>Ga0181597_10004635_pt1 | contig 13572 bp, 9 predicted proteins | sample 041ome_5_FD_148647 | JGI IMG/M metagenome (GOLD analysis project Ga0181597, IMG submission 148647) | Coastal salt marsh microbial communities from the Groves Creek Marsh, Skidaway Island, Georgia - 041403US metaG (spades assembly) | ecosystem: Environmental > Aquatic > Marine > Intertidal zone >... | reverse complement strand
TTTCATTGTAGCTAAGTTGTTTAAGCAGCGTATCAAACAAAACAATTTTACGAAATTTCCCAAATCCAGTGAAAAAAGCATTCGAATGAGTTGATCTCTTACTGCCATCGATCACCAAAATTTCTTTCGTTTGAAATCCAGTTTTCTGGGCAAGATTTTGTAACTTTTGCACCAATTCCTGATCCTCCAAAGGAGTGAGTTTATTAAACAGAGGAAGAATTAAACGAGGCCACAAGACCATCAGGAAAAGCTGAAAAAGAAATAAGGCGAAAAAAGCTAAAACCCACCAATAATCTGATGTAAGTAAAGATAGCTTTGCATACAGAAAGTGGAGGAAAACCAGAACCATACCAATAAGCACAAAACCCAGGATTAGTTCTTTGATCTTATCAGAAATCCATAGCTTTATAGTTTGCTTATTAAACCCAAACCGCTGCTCTAATTTAAATTGCCTGTACCAATCTAAAGGCAAAGAAAATTGTTGAAGTAAAATAAGGAAAGAGGCGGTAAAGATAGATGAACTCCAAACACCAAAACTACCCCAAATCTCCCATTTCGAATATAGAAATGGAAGAAGGAAAAAGAGTAAGAAAAGAGATAATATGGTGGATACCAAATTTTCAATTCGTCCATAATTTGTTTTCGCAATTGTATAATTAGTACACTTTTGCCACAGAGGAAGATCCAAATATCCTTCGACGCAATACGGAACAGAAACTTTTTGCTTATGTACCTTTTTTAGATTTAAAAATGAGACTAGGCTCTCAAAAATAAACTTGGTTAGTATAAGAAGGGTAAGAATTTCTTGGAGAATAGTCATAAAGCCTCATCTTAATATCTGACTTTAGTGTAACTGTCCATAAGCTAGATCAGTTGTTCTAAGTTTGCTAGCCTCCCCAAAATATCCATAGTGTGGTTATGGCTAAACAAGATCAGGATCATTTTAATTTTGAAAAATCACTCCACACGCTTGAAGAATTGATAACCAATTCTGAAAATGGTGAAGTGGAATTGCATTCGATGGTTGAGAATTACCAAACGGGCATGAACCTCATAAAAAAATGCAAAGCAGAACTTGATAAAGCTGAACTAGAAATAAAGGAGCCAAAAGAATTAGCTCCATTCCCTCCCACAAATGATGCTTGAATCCATTAAAAGCCCGGAAGATCTCAAGGTTTTAAGCCATGAGGAACTCTCCACCTTGGCCACTGAGATCCGTGATAAGATTATTACTGTGACTTCTAACAATGGGGGCCATGTGGGACCCAACCTCGGAGTTGTTGAATTAACCATTGCCCTTCACCTTGCTTTTGATTCGCCAAAGGATTCCTTTTTATGGGATGTGTCCCACCAAGGATATGTTCACAAACTCCTGACAGGAAGAAACAATAAATCCTTTGACAATATACGCCTCTCGGATGGCTACAGCGGTTTTCTATGTCGCGAGGAAAGTGAACACGACTCCTTCGGTGCTGGACATGCGGGTACCGCATTATCGGCAGCTCTTGGGATGTGTGCCGCACGAGACCTACAACAGCAAACGAATCATGTGGTAGCAATTGCCGGAGACGCAGCATTTACTTGTGGGATCACCTTAGAAGCACTCAACAACATAGCATCGACCACCAAAAAATTCATTTTGATCATCAATGACAACAAATGGTCCATTGCCAAAAATGTGGGTGCCTTTTCTAAGTACTTCAATGATCTGATCACCAACCCCATATACACCAAATTTCACAACGAAGCAGAAAACTTTTTAAAACAGTTTCCTGGCGGAAATTCCTTTATGAAATTTGTTTCCAAGGCTAAAAGAGACACAAAAGAACTCCTTGCACCCTCTAGCATTTTTGAGAAACTCGGAATTAGGTACCTTGGTCCAATTGACGGTCACGACATACCATCCCTTACCAAGTTTTTTGAATTTGCAAAACAATCTGAAGAACCTGTTGTTCTGCATGTACTTACTCAGAAAGGCAAAGGCTTTCCCGCCGCAATGAAAGAACCAGAGAAATGGCACGGAACCGGTTCTTTTGACCCTAAGAATGGGGGTTCCCCCTCGCCCTCCTCCCCATCCAATTTAAAATTCCAAGACGCATTTGGTCAGGCATTGGTTAAAATTGCCCAGAAAAACCCTCAGGTTGTCGGAATTACTGCGGCGATGCCCAGCGGAACTGGTCTAGATCACCTTGAAAAAGCAATGCCCAATCGTTTTTTTGATGTCGGGATCGCCGAGGAGCATGCTGTGTTGATGGCCGCCGGTATGGCGGCCAAGGGCCTCCACCCGGTCTGTGCAATTTACTCCACTTTTTTGCAGAGGGCTTACGACCAGATTATCCACGATGTTTGCCTGCAAAATCTACCCGTAACTTTTTGTCTCGATCGGGCAGGTTTATCTCCGAACGATGGGCCTACCCACCACGGGGTGTTTGATCTCTCTTACCTTAGATGTGTTCCCAATGCGATAATTATGCAGCCCTCATCTACGAAGGAGCTTCCGGCAATGTTGGAGTTTGCGGTCGGCCAGAGATCTCCCACCTTCATCCGATATCCTCGTGGAACGGGTCAAACTGTTGCTTTTGACTCTGACCATGCTGATCAAATAGAACTAGGAAAAGCCCATTGCATCAAGCACGGAGAAGAAATATCCATTTGGGCACTCGGTAGTTTTGTTGCCCTTGCCGAAGAAGTCTACGAGCACCTTTCCATCCACCATGGTTTAAAGGTGTCGGTAGTCAATGCACGCTTCATTAAGCCTCTCGACAAAAAAATGCTAGTAGAACACGCAAATTCACACCGAATCATCGTTACCATGGAAGATAATGTATCTTCAGGAGGCTTTGGTTCTGCAGTAATAGAATCTCTCAACGATGCTTCTATTGGAACCAAGGTCATTCGTTTTGCTTGGCCCGACAAATTCATCTCTCACGGAAGCAATGAAAAAATCATTCGCATGGATCATTCTCTAGATTTCGAAAGTATTATAGAAAAAATTCTTAAACATTTAGATTCAAATTTATCTCTTACGAACACACAAACAACAACCACTCTATAACCTCACTTAGAATAGAGATTTATTGGAAGTATTGAAAATCTCCCCGTAGGGTCTGTTGCAACCAAAGAAATTGATTGCTTATCGAAATAACTAGGAACTACCCCACCGAGGGTAACTGAAATATCATTACCTGAATTTACTTCTGAAAGAATGGTTAGCCATTTCGGGTCGTTCGATGAATATAAAACTTTAAAGTCAACTGTTTGTTGATCAGGTTCATCCGCTTCTACTCTAAATTCAGTGTAACTTCCACGAAACACTGAAAATTCAAGAGGGTTTTCCGTCAAAAAAGTTGGAGGGTCAGGTAAGGACTTTACATTAATCTCAAAGAAAATCTCAGTAGAGCGGTCACCTTCATCAGCAACCAAAGAAAATTGGTCCATACCATTAAAATTTAGGGGTATTGAATAGTTAAAATCACTGACAACTGCGTATTCATTATCTTCTTCTAATTCTGAAGATAAAGATATGCTTCCCCCACTTGAAGGTTGCTTGAAAGCAAGCCACCTTAGTGTTTCTCCACTCACCTTATCCGGGTTGAATGCCCTCAAGCCACTGATAAAGTTTGTTACTGATTCGGTGCTTCCATCTTCCAATACGAATATTTTGATTTTTGAAAAAATAGTCTCTCCTAAAGAATCCACTATTCTTGGGGGGTAGTCATCAACCGTTATGTTTAGGTCAAATTGTTGAAAAACACTATCGCCACCACTTTTTGCCTCGATAACAAAAGAGTAAGATCCTTGATTATACCATTGAGGCAAACCGCTTAGCAAGGCACGCCCATAACCCAAATCCGTCCAGTTAAGCCAACTTGGCAATGAAGACACCAGTGAAAGATTAGGGTATCCCTGCCAAGACCAATCTGAATCATCAACGATAATCTCGTAAGAAAATTCCTGTTGATCACTCCAGCTATTATCAGCCGAATTTCCAGAATTAGACGAGGGAGGTAATGACCTGAAGACAGGAAGATCATTAATTCGATTGATGGTAATATTTACAGGGACAATAGATTGCCGAGGCGGGGAGTTGAGTTCTCCACCATTGTCATAAACCCCCACTGTAAAAAAGTCTGTGCCAGAATAATTAGCGTCTGGAAAATATAAAAGCTGCTGTCCTTGTGAATCAATACGAGCGGTTCCATTGTGTGGAGGTGAAACAATCGACCATGTCATTTCATCCAAGTTTGACTCCTCATCGTTTGCAGAAAATATATTTCTCCATAACTTTGGTGCAGCCTCATCAAAACTATCTTCATCAAAACTGGTAGTAATTGAGGAAGGACTGGGTAAGGGAGGTTTGTTTAGAAACCTAACCCTTATTTCAAATTTCATCTGATGATTTGTGCCTTGGCTATCGGCAACTACGAGATCCACTTCATGCAAACCAATGTGTTCAACTTTTGGTTCTCCGAAAAACCGCAGACTTTTAGAGAATTGTGTGGATAAATTATCTTCGTAGTTCATCCATGCTGGAAGTGTTATAGACTGAACTCCACCAATATTTTCAATCCCATCATCGTCCTTAAATGTAACAATGAAGTCATAAACTTCATCTTCGCTTTCGATGATTCCTGTAGGATACTCGACAAAAAGAAATGGGTCTTCTTGACTCATCACCTCCAAATTAAAGTTAGCCAAAAGCATACTGTAGTTATCGGAGACCTCTAGTGAAAAAGAGTCACTGCCATGAAAATTAGGATAAGGGGCATAAGTGAGATCATTAATTTGACCATTATCACCCTCGCTGAACTTAATTACACCATTTTCAGGATGCTGAATTATATTCCAATTTACCCTAATATCCTCATTCGCGTTCACCCTTAATGTAGAAAGCGTCCAATTCGAATCCTCCTCTATTGAAATGCTTGTAAATTTCTCAAGTGGTGATTCCACTTGATTGGTAAAAACAATTCCAGAAGATTCAACTAACTCCAGATCCTCAATCGAATCAATCGCTTTGAGAGTAAAGTTTTGCTCGACAGATGTGTAACCATCAGACAAACGCAAATGAACTGGAACCTCATTAATCAAATTTGGTGGTAGTCCGGTTAGCGTCCAAACTCTGTTGCTTGTTTGGATCAACCTTAACCATTCGGGCAAGTAGACTAGGGAGTTCAGTGTTAGATAGTCATCAGGATCACCATCTATTCCACGAATAATATAGTTCCAAGGTCTGTTAATGACAATTCCTGGATAAGGTCTTGTTTCAAACCTCGGAGAATCTTGACTAGGCAAGATATTAATACTCACACTTATTTTGTCTTCTGCAAATGGATCGATCTCTTCAAAAACTTTAATTTCAAATGTCTCAACCCCACTAAAATTGCCATCCGGAGTGAAAGAAAACTCAGCAAAAGTTGAATTTTGACTAAGGATTTCAACAGTACCAGATAATGGGTTTTGAGAAAGCACCCAAAATAGTGTTCTTTCATCGTTGTCTGGATTTGTCGCATGAAGGCGAAAGAAAACGGGATCGCCATCCTCCGACATGTTAAACTCAATGGTAGAGAGTGAAGTATCTTCATATCTAATTACAGGTGGATAATTATTAGGGATGACATCTATGATATGCTTATAAGTAGATGCACTTCCCCATTGGTCGGTCACAGTGGTAAAAAATCCTTTGGTAGATTCAGCAAAGTCGCTTCTACTTGGCTTTCCAAATATAGTTCTCACACCATCAAATTTCAACCATGTTGGAAGATCGTGAAAATTAATGTTGTAATAATCTTCGTCGGTATCAAAGACTTCAAATGTATGTTGAAAAAATGTACCTTCCATAACAGTGGAAGGAGGAGCATCTGAGGTTATATATGGAGCTGAGTTATCAGACAAAATATCAATGTTAAAAGAAAGATCAAAAAACTTCGCTTTACCTGGATGACCGTCTGTAAACCTTAATGCAAAAGAGACATTTCCAAAGTAGTTAAAGCTGGGTGTATATCGTAGCAGATTATTGGAAAATTCTTGAAAAATAGAAGTTACAGACAAAAAACCTGAATTAGGCTGCTCTAATATTTCAACTGACAAAATTTGACCGACATCATCTCTAACATTTAGTGACTCTATGCTTTCACTCCAAGCGACGGATGAAAAGTTTTCAATGAATTGTAAGTCGATTGTCGCAGGGCTATTTAGTTGATTGCCCTTGAAAAAAACAGTTGGTTTGGAATTTTCTGAAAAACTTTCAATGAAAAAAGATTGGAGAATACTTGTGGTTCCATCGGAAAGTGAAAGTTGAAAAGTATTATTTCCATCACTCTGCGGGCTACCTAGTATTTGATCTCCATCAATCGTCAAACCATTTGGTAGTTCTCCATCTGCTACAGTTAAAATTAACTCATCACCATCAGCATCGAAAAGTGCAAACTGGTAGTTGTAGGTTTCACCTACTGTAGCAACAGGAAGTGTATGAATGTTGGTTCCTGTTTCGTTAAAATCTAAAAAACGAGGCGCATCAGAAACTGGATTAATATTAATCTCAAAATTGTGCTCAATATTATGATCACCACTTTGAACCGAAAGCAAAAATGGAATTCTGCCAAAAAGATCAGAGGGCGGGGTAAATGTAAAAACTCCAGATGAATGATTAATATCAAAATCATTAATTGTAAGGGCATTCGAGCTGGAATTAATTTCCCAAAAAGGCTGTTTTTCAGGTATTGGCAGCGTGGCATTAAAATCGACAATAATTTCCGGAGTATCTTCTTCTATGTTCACTTCCACTAGAGTATTGTTTTCGAAAAATGGAGGAATTTGCGTGGAAGAAGAAACATTCCAACTTGGATTATAGAGAATCTGTATCGCACCTGACTCGTTCTCCTCAGTAGACTCTTTTTCTAATCCAAGAGCAAGGAGACCATTTTTAACATGCAAGGAAATATTGTCTCCTCGAGAAAGATTTTCAGAGAACTGATCTAGATGGATGGAGCTTACTAACTCCCAATTCGGTGATAAACCTGACTGTTTGTAAACATAAACCACGCCACAATTCCCACTTTCGGGTGATGAAATGAAAACAAAATCTCCAATTGTAAATAAATTCTGGGAAAATTTTTGGGAAGTACCTCCATCGGGAGGAAGAATATTGTAGATTTCCTCGATGGATAAATCCTCTTCCTCACATTTGAAAACATGCACAAGTCCAGACTTTGGTGAACTACCATCACCATACGGAGACCCAACAAAAATTAAATCACCGGCAAGCCTTACCGAATGGCCGAACCGATCGCCATCACTTCTTTGGTAAGGCAAGATCTTATAACCAGTCATAGTATTTTCATTCATCCTGTAGAGGTAAACCGCACCACAATCTTGCCTAATTAAATCGTCCTCACTTGGAGCACCTATAACGATTCTATCCCCATCAAAACTAAGGGAATATCCAAATTCACTTCCAAACTGAGGGCTACTAGGTTGAACCTTTTCATGAAGAACCAAAGGACTCGTGTAAGGGGTACTGAAAAGGGAAAAATACCCCCCTGTTGTCTCCGTTACAGAAAGTGCACTTACAATTAACTTTTCTCCATAACTAGCAAAAGACCACCCGAGTAGGTCCCCCATTTTCTCTCCTTGAAAAAGCAAACTACTTTCCATCGAACTTAAGGAATACGCATGTAAACTGCCTCGAAAATCATCTGCATTTGAAGAACCAATGAGCAGCTTTTTCTCATGCTCGTCAAAAAATAGATAAGACCCCCAAAAGGCATCGTCATTTAGAGGGGAACTTATGTCTTGGTCAGAATCATGGTAGAAACTTCCGTCGTTAGACCTCTCAAGGCAGAAAACCAACCCTTCGTTCTGATTATACCCAGTAGCACTCGTAAAAATCTTCTGATCATTTGTAATGACGATCTTTGTTCCAAACCTAGAAAAAGCCGTTGGCTGATTCATTTTGATCAGACCCAAATCGGTATATTCTTTAATTTGTAAATGACCTTTCACGGAAAGAGGTTCTTTTACATTTTGGTAAAATAATTGCCTCGGCGTGTTTTGATTTGGGGTCAACAAAATGTATTCACCATTGCCTTCAATTTGATTGGAAAATATTTCATCACCATCATAGGGAACATTATTAACATCGATTAGGGATAGTTCTGCACCACTTGATCGGATCAAGTAAGAACAATGCTCAAATAAAGTTAAACTTGGAGAACGGTTCCCATCTAAAGAGAATTCACTGGGATCCTCCACCCACTGAAATTGGTATTCAGTAAAGCTTTTAGAGTAACCTTTTACCAGAAAACATACAAAAAGGAAAACTGATAGCAGGATGTGAGGATAAGGAATAAGAGATTTTATAGTCCTGCCAAAATTCCGAAAGAGTAAACAATGTAATGAGGCAGTCTTGGCTACATGCATTCTAAAATACATGCTTTAATGTCTACCAGTTCAACCCGTATTGCAAAGTTTTAAATTTAGCGTTGGTAGAGGTAGCTCAAAGCCTCTACACGGCAGCAGATATCATATCGATTGGATACTCCTGTTCTAGGTGCTCAAGAAGAGTTGGAGTTGGAGAAAAGTTCTCCAATATCTTTACATCTTGTCCACTTTTGGACATAACCACAGAAGTAACATTTATTTCTGGAGTTTTAGGGGGTGCATATAGAATATCGTCATGGGACGCATTTTCACGAGAATTGAAAAGCTCGGGGGTTAACTTTCCACCTAGATGATCGCTTCTGCCCGTGGCGATGTGACAAGTACCAAGGATTTTTTCATCTTGGATATCACAACCAGCAAATGGAAGCACCTGAGTGCCGAATCCTAATTCCCCGATGATGCCGGTTGCTGGATCGCTTTTAAGTTGTTGGTTGCGTGACTCAACAATGTTTGGGTCTCCCTTGATTAATTTAGCGTTAATAATCGCACCATCCGAAACTTCCATTTCGGCAATTGTACCGTCAGAAAATCTAAACGGAAAGGAGCCAATTGCGGAGTGAGGCACAAAATAAACCTCGCCGGCAGGCAAGTTTGCAATATCAGGAATACCGACTGGACAAAGCCCATGACTTTTCTGGGCGGTTTGTGCACCACAGTGAATTGTAAGATCGTAATTTTTATCGAAACATTCGAAAGAAATATTGAAGAGGTCGGCCTGGTCGAGGAAACTTCTAAACAACTCGGCCTGCCTGCTAACAAGATGATAATCAACACTGAGTCCCGAGTTTAAAATGATATCGTTCAACCCATGGAGGGTAGCCCCCCTAAAATTGTGGGCTTTCGCCATGGCAGTCAATGGTGCGGTCAGGGAATAATCAGTGATCGCAAATACCAAGTCGTATTTTGGGCAAATATCGTCAGTAAATGTATATTCTTTCCCATTGGTGCCGACTAGGAAGTTTTCTGGATCCAAATTACTTCCCCCGGTTGGTTTGAATGCAAATAAATCACATTCAGATATGCCAAGCTTTTTGCCCAACTCGCCTCTAAGAGGTTTGTAAAAATGTTCATGTGCTCTTTTCTGAACAGCCAGACCGGTTGATTCTAGGAAATCATGGTTAGTGATTAGTTTTGGATCAGTAAGATCAATCAGAACGCAACTTTTTAAATCACCACAAGGTAAGGAAAAACAAGTCTTCAACAAGCGCTCTAAACAAAAGGAAGGAAACTCTGACAATCTAGGAGTGTACATGTATACAAATCAATCAATCTAGACTGATCTCCCAACCAGAATAAATGGCAAGATGCGATCAAAACTTACTATAATTGCAGTCATAAGTTTAAGTAACACAAAGTAACCCGTACAGCACAACGCTTACCGCACTTAAGGAAAGTGAACGATTACTGGAAATTAAGGAAGAATCTTTGAGCAAAAAGTAAAGTGACAAAACACTCGTCGGTAATATTGCCAAGATGGCATAATTGTTAGAATGAATCCCCCAAAATACTGGAACTAAAAATCCTGCAAGGAATAACGAAATACCAAAATTTTTACCCAAAAGCACAATGCTGGTTTTTTTCGCTACTTTTTGATCACTATCATAATCCCGGTAATTGTTAATTACTAACAAATTATTAATTAATAACCCAACAGAAAAGGAAATACCCATGCTAAAGTCAAAATGAACATCACTTGCAGAACACAACACATACTTGGTCAATTCAACAGCAACAAAACCAAAAAATAGTACAACAAACACATCGCCTAAACCATTATATGCCAAAGGGAAAGGTCCACCTGTATACAAAATAGCAAGAAATATACAAACAACTCCTAGAGGAAGTAGCCACAAACTCGATTGGGAATAAAATAAGATAAATAGACCTATGCAAAAAGCTAGAAGTAATAAAAACAAAGCCGCGTAGAGGACCTTCTGAGGTTTTAATCTACCTGAAGATACAACCCTTTCAGGAGCGTTCTTTCTATTTTCATCAGCTCCACTTTTAGCATCAAAATAATCATTCGCAAAATTAGTGGAGATCTGAATCAATGTTATGAATAAAAAACAACTTAAGCTAAGAAAAAGCGATCTTTCATTGGCTGGATATATTTGGAAAAATAATTGCGTGGCCACATAAATGGGAACGCAGGATGCGACCAATGTCTTGGGTCTCGATGCCTTGATCCAATTTACCAAGTAAGCCATTTACCCATTATCGAGAAATTGCCATTGGAAAAGAGATTTTGGAGCGATATTTAGGATCCACTGTTCTAAAATTTTCACTTTCAGATGGATCAAAGATTTTGTAAGGCCATTGAATTTCTACCTGCAAAGCTAAAAACCCATTGCTCGGATGATGAAAATGCCTGGATGGAGGGTCAGAATTTTCATTGGGGAACTTTGCAAACTGGGAACATATTACAGCAAAATATCGATCTTCGGGCTCAATCCATCTTGAAAGAAATTTACTATCTGCAGGAAATTCAAAGCCATCCAACGAAACTGGCTTGTCTTCGTACCTGCTGAACTCTATTCGCCCACCGTACTCTGTAACCGTATCAGTTAAAGGTTCCCCTCCCGCAAGTTCAGTATTACTCAGTCTTTTGCTCCCTTGGTATAAATTAATTACTGTTTCCAATGACACTCGTTGTCCGTCCCTTGGGCTCGTTAAAATTAAGGCATGTATTTCACCATTACTGGTATCTGAAGGCTCATTGGTCCCATCGTACAACCCATCAAGTCTTTTAGTCCCGTGTTCAACTACAGAAAAACCCAGCCTTTCTAATTCAATCTGTACGGCATCGACCATGCCCATTGCAGTATTTCGATCAACTAGATTGTTTGCTTTTCCCACACCCCATGGAAGCAGGCTGAATAAACTGCCTATAACAAGTCCGAATACACCAAGAGAGATGATCACCTCAATAAGTGTAAATCCATCATTCTTATTGGCATGATATGATCGATTAATCATAGCCAAAATCCTGATACTCAAGAGATAAGAGCCCACCGAAGGGCTGTATTTGCAAACCTGCCAAAGCTTTCCAATCCGAAAAAACAGGAACCAGACCACCTGAAGAATTTGGCATAAGTTTTCCCTTAGAAAACACTAACCTTGGCATTTTAGGAAATGCATTGCTGACAAAATGACCACTTGGGTTGCAGCTAATGTAAAAGTAGAGTAAGCCATCAGCAGATTGCTCAAGGACTTTTATATCTATGCCCCCTGAGGTGCTTTTCGAGGGAGTCAGCCTAAATTCCTCTTCTTGTTCGTTGAAACTCCACGAACATTTCGCATCACTTGGCCATTCCGGTAAATCGGGAATGAGATCACCGCCAACAAACCAAGTATCCTGTGGAAGATAAAAGTTATCCTCAACAATTTGCCAATGGTTTGAATTATTTTGGTCCAAAATCACTAACTTCGCTTGCCTTAAATATTTTTCTGAGTCGTCACTATCAGCAGAAACTAGGATTCTAGACTCTACTGAGTTAGAGACAGCAAGAACCCTCGCTTTTTGCAAAAGTGAAAGAACGGATCGTTGTGCATCTCCTAATCCAGATTGGTTTGCTCCAATAAAAGAAAACCCCAAAGCTCCTATCATCACTCCCATGACGGCTAAAACAACAAGGAGTTCTAGTATGGTAAACCCTCTGTTATTTTCAAAACTTTTCAAGACAGTTTCCCAAAGAGAGAACTTATATAATCAATCGAAATATTTTTCGATGTTCCAAGTATATACATTAGAAATCGTTAACTGATCGTCGTTTAAGATGAAAAGAGCAATGGATTCATTTATATTTTGAAGTCCATTACTTTCAATTGAACTCATCTCTTCTTCGTTATAATCCAAGGACAGACTTTCTAAAATTTGAGATTTAGTATCTTCCCCAAGTTCAATCGAACCATCTCCATCCGAGTCCACTAAAATTCTTAGGGAATTGAGCGAAATCAGATTTCCTTCGCCATCAAATTCATCTTCGCCGAAAGAATGAAATTCTTTTCCATCTTTGTTTTGGTCGGACAGGTTTTCACTATCATCCCAACCATTTTCAGTTTTTATTTTTCCTTTCAATGAATAGAGAAATTTATCTCCATTATCTCCATCGCTCAATAGCACGGGTGTACCTTCTTCCGATTCATAGAGAAAAGGTGGGTAGTACCCATAATGAGATTTGTATTCATTTAACTGAATCACCCAGGAGCGCATAATAGCTTGCATTTTGGTTTTTTCTGAAGAACCCAAAATTCCCCCAAGTTGGGATACAAGAAGCCCCATTAATATTCCTATGATTGAAATGACGACAAGAAGTTCGATCAGGGTGAAACCGCATTTTGTATTTTTCATAAGGCTTTACCAGTTACCTGGTTCATTGGATGGTATATTGTCCAGGTCTTCTGGTCTTTTATCGGGCACATCTTCGAAATCGGTAAACGGTTCTGATTGTTTATCAGGTCCCTTCGAGTAAAGTAAAATACCTCTATTTCCATCTTTTCTTGGAAACTCATAGATATAAGGCTCGCCCCAAGGGTCCGTTAGATAATTATCTACCTCTCGAGGATCAAACTTACCTGATGAATCATCTGCCAAAGGGAGAAAAGTTAGGTTTTCTAAAGGGATTAAACTTCTTCGGTAATCTTCTGCTTCAAGCCTTGTCCACTCATCGTCATTAAATTCATGAGTTCCAAATAATGAATGAAGTAAGATTTGACCACTTTCCTTTCCCTTGAAATCAACCGTTTCTGGATAATTACCAAACTCACGTTTATATTCATCCAAAGCAACTTTCAGAACCTCTATTTGTGCTTGGGTAGTTTTTATTGCCTGTTTTTCGAATAAATATCCTGCCCCACTGAAGACAATTCCTCCAACTATCCCAATAACTATTATGACAACCATTAACTCAATAAGGGTGAAACCTTTGACGGTGCGTTGGGTCTGGTTAGCAGCGAAATTCATTTCATAATTATTTTCGAACTAATCGAGAAAGCAATGGTTTTCCAAGTGACAAAGGGAATTTCAGGAAATAAAGGACAGAAAAATAAGAAAGTACACCGGTAAAAATTAAGAACAAAAGTTGAAAAAAAGCATCCCACTTTTGATCCGAAAGGAGTGGAATTTGTTTC
>Ga0181597_10004630_pt1 | contig 13579 bp, 10 predicted proteins | sample 041ome_5_FD_148647 | JGI IMG/M metagenome (GOLD analysis project Ga0181597, IMG submission 148647) | Coastal salt marsh microbial communities from the Groves Creek Marsh, Skidaway Island, Georgia - 041403US metaG (spades assembly) | ecosystem: Environmental > Aquatic > Marine > Intertidal zone... | reverse complement strand
ATGACATCCTGTCGGAAACACCATTTAAATCAATAAACTCTGAGCATGCTTTCTTTACCCTTTTCTGATAAGGGTCATCAGGAAGAGTGGGACCAAAAGAGAAACAATATACTTCAAATTTATTAAAATTATGTAACTCTAACATTCGCATCATCAGATGCATGGTTGCATGTGTATGAAAATCTGCAGAAAAGTAGCCTACTCTAATTTTATCATTTTTTGATATTTTTCTCGGTAAGATTTTTTCTCTTTTTACATTTTTTACTCTAAAATTAGAGTAGTTTTTTGTTGCTCTGTAATGAAATTGCAAATCATCTTTTATATTTAATATATTAAATGGCGATGGAGCTGCTAGTGCGGCAGATTTTTCAGATAAGGAAATGATTTTTTCACCAAGCTCCCAATCCTTCTGTTCAGTTCTTCTCCATAAACAAATTTGTCGCTCCAGCGTAATTAATTTAAACAATGCATCCAAATTTGTTGGTTCAATTGAAATTATCTTGCGAATAAAATTAAGGCTCGATGAGAAATTCTTAGTTAATTCATATATTCCAGCCAAATTTTTCATTGGGGCAACGTATTGATTATCTATTTTTAGCGCATTTTTATAATCTTTTATAGCCATCTGAAATCGTCTTAAATCTTTTAGACAATTTCCCCTATTATTGAAGGCCTCTTTGAAACTATTATCTATTTTCAATGCTTCTGTGAAAAATTTTATGGCCTCTATGTGTTTTTTTTGTCTCTGCAGACAATTACCAATGTTAAAATAAGAAATTTTTTCTTTTGGGTTGATTTTTATACACTTGTCATAGTGTTTAATGGCTGAATTTATATCTCCGTGTTGGTTAAAAAGTATGCCCGCCCTAAAGTGAACATGAAAATTTTCTGTATTCTTCAAAGAAGAGTCTGAATAATGTTTGGCTTTATCAAGGTTTCCAAGGTTCAAATCGCAAAGAAAAAGATGTTCCTTTGACCGGTCATAAATGTTTTTCACAAAAGTAGGGGGGTTATTGGTTAGGTCTGTTTTATTCGAAATTAAGGCAAAAATCTTCGAAGCTTTTGGGAAATCATTTGATGAGAAATGTAATTGTCCCATTGTGTACAAAAAACGGATGTCAGATTTATAGTTTTCGCCCACTTGATTTAATAGGGCCTGAGCTTCCTTATAAGATTTTTTTTGAATATTTGCATTTGCGGCTTTGATAAGTTCAACAAATGAGCTGTTGTCCACTTTATTTACTCCATAATAATGCACATATCTTTTGCACAAAATTCATGCAATCAATCAAATAAAATAATGGTAGTTTATTAAATTATCGCGCGCAAGAATATTGAAACGTTGCGTTTCACTTTACAGTTTGACCTTTATTGTTGAGCTATTGTAATGTCTAAAAAATATTTTGGACATAGAGTATCGCTTTTATGATGCAAATTTTTAATAAAAAGATAGCTTTGTTATCATTTGGCGTATTTATTTTCTCTTACATTTTTTTGTTTTACCCCTCAATTGCCACAGCTCAAGTTTCAGAAAGTGATAAAGAGACTTTTTCTGAATTATCTGAATCATTTAAAGCGTTGATAGAAATTAGAAATCGTTGGTCAGACCAATTAGAAATCGGCTCAACACAGTTAACCGATGCATGCTCCTATATTTCTCAAAATCAGAGAGAGACGAAAACAAAGTCTCAATTGGATGATTTCATTTTAATAGAAAATAGTCAAAAGCTTAAGAAAACGAGCGAGTTTGAATCACAAATCTCTTCACTTAACTTGGAACAAAATAAATTCAAAAATGAGCAATGTACAAATGTTTTCTCGATATTTGGTTTTGATAATAAAAACAAACAAGTTTGCTATTCCATAGATTCTGCGATTGATCTTACCCAAAAATTTGACAATTTGTTAAAAAAACGTTCCGCATCTTTTGATAGACAAATTCTAATTATAAGTGAATTAAACGAATTATCAGAGGCTGGTTGTTTGAGCAGTTCTTTTCAGGATCGGTTTTATGATCAACTTGAATCATATCAAAAAGAACTCAGGGAAAGCGAGTATTTGGTTATATCAGACACCATAAGATTATTAAAACTAATTACGAAGAACTTGGAAAAACAACAGTGACCAAGCAAATAACTTCTTTAAGTTTTGTTTTTATATCAATACTTTTATGCATCTCATTACTATCTATTTTTAGTCTTAGTCAGTTAAATAATGTCAGAATTTTAATCGATGAAAAAAACAGGGCAAGCTTGGCAGCAGAAGCAGAATTATTTTTTCTCAAAAAATTCAGCAACTTCGAGCGTTCATTCGTTATTTTTAGCCGAAACTTAAAAAAAACGGACAACGAGATTATATCAAATTCTATCAAGACAAAATTTACGTTTCTTGATTTCATTCAAATATTCGACTTAGCAAATCAAAGATTCCTACAACCCCCAATCTTAAACAAACAGCAATTTTTACCAGATGGTCAAATCAACATAGCAGATAATCCTGCTCTATTTACAATGTTAGAAACCAGCAAGATTTATGGATTTAACCCGGTTTATGGACCAATTTTTTATCTAAACGAAGAAAAATATATCCCCACATCTATTTACCTAGACCATTTGCCTACTGAACAGTTAATTGTTGTTGGCTTTATCAATATTAATAAATTCGAAAGTGAGATAAATAAAAACGATACCTTTATTTATAAAGTCCTCAACGACCAAGAGTTAGGAACATCAAAACTAGGAATTAATATACCTAATTATTTTCTCTCTAATGAATTAGATAAAAAAATTTCCTTAGAACCAAAAAGCGGACCCGTCGTGAATTTTAGTTTTTATAGGAACCTACTTATATTTTTACCTATTATACTATCTCTATTTTTACTAGTCCTAATGCTTTGGAATGAAACATTTAAGCGGAGAAAATTAGAAAAAAAGTTATCAAAACAAATTTTGTTAACAGAGCAAAATTCAAGACTAGTTTTTCTTGGGGAGATGATAGCATCCATTGCCCACGAATTGAATCAACCTCTTGCTGCCATCAGTCTTTACTCATCGTCACTACAAAAAAAATTAAACGATAGAAAAACAAAATTGAGTGATATAAAAAAAATTTCTGCTTCTATAATTAAGTGTTCACAGAGAGCTGGGGCTATAATAAATTCAACCCTAAACCTTTCAGCCTCGAAAAATACTGTTCAAGAAAAAATAGAATTGAATTCTGTATTCCATGAAATTCTTCCAATTCTCAATTCCATCAATACAGATATCGAAAGTAAAATTAAATTATTCATACCGTCTAACTGTAATATTTATTGTAACCGAGTTGCTATTGAACAGATTACAATAAACTTATGCAGAAATGCCCTAGAAGAAATGGAAAAAATCAATACCTCAAAAAGAGTTTTAGATATACGTGCCTATGAGGGCAACTCGGATGAATCGGGTAAAGAAATAATATACTTGGAATTTACCAATTATTTGTCCCCGTTAAAAGATGGACTGGATATAAAAGAGTTTTCAACCCCGTTTAATTCTAATAAAAAAGATGGGTTAGGACTCGGGTTATCAATCTGCAAAAAATTAGTTGAACGAAATGGTGGAAAAATTGAGATATTCCAACCTTCCGAAGAGAAAATAACCTTTAAGTTAAGTTTTTTGAAGGGCTAATTTAGAGAGATTATGAACAAAAAACTTCAAAAACACATATATCTTTTAGAAGACGACGAGGACTTATCCGAAGCTTTACGTATGACTTTAGAGCATGAGAAATATATATGTCATGCATTTCACTCAACGTTAGATTTTTTCGAAGCAATAGATACATCTTTGGATAACTCTACTGAGAGTATCGAAACTCTAATCTTAGACATCAACTTGGGGAAAGAATCAGGAATCGAAGTCTTTAACACTCTTAAGAATAAGATAAAATACCTTGCAATCCCGGTAATTTTTCTTACTGGTCACGGCGATATATATTTAGCCAAATCAACTATTCAAAATGGTGCGTTCGATTTTTTAAGTAAGCCAATATCGGAACAAGATTTGATAGAAACTGTTGAACTCTCAATGAATGAGGCACTAAAAAGAAAAGAAATTAAGAAATTTTTGGAAGAATGGAAAGAAAAAGAGAAGACGTTAACTGAAAAAGAATCGCAGGTAATGTTAAATATATGCAAGGGTAATTCTAATAAAGAAATTTCAGAAATTATGGGAAATAGCATTAGGACTATCGAACTTCATAGGTCTAGAATATTTGAAAAGTTCAAAGTTGGCAGTGCTGTGGAACTGGCTTCAAACTCAGAGAAATTTACCTTTCTTGCAGAAAAATATAATGTTATTAAGTTTTAGATTTACTTTTTTCCTTTTTTTAGCTTTGTCTATAAACTTGAGTTCAAGTTTAGTGGCAGTGGCTTCAAGTCATTCCGAGAAGTTAAATTCAGAGAACCAATCAATCGCATCAGGTTTTTTTATTAACGATTCTGGGTTTATAATAACTTCTTTTCACGTCATAAATAATAAGAAAAAAATATTTGCACTTTTATCTAAGACAAAAGGGTATCCCGCAAAAGTTATTAAAACTGACCCTAAATTAGATCTTGCTCTTTTAAAAATTAATGCTATCACCCCGTTTGTATATTTATCCCATTCCAAAGGCGTTCCAGCAGGTATGGATGTGGTTACAATAGGCTATCCCCAAGTCTCTTTACTCGGACTTAATCCCAAAATAACAAGAGGAATTGTAAATAGTGATAGTGGAATAAAAGATGACAAAAACTCCTTTCAATTCAGCGCTGAAGTACAAAAAGGTAATTCAGGTGGACCGTTAATAGCTCCAGGAGGAACTGTAGTGGGTGTGGTGCAATCAAAGTTAGACGCGCTGAAGTTGTCAGAAGAGACTAATGATCTAACTCAAAATGTAAACTTTGCAACAAAAAGTTCTGTGCTCCTAGAATTTCTTAGAGGTGTGTCTAACATACCAGCAACTCAGCCATTGGAAGCCGAACAGCCGATGAGAGCTATAAGGATATATGACCAACTTAAAGCCTCAATCATTCCAATAGTTGCAAGCGACTAAATTAATAAAATCTGCTTTAGGAAGATATTTTTGTTATTTTGTTTGAGCTGTAAAAACCCCTTCCCAATCTTTTGGTAGGGGAGCATTGGCCATTTTTTCACTTCTAGCGATCATTAGCTCAACAAAATTCTGCAATGGACTGTCATTATCATCTGAAATTTTTTCTATACTAATCTTTGATTTTTTAAAATCTCCTTTTCGGAAATAGGCCAGATAATCAGAAATTGCGTCCAATTCCTTATGAGATGCCTTCTTCTCTAATAAACCAAAGATGACTTCTGGATCTTTTTTACCTTTAACTCTGATTTTGTCAATCTCGAGTATCAGTTCTGATTTATTACTTATTGCTCCAGCAGTATTTTTACATAAAATAGTTGTGATTCCATATCCTTTAGTTTGACCTTCTAGGCGTGATGCAAGATTAACAACATCTCCTAAAACTGTATAATCAAAACGTTGTTTTGAGCCCATATTTCCTACAACGCATTCTCCTGTTGCAATGCCAATCCCTATTCTTAAATCAAACGACACTTTACCTTCTAAGTTTATTATTTCATTCACTCTATGGATAGTTTTCATCATTTTCTCGGCAGCTTCCACAGCTAACTCAGCATGTTTTGGATTTTCCACTGGTGCATTCCAGAACGCCATGATGCAATCGCCCATATATTTGTCTATAGTGCCCGCACATTCTAGTATGTCATTTGTGAGTTCAGTTAATAATGTATTAATTACATCAGCCAAAACCTCTGGCTGTTCTTTCAAAGCTTCCGATATAGCAGTAAATCCCCTTACATCGCAAAACATAATCGTCATTGTTCTTTTTTCGCCACCAAGTGTGAGTTTTTCTGGGTCGGCTATCAATGCATCCACCATGTCTGGGGCTAGATACTGAGCAAATGCCCCTTTAATCTGTCTTTTTTGTTTCCCTTCAGTAAGATATGCGTGAGCACCTGAAGCAACAAAACAAATAATATATGAAGGAAAAGCTGCAAAAGCAGATAGAAAGTATCCGTTTTGCCAAGTTAGTATAGAAGCCCCAAATGCCCCTATTCCAGTGAACAGCAAAATTCCAGAAGAATAAAGCGGATTAAAAGTCTGGGTTGCTAAAAACCCGGCTAATGCCATCAAGCCCAAGAATAAGAGTTTTTGTTCAATAGGTGGATTTGAAATCCAACTTTCATTGATTAAATTTTGTAGCATGTTTGCGTGTACTTCTACACCAGGAGATAATTTTGCATTAAATCTTGTGTGTGGCGTTGGAAATGCATCAACCTGACTTTGCTGAACATCTGGCGTAGCCTTCACATCCAATCCAATCAGCACGTATTTGTCTTGTATTGAGCCCGGTTCAATTCCATCATCTATAAAAAACTGATAATAAGAGACATATTTAAAAGAATGATCTGGCCCAATATAACTTATAATCTTTGAACGCTCTTCTGGCACTTCTTTATATTGGGCTGCAACTGATGAGAGAGTACCTTCAAAAGAGGGAAAATAACGAATTACCCTATCATTGTCTTGGTCAACCCCTGCAAGACCTACTCTTGCCCCTGCTTCTTCAAAATCAACATAGGGTCTTGTTTCTATTACACCAGTCATGAAGCCGTCATCTACCGCGGTTAAATCTGATGCTAAGATTACATTTTTTGCATTTGAAATAGCACCTGCGAAATAGTTATCAGAATCCGGCTCTGAAGGTTCCGCAAAGACAACATCAAAAATAATATCTCTAGCACCTTCCTCAACTAATCTTTCAATTAGCATCCCATGAAGCTCCCTAGGCCACGGCCATTGTGTTTCGAAAGCTGAAAAAGAAGTCTCATCTATAGCAACAATTACGATATCGTCAGATGTTTGAATTGACGGCATGAATACATTTAAAACATCTATGTTTAAACGCTCGGCAGGACCAAACAAAACAAAGAAAGAAAAAATATTTCCGATAACAGTTGCTGCTATCGCTATTTTCCACTGTTTTCCCAATTTCACTAGAAATATGTCCTGTATGTTAAACTCAATTTAACCTCATCTGAATAACCGCTAGTGTTTGTTAGGTCAGCAGCGAATTCACCCACATCAAACGACCTGGTATAATTTATTTTCTGGCCGTACTCATCATACGGTTCTCCGTAGGCGGTCGAGACAATTCCACTCATATTATAAATCATTCCGGAAATGAAATAGTCTCCGAAATTTTTTGTTAGACCAACATGCGCTAATGTCTCCGGTAGATCTGCTACTCTTCCATATGCGCCATCTTCGTCATATCCTGGATGGTCTATTACTTCTCCATCTGAAAACTCAACTCCAGAATACATCGTCAATTGATCATTGATTATGGTTTCAGCCTTGAGGCTAGCAATATTGAATCTAGCTGCAGCAAAATAGTTTGACGGCGTATAAATTTTATTTGAATTAGGATTGTTAAATTTATCAAGTGTGAAATTTTCAAGTAAATCTGCATTCCACTGCTCTCGAAATATCATGTAAACTGGGTTATTTTTGATTTCAAAGAAATCAAAATTTGTAAATAATTTAGTTCTGTTTGAATGCAGATAATTTAGGTGAATTGATGCCTGATTAATATGCCCTCCTGAGTTCATAAATTCGAATCTAGTAGGAATACCTGCAACATCATCTATTGATAGAGATGATTGCTTTAAAGGGTGGTAGTCTTGTATTAGAGCAATCGAATATCCAAGAGCCTCTGAGGTATTAGAAATCCCAAGAGCTGGTCTGAATTTTAACACAGAAACATTCGATGCTACCCCATTTTGAGACACAGAATCTAGAGTCAATGTTTGCTCAAAGTCTCTATCGTATATAAGGGCTCTGGTTCGAAATTCCTGCACGAGGGACCCAGTTTTTTTCTTTAAGTTAGCGGAAACTATCCAATCATATTCGAAATTTTCGATCTTTTCAGAGCGGTCTTGATAATCTGAAAATGAACTCGACAAATCAGTACAAGATGAAGCTGACGGACCACTAACTGTATAATCTGATTTTGCCTGCCTGTAAGCTCCCTCTGCTGCCCAAGAAAATTCCCCCACCGGCAAATCAATACCGATCTCGCTGAACCCTAATTCAGCGGCGGAGGTTTTCATGTCATCAATGCCAGTACAATTATCACTAACATTAATATAGACCTGTGCATCTCCGTTCTCAGCTGCCCAACTATTCAAGAAAATGGATTTATCTTTTCGCACGGACGCACCGATGTCAAAACGCGCAGTGGTATCCTTGATTGGGAATGTACCGTCTGTTTCAAAAGGGACTATGTTAGCTGTGAAAAATCTATTTTTATCAAAACCTTCTCTCCAACCTAACCCAATAAACCCAAGTCCGAATTTAGATATATCTGTATCATCAGATGCGTAATACGCATCTCTTTCAGTTCCAAAAAAACCTAAATCTGTAAGATAGCTAAATTCCTTATTTCCTTCAATACGCCTTCCATTTGTGCCGATTTTTAAGGAAATGTCATTATTGTCTTCGCCCAATCCCACTTTAATTTGCCTATACCCATAATTTCCAGGCCTCGAGATCACATCTGGTTTGTTTCTTTGAGAACCAAACGTTTGACTATCCAATGTAAAACCTCTGATATACTGAGAATTCCTCTCTAATGCACTAGGCGCCGTTGCTGCCCTGAAAAGGTAACTTCCAGCCCAATCTGATTTTTTAGTTTCTTGTGAAGCCACTTTTGCATGGTTTGGAAGACCAACTTCCAAAAAGCGCCTTCCCACGTTAGCACCACCCTGTTGGTCGTTAGCGAGCTGACCCCAGGTTGTTTCTTCAGTTGTACGTTCAATAGCTTTCCTAGCATGAAAAATTGCCCTACCGGTGTTAAGTTGAGAAGAAAAAATTTGAGAGGCAACGACATGAGGTAGCGGGTCTTTAGCATCAAGCTTAATAGCTCTCTCTAATTGTGTTATAGCTTGTTCCACCTCGTTTGCATGAAGATGTGCGACTGCCATAAAAACATATGCCTTAGCGTAATTAGGCTCTATTGCTAACGCTTGAGTAAAAAAGTCTAATGCCTCTTGATGATTTCCGGCTTTAAGTTCAACAATCCCTAAAGCTACCAAAATATCAAATTGATTAGGGTCAGTCTGCAATATAGAGGTTGCTTCATCTCTAGCGTCCGCTAATTGATATCGATAGCTAAAATATTGCGCTTTTCCCGATGCAAGCGAATTAGTTTTCCCCCCTATTTTTTCTGCTAATTTTAATGCATAAAGAGCAAAATCATAGTTACTATTAGAAATTTCAATCTGTGAAATTTTTAGCAATGGCTTTTGCCAGTAGGGATCAAATTCATTTGCCTTTTTATAATAATTTAAGGCTACGCTCGGATTTCCTTTAGCCTGCTCTATTTCTCCCAAAAGCGCGTAAAAGCTGGCTTTTACATCTGCCTCTTCGATTCCCTGCAGAAGTTTTTTTATAGCTATTTCATAATTACCATTTGAGAATTCAAATTTCGCTTCAACATAAAGTTTACCAGGAGATTCAGAAATTTTTCTTAATATATCTGTCCCTGCTTCAAAATCACCCAATGCAAAATTTGCATCTGCTTTAATTAAATTAGCCCAAACTTTCCATTTCCCTTCAGGTAATAAATTTGGATTAATTTTTACCAAACAGCTTGGATTTCTATTTTCAACGCTATTTAAAAATTGTTTTGGGGTCACTGTATCATCAAGTTGACATAAAGTGGTTTTGTCAGTTGGGTCAATTTTTTGAAGTAAACTAGTTTTATCAATATTCTGACCAACACTTTCTGGGGCATAAGCAAATGGTTCAACCTCATATCTAAATATAAACTGCAAATAATTAGCCGGATTTAGTAGTTTGTTTACGGAAATATTTCCATTACTACTGATATTGGCGATCTGCCCGCTATCAATTTCCTTTGGCTGACCTTCGTTGCCTGCAACGCTTATCGAGCCTTCTAATACTGCCAAGGTTGAGCTTGAATCTTTTGAGACCTCCACAACCCATTCCGTCCCCCGAATAGACGCAACTGCGTTAGGAGCTTTTACGACAATTTTAGCTGGTTTCTTATTTGTCTTAGACCAAATTTTCCCTAATTTTAAATTAACTTGTGTTTGTTTTTCTTTCTCTTGATAATTTAACTGGAACTCTGCGTTTCTTGATATTTTTGTTTGGGTCCGATTAGGCAACAAAATCGTTGCTGCAGCCTTTGGACCAGTTCGTATCCAGGTTCCTGTGTCAACAAGTTGACCATCCGTGACTATGTTCCACGATTTCTGGTCTGCTGAAGTCTCAACAATACCCTTAAAAGATACGATTTTAAAATCTTCTGCCCATGCGGAGAAACAACCAAAAACAAGAAGTAAACTAATAAAAAACGCGTAAAAAAATTTCATGGCTGTTCATTTCTCTGTTATCCAGGATATAATAATAACAGATTGTTAATTTAGCTCATAGACATATTTGTAATGCATTTGCAGTTCATTTTATATCTTACTAACTTTGTGCTATCTGATATTTTATAATAGGAAGAGTTGATTGTTAAGAAAAAATAAAAATATTTTTTTCACTTTAATTTTCCTTTTAGTGTTTTCATCATGTTCTTCGAATAACATTGCACCCAACCAAAGTGGTAAATCTCGTTTTCTATTTTCACCACAAGAGCCAACCAATACCTCAACGAAATCAGATAAAATATCTTCAATAAACTTTTCCGAACAAGGTAAAGTTATCATTTGGATGCATGGAACAAAACGACCAGCAATTCCTGGAAACTTTAATTGTAACGATGACATGCCACCAGACAGTCTCATGCAAGCTGCAATCAAATTAGATATTTCATTATATTACCTGTGCTCGAATGCAACGGATGGTTTGGAAAAGGGCTCTTTTATATACAAGCGTGTCTTCGAATTAGAAGAGGCAATAAACGACTTTAATGAAGCTGGAATTCCTTCAAAAAATATTTTTCTTTCTGGTTTCTCTGCGGGCGGTTGGACCGCATTAATGGCAGCGAGCATCCTTCCAGATCGTTTCAATGGAGGCGTTCTCTTTGCCCCAGCTTTTTCAGGGCCTCGATATGAAACTACTATCTTTCCTGTTTGGCGAAAGGTGATTAGGCCAAAACAAATTAATGAAATTTCAAAAGCAAAAAGATTAAATTTTCTTGTTTTTGCTTATGAAGATGACCCTTTCAATAGACCTAGAGATTTAGGTTTTTTACTAAATCCAAAAACCTCTTATCCAAAAATTATTGGATACGACTGTAATAAAGGTCATTTTACATACACAAAAGATTGCAAAAGCAGCGAGACTTCCAGCAGAATTTTAACTTTCCTTCAAGAATCAGAATCTTGATTAGTCTCTTCGGCACTGTCTTTGTTAGTTTCAATCGGTAAAGGTTTTTTTATCAAATCGCGAATACGTGAAACCAACACTCTAATAAGCCCCGTTATAAATGGATCGGATTCAGCTAACTTATCGTTAAACTCATCCTGGCTAATTTTAATTAAGTCTACTTCGGTTAGTGCAGTAGCCCTTCCTGCGCGCAGAGATTGATCAATTACGCCCATTTCCCCGAATATTTCATTGTCTCCCAGAATAAAATTAGGTTTATCCGTTTTATTTGTTGGAAGGAAAATTCCGATTTCTCCGGAAACAATTAAATAAACCGAATCAGCTTTATCTCCAGCCTCGAAAATTAACTGATTATTTTTTGCTACAATCTTTTTCACGAACAATTATCCAGTTTGGTTTTTGCTTTTTTATAATTTTATTCAATTAAAACCAAAGATAATCCTAAACTGACGAGCGCATTATAGGGTTTGACATAAACACCATGCCACTTTTTTTGGTATGTAGTTCGCATAATGAGAAAAGATGATCGAAAATATCATCTTTGCTTGATTCATCAGCGATAATCGTAATGATTGAAGCCTCACCGAAGTTTCCAAATTGCTTTTGTTCGAACAGATCGTTTGAACGACCCGTTGCATAAAACACGTATTCTACACCATCGACTTCAGAAATTTCATCTTTTACTAACTGCCCATATTCTTTTTCAACAAGCGCGCCTATTTCAACTTTCATACTTATCTCCAAAAAACTATTCTACAGCATTTAAAACAGCGTCAGGAATATAAGTTGCGACTCTATCTAACTTGGTCATAAACATAATTCCTTTGCCAGGTGTGTCTAATTTTCCTGCCAAAAACATCGCTTCAAAAATCAAGTCTGCTTGGTCCTCTGACACAATAATACGAATAACTTCTTTTTGCTCGTCAACTGTAACCCCAAGTAATCCAAGACGTTCCCGCACCCCTGTGCCGCGCGCATAGTTAATAGTGGCCCCTTGCGCTCCACTATTTTTAGCCGCCTCCAAAACTGTTTCAGCTAAATTATTTTCCACCACACATGTTATCATACATGCATTTGAAAGATAGGTTATTGTGCGATTGCTCATTGGTTTTCCTTTATCATATCATCTGAAATGATGTCTTTGTTAGATTCTTCGTCTTGGGTCTTATTCATTATTCTTATCACCACACCCATGGTTAGAACCGCTATAATTGGGCAGATACTTGCAAGGGAGAGAATGCCAAAACCCTCCACAGCAGAAACTGCACTACCCAGTCCTAACCCCATTGCCAAAACTAATGGGACCGTTACTGGTCCTGTAGTAACACCAGCGCTATCCCATGCGACATTTACAAATTCCTCTGATGAAATAATTGTGAGCAAGACACCAATGCCATATAAGGGCAAGAGCACCATCATTAGGTCAAATCCTAAAACAAGCTTTGAAATCCCAAGTGCTATTCCAATGGCTACACCGCTTGCAACGCTATACATCAACATTTCTTTTTTGAAGGCCCCATTAGTCAAATTCTGAACCGTAACACCAAGTGCATTCAGTGCAGGTTCTGCCAAGGTAGCACCAAAGCCAAGTAAAAATGCAAACCCTATTACGATAGCCAGGCCAACAAGTTCAGGGTAGATTGGTGAAAACTGGCTGATTGGCAATTCCATAAACGCTGCCGGCAAAACGCTGCCCGTTTGAGCTCCAATTGCTCCGAGACCATATGTTAATCCTACATTAAAAATACACATTCCGATTATGGAAAGGGTAAGTCCATAAATAGTAATAATTTTATTTGGAAGCGAGGATTTAAGAACTAGAAACAAAACACCCATTAAAAATAGTACTAATGGCAAAATAGCTCTTACACCCAAAATAATTTCAACAAATGGAGTTTTTTCCCAAATTGTCGGCTCCACTTGAACCACACTAGAAGAAATTTTTGCTGCTGCGATAATTTCCTCAGGAGAAATCGTAAATGACACAAATATGGCTAACAAAAGGACCGCTAGAATTGGGAAAAGAGATGCCATGGTAACAACGCCAAAACCAGATAGCGATGAATTGCCCTTCCCTGCAGCATTAGCTATACCGATACCTAAAGACAAAACCAATGGAACAGTCACCGGGCCAGTAGTAACGGCTCCA
>Ga0181597_10004618_pt1 | contig 13602 bp, 13 predicted proteins | sample 041ome_5_FD_148647 | JGI IMG/M metagenome (GOLD analysis project Ga0181597, IMG submission 148647) | Coastal salt marsh microbial communities from the Groves Creek Marsh, Skidaway Island, Georgia - 041403US metaG (spades assembly) | ecosystem: Environmental > Aquatic > Marine > Intertidal zone... | reverse complement strand
CCAATGCCCGCAAACAAGGAGAGTATGACGCTAAAGTGGCTAAGGCCCGTAAAAAAGTGAACGAACTCAATCAAAACCTTGCCGGTTGGTACTATGTGATCTCCAATGATGTTTATGAAAAGATCCGGCTGGACCGGGCATCCTTTGTCAAAAGTAAGGAAAACTCAGAAATGGTATTGCCAGATGAGGTGGCTGCTTCACATATCCTCATATCTTACAAAGGTGCGGACCGTGCGGACTCCAAAATCAAGCGCAATAAACAAGCAGCGAAGAAAGAAGCCAATCGTATTCATGGATTGATTGTCAATGATGGCAAAAACTTTGCGGAAATGGCAAAAAAACACTCGGATGGTCCTTCAGGCCCCAAGGGTGGAGACCTCGGTAAATTTAAGTTTGAAATGATGGCCAAACCATTTTCTGAAGCTGCATTTGCTTTGGAAGTAGGTGAAGTTTCCGAAGTTGTGGAAACCGGATTTGGATTTCATGTCATTCAAAGAACCGAGTAATCCATTCTCTAGCTTCTTTTGGCTTTGAGTGACTAAATTCTTTAGCTAGGATGCGTAATGGCTTTGCCTTTTCGCACATCTCAAAACCCCAGTATCTGGGAACGCATCCGGTCTGATGAAGTAACCAAATTGCGCTTAAAGTATGATGCCTACTATCATGTTTTCGATGAGCAAAAAGCTACCCGAGTAAAAAAAGAAGGTAAAGAATATGTCATGCTTTCGAGCAATGATTACCTCGGGCTTGGCCAACATCCAAAAGTTAAAGAAGCAGCAACGGAAGCTGTGCAAAAGTGGGGAAGCAGCACCACAGGAGCAAGGTTGGCAAATGGGGGTAGAACCTTCCATCTGGAACTGGAAGAAGAACTGGCTGATTTTCTTGGCAAAGAAGCCTGCCATGTCTTTTCCGCAGGGTACTTGGCCTGTGCGTCTGCCATAACTGGTTTTATCGATCGAAAAGATTTAGTTTTCGCGGATAAAAATCTGCATTCCTCTCTTTGGAGCGGGATAAAACTAAGTGGGGCAACTTGTGAAAGATTTGCCCACAACCATCCAGAACACCTGCTGGAGTTACTGAGCACCGAGGATAGCAAGGTTCATAAAGCATTAGTTTTGGAGGGAATTTACTCTATGGAGGGACACATTGCCTGTCTTCCCGAACTCATTCAGGCAGCTAAAAAATTTAATGCCTTTATCATTTTAGACGATGCCCATGGCGTTGGTGTCATTGGGAAGGATGGTAGAGGAACCGCTGATCATTTTGACCTTACAAATGAAGTAGATGTGATTTGCGGGAGCTTCTCCAAATCATTTTCCAGCACTGGTGGCTTTGTCTGTACAAGCAAAGATGGAATCGACTATATGCGCAGCCACTCCAAGCAAACTATTTTCTCTGCTGCCCTATCCCCTGCTTCCACTGCTGGAGCTCATGCCGCCCTGAAAATATTTCGTTCAGAACCGGAACACCGGAAGAAATTAAATCAAAATTTATCTCGCTACCTTTGCTTGCTCAAGGAACTGGGACTGGATACTTGGGGAAGCGAATCGCCCGCAGTACCAATTGTTTTAGGAAAAAAAGAAAAAGTATACTACTTTTGGAAGGCACTTCTCGAAAAGGGTGTTTATGCAATTATCTCCATTGCACCAGGCGTACCTCCAGGGAAGGATTTGATCCGCACGGCAATATCAGCGGCACACACGGACGAAGACTTGGATATTATTGAGGAAGCCATTCGGTACGCAGCCTCTAAAATTTAATATTTATTCAGGCTTAACTGAATATAAACGGGTATAGATGAGCAAAGCGTGGATATACTTGAACACATTGATTCCAAAGGGTCTGAAAAAGAGCCTAAACAAATAAGTTTTTGCGTGAAGAATACTATCCGCAACTGACTCAGTCCTTCGGATATCTTTACCAAAATTTTTCATAAGTAGATCAAAATTTTCTTCATTCCTGTCTTTTCTCCCCGTAGTTGCCCCTTTGATATGCTCAATCACACTGTCATGGGCGACAAAATGAGAGTACCCTGCACGATTTAAACGAAGGCATAAGTCCACATCCTCACAGCCATTGAGGTATTCTTCGGGAAAGCCGCCTTGATCTAGAAATAGCTCACGCCTGATCACACAACAAGCAGCGGTTACTGCACTCCACTTTTTTATTTCTCCTTTGAATGGTTGGGTTAAAAAGCCCTGACCGTAATGACGGGGGTTGCCATAGGGAGAAAAAACAATACCCATGTGATCAAAACGGCTGGATTGATAATACCTCTGCACATTCCCGACAAATCCAACTTTTTCTTTCAATTCAAAAACTTGCAGCATTGGATTCAGCCAGTCCCCTTCGACAAAAGCGTCATTGTTGAGAAAAAGCAGATACTCCCCTTTGGCCTCCCGGGCTAACCAATTGTTATTTTGGGCAAAGCCGTGGCTTTTTTTTCGATGAAATACCCGAAAGCCTTCCGGTAAAGTCTTTAAGTACTCAGCAGTGCCATCCGTGCTCCCATCATTAGCAATTAAAACCTCATAATCAAATGAATCCGCGAGCGTGTTCTCCACGCTACTAACACACTTTTGGGTCAAGACCAACTGGTCTTTGACGCTGATTAAAATACTGATCATGGGGCTCATAAAAGGCAAAGACACTACAAAAATAAATTTTTAAGCTTTTTACAATTCACTTCGCTGGAAAAGTGAGATTGAGCCCGCGACCAAGCGGACTTTCTCATTCCCTCAAATTGATATGAAAAAAGATAATATTGGTTGAGTATGTCTACCCATTCATCTTTGCAGTAAGGGTCCAAAGAAAAGCCAGATTCCCGATCAATAAATGCTTCCGAACTTCCCGCCCGATTGGATGCGAGCACCAAAAGGCCATGGGACATGGCCTCTGGTATTACATTAGGAATCCCATCCCTATCCCCATCTGCGGAAATAATTCCTGTAAAAAGAAAAATGTCACTTTGTTTATAAAACTTACTAACCTCCCTCTCGTCGAGATGATCCAGGAAAGCCACATCGTTCTGTAAACTTAACCGCTGAACCTCTCGGCATAAGGCATCCCTTAACGCTCCCCCCCCAATGATTTTCATCTGAAACGGAATCCTCCTCCTTTTGGTTTCAGAGAGAATTTCTAAAAGTAAAAAATATCCCTTCTTTTCCACCAACCGGCCGACGCTCAAGAGATTCAGGCATTTAGAGTTTTCTGGCTCAAAACGGACCGGTAACTCAACAGAGGGAAGGCTCCGATGAATCAACTTAAGGTTTTCCTTGGGTGTACCCAAGCGGAGCAACCTTTGGGCTGTTGATTGAGAAGATGTTCGTACATATATCGCTCTTGTTAGTTTCAATTTCAGTAACCAGTCTCCCCCATTTCGAAAAACATCGTAAGCATGTGCTCCAATGGAAAAAGGTATATCTGTTAGAAGATGACAACCCAAAGAAGTGGTCGCTGGCATCGTCGCCCATACTGCATGGATTCGAGAGTAATTCCTTTGCTTGATTTTTTTTGCCTGAACCAATGCACAAGCAAGTCCGAAAAAAGTTTCGTTCCAGTTTTGTAAGTTTGGACATGGGTGAGCCCACAGGTGACAAAGGATTAATTTGAAAACTTCTGGCTTTTTCCACGCCCAGAAGGGAATCCATGCAAAAAGTGAAAAAAGGTGCCAAAAAGAAAAAAGATGAACTGCCCTGCCTTCCCAAAGCTTTCTTCCTTTCCAAATGGAAAAAAGGTCAGGATTTAACCCAAACTTGTTTAATTGCCTTAATTCACGGCGAACGAAAGTCTCCGTAGGCCTCGGAAAAGTGGCATAAAAAAAGGCAATCTTAGTCAAAAGGCGGCAACTAAAAAATTAAAGATGTTCCCCCTGCAAATGGCGAAAAGAAAGATGAGTGGGCTATGAGGAGACGGTGGCTCCTTCGACTGTATTAACCTCCGCAGTGTCATCCGCAGTGCCATCTATGACTGGATAAAAATCAAAAGCTAGTTTAATTTCACCTGCCTGAGCCGTCTTTTGCCCATCTACGGTGATCCCACCCGAAAAACAGGCAAGAGGGTGACGCACTCTTGCAAGCTTTACAGACATAGACAGTACATCCCCCGGTTTGCATACGCGCCTACATTTAATTCCGTCACAGGCAGTGAAAAAGATGGTGTTAGGATCTACTTTTTTGGACAATTCATCATGGTTTCCCTGGAGAAGAAAAAATACACACAATTGCCCAAGCGCTTCGATCATGATAGATGCGGGAAAGACGGGTTGTTCTTTAAAATGACCTTCCAAAAAATATTCGTTGCCAGAGATCGTGTAATTACCACGGGCTTCTGTGCCATCGATGGTAACATCCTCTAAAAAGAAAAATGGCTCCTGGTGAGGCATCAATGAGGCAACTTCCTCAATTCTGAAAGTTTTTGCACGAACAGGAACCTGAACTCCACGAACTTTTGCGTCCAGATACTCTTTTACATCCCCGGTTGTTCGAAGGTCCCTGAGCTCCTCATTATTTACACTTACTTGAAGTGTTTGCTCAACCAACATAACAATCTCGAGCATGGTCAGAGAATCTAAACCTAAATCCTCATACAGACGAAGCGTGTCATCCGAATTCTTAAAAATTTCTTTCTGCTCGGGTTCTAAATGACGGTCAATAACGCCCATAACGATGGGTTCGATTTCTTTTGTGTCCTTGGTTTTACGAAAATTGATACCGGCTTCCAAGGTAGCAGGAGAACACCTTTTTAAGAGCTCTGACAATTCTAACTCAGCATTTTTTGGGTCAGCGTAAGTCATGTAAAAACATTAATGGAATGAGAATTGAAATTTATTCGAATGAGATGTTATATCAGCCTATTCTTTATGAACGACACCTCTCTTTCGAGCAAACTTAAACCAGTAATATTAACCTGCGCCCAACCCACAGGAAACCTAACCTTGGGCAACTACCTAGGGGCTGTAAGAAATTGGTCTACGATGCTGGATGAGTATGAGTGTTTTTTCGGGATTGTTGACTTACATGCCATCACCGCTCCTCCAGAACCAGCGGTGCTCAGGCAAAATGTCTACTCGTGTATCGCCCAGTACATCGCTTGTGGACTAGATCCAAAGCGTTGCCATCAGTTTGTTCAGTCTCATGTAATCGGACATACCGAACTGGCGTGGATTCTAACCTGCATGACCCCCATTGGGGAATTACAAAGGATGACACAGTTTAAGGATAAGGTCGCTAAGCTTGGAGTTAAAACATCCGAAGATTCTGGTGGGAATGAGCTGAAGTTTTCTCATGAGGGAATGCGGGCACAGGCATCTATTAATACGGGCTTGCTCTGTTACCCTGTTCTTATGGCTGCTGATATCCTACTTTACAATGCAGACCTAGTCCCAGTTGGTGAGGATCAGCGACAACATCTCGAGCTTTGCCGAGATTTGGCAGGTCGATTTAATCAAAAATACTCAGAAACATTTACCATTCCTGAACCCTTTGTTCCCCAAACAGGTGCTCGTATTATGTCTTTGGCCGACCCGGTCAGAAAAATGTCAAAGTCGGACAACAACCAAAGAGCAACCGTTTTTATCCTTGATGAGCCAGAGCAAATTAAGAAAAAGATTGGATCATCGGTAACGGATTCAGGTACTGAAATCAAGGCTGGTGCTGATAAGCCTGGTGTTTCCAACCTTCTAACGATTCACTCTTCTTTATCCGGGAAAAACATATCTTCCCTGGAGGATCATTTCCTTGGCAAAGGGTATGGAGTGCTAAAGTCAGAAGTTATTGAGTTGCTTGTCGAAAACCTTCGACCCGTAAGAGAATCCTACCGTAAACTGATCAATGATAAATCATTCTTGGACACTGTTCTTAAAGAAGGTGCACAGGCAGCACAAAAGCGAGCATTCAAAATATTATCGAAAGTCCAAAGAAAAATTGGTCTACCCGATCGCCCAAGATAGAAAATTAATGAGCAAACTTTTTTCGCTTGGTTTTCCACTGAAAACAGCCCATTTAAAAAACATGGGAATTGGTTGATGGATTTTGAAGATGAAAATGAACATGCCGTTGGCAAAGGGCCTTTTTATGGAGGGGCTGCTTTTATTTTTGTCATTGTAGCTCTGTTTGCCTCCATAGGACTAAAAGAAAATGGCACCCTCAATCATTGGGAAATCGCCACCTGCCTGCTCGGCACTGGTCTGATTGCAACACTTCTTTTTCTTCCCCATTTCCTTCAAGGGATCGTTGACCAATTTGGGGATCAGGGAACCCAGTCAACCACTGAGCTTACCAACAAAGCTATTTTAGAGTTGAAGGAGTTGCGTTCGGAACTCGACTCGATCGCGGTAAAAATCGACAAGGTCCCTACTTTACTCGACAAAATCGTGAATGATTCCTTGAGTACTGAACTGGACCCATCGGACTCGGTCACAGAGAAGATCAAGCTCATGCATCAGGAAATCACGGCTAAGATAGACCGGATGGAAGAAGCAAACCTTGCCCCTCTGCTAAGCCCGGAAACCGATCCGAAAATAGAGAATTTACAAAGTAAAACCGAAGAGATTAGCAAGCATCTAGGAGAAGTGTTTTCCAAACTTGAAACCATAGAAAAGTTGCAAAACCAACAGCTTTCATCTGCCAAGAACCCGGCTGACGAACCATATACTCCAAAATCATTTCCTACCGAAAAAGAGACGGTTTTCGAAGAAGAAACTAAAACGGAAGAAGAAAAGATTCAAACTCCCCTACTTGAAGAAGACTTATTGGATAACCTTGCAGGAGATTCTGATGAAGGCGAGCACTCCTCTGACCCAACGACCACGGATGAAATCCCGGAAATAAGTAGCTCCAACACTGAGGAAGACGAACTCTTCCCGACAGAGACTGAACATGTAGAGGAGGAACCGGACCTGCTTACTTCCCTACAAGATGATGCCGAAGAGAAAGAGGAAGTTGACAAGGCAGAAGAAACTATGGTGGCGGAGAATACATCTCAGCTTGTAGAAAAGGCAGAGATGAATGAGCCGGAGACTGAACTCGATCTTGGACTGCCCGACCCTGCAGAAACTTTGAGAAAAGTCGATGCCCTGCTTGCCGGCGAAAACACCCCAGAAAAAGTTCCTCCTCCAGTACCTAAAGTGGAAAAGGTTGATAAAAATGAAACAACCACGGTCGTCGCCAATGTTATGATCGGCATTGGCAACAAACCCTACCTACGGGGTGAAGGTCCTGGCCTGAGTTGGGATGAAGGAGTTGCCATGAATTTTATCGAAATCGGGAAGTGGGCATGGTCTCCTCCCAGAAAAAACGCCTCTCTTACTGTACAATTATACCGCAATGACCAAGAACCTGACCAAGGTGGGAAAATTGAGGTTCGACCGGGAGAAAGATTGGAAATCAACCCAGACTTCGGTTAAAAAAGAGAGTCAGGGTAAATGCCGGCAGATACTAGTTTTTTAATATTCTCGATCACCTTGGGCTTATCCTCACGGTAGGTCACACCCATCCATTGGCAGGTGGCCAGTTTGGATTGAAAAGTTGCAATACCGGAACTGATCCACTGGTCCACCGCAGCCGGAAGATAGAATTCATCTTTATCAAGATCTTGAGCATTTCGCATAAAGGAACCCAATCCTTTTTCAAGTGCTGGAAAAACAGAGGGTTGGAATGCCCACACATTCATAGACACGACATCGTCGATATTTAATTTTCTTTCAATGCCTTGTGCATTTTTCCCTAATACGAAACCGTCAGTCGATTGGATCTCGCTCCACTCTTCGACAGATTGTAAAAAACCTGAGTCATCAATCTGACAAATCCCACGACTCACTGAGCCATGATCTGAAAGGGTTTCGTGTAAGCGAAAACCAACAATTGCCCCCTGCATTTTTTTATCACTTGGAGCGATGTGGGGAAATTCTTGCATCGAACCGAGCAAGGCAGAAAAAGTCTCCCGCCCATAAAAGTCATCTGCGTTGATTACTGCAAAGTTTGAATCACCGAGGACATTGCGGGCACACCAAACGGCATGTCCAGTACCCCATGGCTTGGCTCGGGAAGGTAAAGGGATTTTGCCTAAAGGAACATCCTCAACCCTTTGGTAGGCATAGTGCACTTCGATCCTTTCTTGGTACTTGCTTCCTATCTGTTGATCAAAAATCTCTTTTATTTCTTCACGAATCAGAAATACCACCCGGGTGAAACCCGCCTCTATGGCGTCATAGAGAGAATAATCCATCAAGGTTTCTCCATTCGGTCCCACCGGATCACACTGCTTTAGGCCGCCGTAACGACTCCCCAATCCAGCAGCCAGCACCAATAAAGAGGGAGATTTTAAATTAGAAGTCATTTCTCAATGCAAAGGATAAACAGTCTAAAACCTGTGTCGTGGTAACTGCTTCCTGCCCATGCTGCCTTGCCAGGACCTCCGCAGCCCGCCCGTGCCACACTGCACCCAAGGCGGTGCAGTCGACGGTGGAATATTCCCCTCTAGCCAGGAGAGCACCAATAATGCCACTAAGAATGTCTCCGCTTCCTCCTCGTGCCAAAAGCGAGCTCCCACAAAAAAGATTTACAATTGCCTGGTTACAATAAACCCGTGAATGGGGCCCTTTCGCCAGAATCACTCCGGGAAAACTGTTTAAGAAACGATCAAGATTGTTAGAAGACAGCCGATTCAATTCCCCTTGGTGGGGAGTGAGGACGATCTTTTCTTTCTCGGTCAATGGATCAATGACTTCTGGACGCAAGGCGTCGGCATCCAGGAGAATGGAACCTTGAAACATCCGGCAAACCTCCCGGATCAAAGAGTGAGATTCTGGATCACTGCCTATACCCGGACCGGCAACCAATGCAGAAGCACGCTCAAGCACGGCACGGATTTCGCCCAGTCCTTCTAAGGCAAGGCCTCCAGTGGGCGTTTCAGTAACAGGTATCCACATAGCCTCCGGGCAGGAAGCCACCATCGCAGAGTGAAGCGACTCCGGTACGCAGCATGTAACCAGTCCCGCTCCCGCACGCAGAGCACCTCTGACTGACATCATTGCCGCTCCGCCAAATGCCTTCGAACCAGCCAAAATAAGCAGATGACCAAAATCTCTTTTATCAGAATGTACCGGGCGTAATTTGCGCAGCAATGGAAGCGCAGAAGACCGAAGCACCCGGAAATGATTTTGGTTAACAACCGAATCAGCATCTTCAAAAAAGCCTAAATCTAAATACCTGAGCCTACCAACAAACCTTTGGTTAAAATCCAAGGTTACAGGTTGTTTTACTATTCCAGTACAATAAGTAAAATCTGCACGGAATGCCTTGTTCTCTGAGGGCTCACTCTCGGTTATTCCACTGGGAAGGTCCACCGATACACGAACGGATGCTGTTTCACTTTGGTTCAGCAAATCGAGCCATTCGCCCATCGGGGCTTGCAGTCCCGGTCGCCCCTGCATGCCAAGCACCGCATCCACAACCAAATCAAACCCTCTGCTCTCGGTAATTTTTCGGAAGGCTTGTTCAATCTCTTGCCCATTCATTTGCTGAGCGGGAGGGAGAATTTCAATCCGTTTGGAAGCAAAATCGATCAGTTCCTCAAAGGCCCGTTGGGTCAAAGCACGGCACTCGCTCTTGGGTGCCCAAGGCCAAACCACTGCCCGGGATGTGGGGATGGTTCGCAGGAACCGCTTGCACGCAAGCAAACCATCCGCACCATTGTGACCTTTTCCCACCAAGACAAGAACCCGGGGACGATGGGGAATCGTCCGAAGTTCGCGCATATCCCGGAGGGCAGAATCTCCCACAGCCTCGCCCGCCCGGGACATTACCTCCCACTGTTTCTTTTCATCTCCCAAAAAATAACATTCCTCAAATTCTTGAGCCTCTTGGAGGGAAAGAATAGGATCCAGGGGAAGAACGCTCTTCATTTGATTAACACTACAATTGCAGAAGCCACCCCTTCGAGGTGGGATAAGCTAAGCAAGGCGGACCCAATCTTTTTTTGTCGAAGGAGTGGCTGTACCTTTTCAGAAAATACGGCAAAAGGTTGACCACTTTCCTCTTTATCAACCTCGACATCCAACCACCCAAACTCCTTGCCCATTCCAGTGCCCAAAGCTTTAGAGGTGGCTTCCTTTGCAGCAAAACGGGCGGCAAGGCAGGGAGCAGGGTCTTTACGGTCCATACAGAAATTTTTTTCTTTTGGAGTAAAAACTTTGCTCAGAAAGGCTTCGCTGTGCCGATCGATCGAATCACGAATTCTGGAAACTTCGATCTGGTCGATGCCCACACCCACCACATTAGTTCCCTCTGGAAGTTGCGGAAAGGGAATCACGAATTGAGGAGTTTTTTCATCGTCGAAACCGCTTCCGCAAGTCCGTATTGTAAGGAGCGGGAAATGATACTGTGACCAATATTAAACTCCGTCACACTTGTTAATTTCTTCGCACCTTCCACATTTTCATAATTAATTCCGTGCCCCGCATTCACCTGCAAACCAAGAGAAAGCCCAAGCTCCATGCCATGAAGCAATTGGGAAAATTCCTTTTCGCGTAGCGAAGGATCTGCCCAGCTCCGGGCAAAGCTCCCAGTGTGCAACTCAACCCATGGGGATCCAATCTTCGCTGATGCCTCAAGTTGGTTTTCTACGGGATCGATAAACATACTCGTAGGGATGCCATGGGCAGTAAATGCATCAACTGCATCCCTCGAACGACTCAAATTTGACTCTACATCCAAACCACCCTCCGTGGTCACCTCCATGCGGTTCTCAGGCACCAGACACACGCTATCTGGGTGCAGGGAAAGAGCGAGTTCGACCATCTCTGCGGAAAGAGACACCTCCAGGTTCAGCCTGGTTTTCTTTCTCTGTAGATAACGCTGAACATCCTCAACCTGCACATGCCTTCGGTCTTCCCTAATATGCATGGTAATCCCATCAGCACCCGCATCTTCAGCCAACCATGCCATACCTGCTGGGTCCGGCTCCACAAAGCCTCCGTGAGTGTTAGGCTCATCGCGGTAGCGAGCCTGCCGCAGGGTTGCGACATGATCAACATTTACGCCTAGTAAAATCATTTTCTTTCTTATTTAGAAAACTTTCACCCGAAACTCAACTGACATTGCTCCTCGGATCTTTTTTCCTTGGGTGCCTCTTGTCCCAACAAGTTTCGAAGGAAACGGGGACGATGGTGCATCGTTGGACCAATCTCTTTGAGGGCTTTTAAATGAAGGGGTGCTCCATATCCCTTATTGGAACAAAAATCATATCGAGGGTGTTGTGCATCAAGCTCACGCATGTGCCGATCCCTAGTAACTTTGGCAACCAAAGATGCCATCGATATGGCCAGGGACAGCGTATCCCCCTTCACCAGACCTTTATGGGCATAGGGCAAGCGTTTCATTTCTCTTCCATCCACCAAGACCTCCCAACCAGTGCCCCCTTGTGAATTCATCTCCCCGAAAAGATCTCCGTCACCCTTCGCTTCCGGCTGCCAAAAGCCCTCGCTTATATGAGAAACTTTTTCCATCGCCCGCTTCATCGCCAGACAGGTTGCCCCGACAATGTTGTGCTGTTCAATCTCTTCTATGGATGCACTTCCGCTGGCAGCCATTATTTCTCCCTCATGGGCAAGCTGCAAAATACTTTCATAAAGAACTTCCCGCTGGGTTTCAGAAAATTGCTTGGAGTCATTGACCTGTTCGACCTTTTTACGATTCCTAGAAAAGCCAAAGAATCGAGCAGGTAAAAGTACGCACCCTGCAACCACTGGCCCTGCCAGGCATCCCCTGCCCGCTTCATCCACCCCCACAATTCCATGCCGCCCCTTAATGAGCTTGCGATCATGGGTCCACCGGGGGTTCGGCATTATTTTTTCCTCCAATTTGGATTCCAGGCCTTTTTGGCAGGAGGAACCTTACCCATGGCCTCATAAGCAGTCTTAAAGTGTAATTTGCAAAATTCCCCCATCCTTGACTCTCCAAATTTTTCAAATAACTGACTCGCTCTTTCTTTTGCCTGGCTCCCGGATCCTTTGGGAATGGAACAACCCGCTAACTCCTCCAGTTTTTTCATCTGTTCCAACCAGGTCGCTCGGGCAATAATTGAAGCGGCTGCGACGACTGGGTCCTCCTCTGCTTTTGTTCTCATCTGTAGATCAAAGGATGGATCTTTTACATACTTTTGAACCAGCGGTTGTTTGGAAAACTGGTCAAGCAATCCCCATTTTGGCTGTCGCAGTTCCAGGGCATCAAGCAGAGCCCGGCCGTGTAACCAAGCAAGTAATTTATTCAGGTTTTCCCCGAACTTACCATACAGCTCGTTATACTTGGGCATACTCGTGTAAGCCGTTTTAATAACAACTCCCTGTGTATCTTTGATTTTTTGTGCCATCTTTAAAATGGCTCCATCTGTAATAGTTTTACTATCCCTGATCCCGGCGGCCATCCACTGTTTTACCATCTCCCCATCGGCCACCACACAGGCAGAAACCACCGGCCCAAACAAATCACCCTTCCCACTTTCATCCAACCCTGCATGGGGCTCAAACCACTCCGGGTTGTTTACTTCCTCATATCCCAGTAAAAACTCGCCCGTTATTTCTGGCTCTAAAATGGTACTGACAAAGTCTTCTGTCTTTCCTCCCTGAACAACTAATTTTCCGCTTTCATAAGCAACCACCTTTACGCCATCCCCATCAAAAGCATGCCTGGCATAGGGCACCGTACGGGTCGGCCAACCACGACCATGCAAAGAATCGCCAAGCTTTTGCATTTGTTCTTCCGTAAGTTTTAGTGTGTAGGAAGTTTTCTTTTTCGTTCCGTTTCCCGAAGATGAATGAGGTGATCTTGCCATTTCCCAACTATCCATGAGAAAGAGATGTGAAAAAAGCAACCGCCAAGCATGCAAAATTACACCCCATCCAGCAGAGTCTTTTCTAAATCCTCCCTGGAAAAGTTTCAAAAGTGTCTCTTGAGCTGGTTTGATCAGCAACAACGCAACCTGCCCTGGCGAAAAAATCCATCCCTGTATAAAACCGTGGTTTCGGAATTTATGCTCCAACAAACCAGGGTAACCACAATGCTTCCATACTTCGAAAACTGGATGAAGAAATTTCCAGATTTCAAAACTCTGGCGAATGCAAAAGAACAAGATATTCTCAAAGCATGGGAGGGCCTCGGTTACTACTCCCGTGCCAGAAACCTGTACAAACTGGCAATCATTGCCCAACATTGGGATGCTCCTCCCAAATCATTGAATGATTGGCAAAAGCTCCCCGGGGTGGGACCTTACATCGCCGCTGCGGTCACAAGCATTTCGCTGGGTCAAGTTCATGCGGTTTGTGATGGAAATGTGGTTCGTGTTGTAACCCGCCTATTTTCCATCCCCGAAACTTTTAAAGACGGTGCATCCGCACAAAAGAAACTTTTACCAACCGCCCAACAATTAATCAGCACGGACCGGCCAGGCGACTTCAACCAGGCAATGATGGAACTCGGGGCCACGGTTTGCCACCGACAATCCCCCCTTTGTTCGCAATGCCCGGTCTTATCTCTTTGTAACTCAGGAAAAAAAGGAGGTTTTTCTGATTTCCCCAAGATCAAACCGAAGCAAAAGAAAACCGAA
>Ga0181597_10004609_pt1 | contig 13618 bp, 12 predicted proteins | sample 041ome_5_FD_148647 | JGI IMG/M metagenome (GOLD analysis project Ga0181597, IMG submission 148647) | Coastal salt marsh microbial communities from the Groves Creek Marsh, Skidaway Island, Georgia - 041403US metaG (spades assembly) | ecosystem: Environmental > Aquatic > Marine > Intertidal zone... | reverse complement strand
TGGTGGTGGTGGTGGTGGTGGGGGTGGGTCACTTGTTGCCTAAATGGGGTCAGAGTGTAGGTGAGTAATATAAACATTTAAAAAATATAAAAAATCAATTTCTGTTAATTTTGCCATTTTTGCCAATTTTTTCACAATACAATAAATAAGATAATATTGTTATAAAAAAGGGGGTAGTGCTTTCACACCCTATAGTTAATACCCACACATTATTAGTAATACTCAGTTGTGTAAACTTACACCCCTAATAAGTGTTTTTCATTATTATCTATAGCGGGATTGATAACTTTTATTCGTATATTTTAATACAACTAGTATGTATTATCCATAAATAGGGGGTAAAATAAAATAATCAATTTCTTAATATTTTCATATTTTAATATAATTATTATACCTTTTACAATATGATATAATAAGATTAGTAAAAAAAATGGTGGAATTTAATAATTCCATTTTGTTTTACACCTTTGGACATTTAAATCGCCGACTGGTCAGCGAGTTATCAGTCCCAAAGGTAATGTTGCTTAGGACATTTTAAATGTCCTAAGGTGTAAGCGACTCTAGCCCACTATTCAGGACACCAGTTGGCTCTAGCCCACCGCAAAAGCTCAAGGTGACCATTCTCAGCGGCATACGTGCGCGTCCAATGGTCCCATGGGCAACCGTTGTCTCGAGCCCACTGCAAAACAGACAGGTGTCCATTCCAGGCTGCGTCCGCGCACGTCCACGTGTCCCATGGGCAACCGTTGGCTCGCGCCCACTGCAAAACAGCCAGGTGGCCATTCCTGGCCGCAAGTGAGCACGTCCTCTCGTTCCACGGGCAACCTTTGGCTCGAGCCCATTGAAAAAGCTCAAGGTGCCCTTTCTTTGCCGCATACTCGCACGTCTTCTCGTTCCAGGGGCAACCGTTGGCTCGAGCCCACTGCAAAACAGCAAGGTGACCATTCTTGGCCGCACATGAGCACGTCTTCTCGTTCCATGGGCAACCGTTGGCTTGAGCCCACTGCAAAACAGCCAGGTGTCCATTCTCGGCCGCATACGAACACGTCCACGAGCTCCACGGGCAACCGTTGGCTCGAGCCCACTGCAAAACAGCCAGGTGTCCATACTCGGCCGCACATGCGCACGTCTGCGAGTCCCACGGGCAACCGTTGTCACGGGCCCATTGCAAAAGATCAAGGCGACCATTCTTGGCCGCATAGGCGGTCGTCAGGCAGTTCCATGGGCAACCGTTGTCTCTAGCCCACTGCAAAACATCCTTGTGGCCATTCTCGGCCGCACGCGCGCACGTCCACTCGCTCCACGGGCAACCGTTGGCTCGAGCCCACTGGAGCACCTCCAGGTGGCCATTCAGGGCCGCAAACATGCACGTGATCGTGTCCCACGGGCAACCGTTGGCTCGAAGCCAACGCAGTAGTGCGAGGAGACCATATTTGGCCGCATAAGCACAAGTGTCTTCGTTCCAACGGAAACCGTTCTCTCGAAGGAAACTCAGTACATTGACGACCGAGGCCACATATATCGCAATACCCAACATTGTCGTTGGTGGTGGTCTAGTAAAAGACTTGTGAGTTCGAATAAAGTAATATAAACATTTTAAAAATAAAAATAATCAATTTCTGTTAATTTTGCCATTTTCCGTCATTTTTTATAGTAATATTATTATTTCCCCAATGATTATATTTTTATAAAATTATAAATTATAAAAAAAAAAGATGGGTCTAAAAAGACACCATCGGGGGGTGGGAGGGATGTCTCCTATGTGAAGACATTGGGAGGGGAGGTAATGGACATCTAACTGTGAGATGTCCAGGAACGCGGCTGTTACGGGTTTGCCCCCATCTTCCATGGCGGTGGATTTCTTGGGAAACTGGCAAACCCAAAGTCAGGCGGGTCCAGGGGGGCTTGCTGCTGCGGCTGTCCAACATGATGCTGCTGGTGCTGCTGCTGCGGGTACTGTTGCTGTTGCTGCTGCTGTGGCTGGTACTGCTGCTGCTGCTGCTGCTGCTGCTGCTGTCCAACATGATGCTGCGGCTGGTGTTGGTACTGGTGCTGTTGCTGCTGGTGCTGTTGCTGCTGCTGCTGCTGCTGCTGCGGGTACTGGTACTGGTGCTGTTGCTGCAGCGGGTACTGGTGCTGCTGCTGTTGCGGCAGGTGGGATATCCGACAGGCTTTGGATAATACCCCCTGGTTGCTTTTCCAACAGGGGTCCGGGCACCTACTACCGTCGGCGAGAAGGAACTCGCACTTTGGACGACTCGGCGAGGAGGAATTATTCCCCATGATGCTGTGATGTCGAGCGTCTTGACAAGTGCGAATAATAAAATAACCCTATAAAAAATATAAATTTTCAATTTCTGTTAATTTTGCTATTTTCGCCAATTAAAATATTTTTCATACAATATGCTTATCACAATACTCATCATATTGTTTTTGTCTTCGTAGCATTATTACCCCCATATGATTAAATAATTCAGATATATCACTGGCTAGTTTATACATATCATTATTTTTATTATGTATTTTATTCAACAGTATTGGTATAGCATCCAATATTTTACCATATCGTGTGCTATGTTCAATCATCATTTGTGTGTGTAATTCCTTTAAACGGCGGCACTCCACAATACTAGTTGTATTTGAATTATTTATTAATATAGTCTCACAATGCTTATCATATGACACAGCCATATTTTCCATCATTAATCCTAAATCATTAAGCATTTCGAACAAGTTATCTGCTATTTCATACAGATCGCTTTTTTTTTTATATATTTTACCTAAGAATTCACGTAAAGTATCCATTATTTTAGCATATTGTATGTTATGGTCTCCCATCATTTGTTTATGTAATTCCATTAAACAGCGACATTTTACAATATAAATATTATTACCTTCTATTGGTTTTCCCTCAGATTGTATTATACTCTTTAGCCATAAACTAGGTGGATATTCACCAACATTTTCTTTATTAGCAAAAAGACTATAATATCGGTTGTCATTAGGAGGAGCAGCCATTTTAATCAAAAACATCAACTAAATGTAGCAGTTTATAATATTAATTTTTTAATAATAAAAAAAATCAATTTTCTAATAACTTTATTAATGGTAAGTCAAATTAAATGGGTAGATATAAAAAAAATCGTAAAACACTAAAAGTTATACCACATCGGGATTATATTGATAAAAATGTTATATTAACCCTATATTTTCCCGCTTCAAAAATAACACCAAAAGATAAAATTAATGCTATTATACCACAATTCAAATCATTTCTAACCATATATTCCACCAAAATAAGGGAAATATCACGGAAATTCCCTAAACTGAAACTATTTGATTATGATATACACCCTAGTAAAAACAACACATACTTTATGTATTTATATACACAACCCTATAATAACCACCCATTTCTCATATTCGGCGATATGACCAAAAGTTATTACCAAATATTATTACCACTAGGTAGCGATATTGGACAAGTTCCAACAAAAACACTAGAACCATTATTAAATTTGTTTACTGATATTGAAATCACAGGTATCGCCGTATTACTAAATCGCACAATTTACATACGAAAAACAAATATTACAGAAAATCAACAATATTCTCTATATAACTGCGACCAAATTAGACATTGTAGAGGGAAAATACGTGAATTGAAAAAACTAAATATATCACTAGAACGGAAAACACAACTTATTACCGATTACCAACGTGAATACAAACGTAAAGCCAAAATGGTATTACACCACTATTTTGACTTATTAGAACTTAATAAATATGAACAAGCATACGACTACTTAAAAGGTGGATTAACCAAAGGTAGCCCATATTTCGGACATACACGTATTAATACTTATTTTATGTCAAATCGTAAAGTATTAGGTCATCTAGAAGTATTTATCTATTTATATAAATTCAAAGATAAACTAGATGCTATTAAAAATAAATAAAATACTAAACAAAAAAATTATATTTTTAATATTTTTTAATATTTTTTAAACTTATAATTATTAAATTACCAAAATATTAAAATATTTCTACTCTAGTAGCAAACTTTCCTCAACAACACGTCGAACAATATCGCTAATTTGTGTATATTGGTCTGCACTTAATAGTCCCATTAGCGTATCCCACGGAGTAATAGCACTGACTTCTACCTCCTCTACAGTACCATCATCCATCAACACAGTCTTCAAGACAGTATCGGCAAACTGACCATATAATACACCCTTAATAACAGATGGGCTAAATCCTGCTAATAACTGTACTCCTTCCTTATCTGCGTCCGCCTGATATCCATCAGTATTCGCACGAACATTCCAGAATATCATTGGCGGAGGATTCTTATATCCATACTTAATCCTCCACTTCTGAATGATATTATCATAACAAGTTTTCCATACAGACGACCTGTCAAACTCATTCATTTGCCCATCAGTTATACACAGAATTGACTGTAATTCGTTATCAGATATACGATTTTCTACACAAATGCGTAAATAAGTATCAAATGCTGCTTCAAAATTCGTGCTATATCCAGTGTGCTTCATAATCTCATTGTATTTATCCTTCAAAGACATATCATCGCCAAAGACGATAATTTTAGGTGTATCCGTAAATGACATCATAATATTATTCAAATACTTGCTCTTATCCAAAGCTTTGATTTCATAAAATCGATTGGTATATTTAGCGAAATCAACTGGAAGACTATTATTAGTATAATCATCAATAAAATCATCAACTAGTTTCCGATAATTAGCAGAACTCTTATATGCGATATTTTCTTTATATTCATAACCACCAGTCTCGATATAAGCCTCTATCAACTCAACAAAGTTCTTCATTACATCAATCAAGTAATGTGAAAAATCGGTGAAGTAGATACCCAATGAGATAGCAACCTCAATTGGTTTACCCAGCATTGACCTAGATACATCCGACATAGGTAGGATTTTTGGTATCATATTGCTAACAGGAATACCCAATTTATCCAATGATATTACATAAACCAAAATTTGAATAGCATTTTCAAAGCGAAGATTCCAATATTGTGCTATCAGAATTTCAGTTTCATGTTCATCACTAGTAGAAACCATATTATATATCAGTTCGTGTGGCTGTAATGTGGCACCCGTAATACGGTGTGCGTTTTCATCAATAAATTCCACGACATTTTCACGTCCCTTTCGCCTATCATCTTCTTGAGACCTTTCTCCCCCAGACTTATTGATATTAAGAAATGCCTTACTGTAAATAGTCCATGCACGACTAGAAATTCGTTTGTAATCAATGTGAGAAAATTGCTTTGCACACATCTTAATTTCTGGGAAGTCCAATTTCTGTCTCATATCTGAAACCAATTTGCGGTACATCTTCTTTCTAGTAATTGGATTAGAAACATCTTGGTAAAATAGGAAATATGCTAGAACAGAAACTGAATTATGATCTGTCAACTTACAATACTTATCGGAATGAGACTTTTCCTGCATACGGAATTTCAACTTACAATTCTTATCGAAACGAGACTTTTCCGAAGGAAGCCATTTGAATAACAAGGTAGGTTCCTTTTTATTATCAACTATATCCTGAATTTCAGCAAGAATTACACTACATATCGCCTGGATTAAATTTTTATATTTTTGCTTTTCCTCTTCTCCCATTTCGCTAATCATCTCCCAAATCTTGAAATAGTCTAGATAACAACCATATTGTGGAATAATATTAGTCAGTATAATAGCATTGATTATAGCAGGATAATAGGCATATAATTCAATAATAAGTCGAAAGAAGATACGCTTTTCACCTTCTCCGCTGATGTTAGCCTTCTTCGATTCTTCCTGACCTTCGACTGGATTATGATAATGGATACATCTCTTATGGAAAATCAATTTGAAAATATTCTGTAAATATTCCAAAGCTTCTTCCTTATTATTAGCAGATAATTCCTTAACACGTGCTACCATATTACGCACTAATTCACGAATTCGGTCATCAGTTATACCTCTAACCAAATCATTCAATGCTGCGACAAGTGGGTCAATATTAGCAACCAAGGCACCACCATTTTCGCCTGGTATTAATTGGTTATTAGCGGCATCTTCAAAACCATGAGCCAATGACGATTTTCCATCAGTATTAGTATTAGTATTAGTATTAAATGTTGCTGCTGCTGCTGCTGCCATCTTTATGAGTTATAAGTTTTGCTGTAAGATAACAAGTGTGAAAATGTAATTAAATTTGCTGTTATAGTAAATAATCTTATTAACTTAAGGTAAATTATTTCAATTTTTAATATTTTTTTCATATTATTAACTAAAAATTATACAAAATTATACAAAATTATACAAAATAAGTATTTTATAACTTGAAAAATACATCATCATATGTTAAATTTTCGTTTTCAGTATCTTTAGTTTTAAGGTAGTCGTGTTTATAGTAGTCTCTAACAATCCAGTAATAACCAGAACCAAGTAAAAGACCTACACTAGCGGAGAATACCATATCTAGTGTGCTACCACAACCTACATTAACACGGCTCCAAATAACAATGACTAATAAACTAACAATAGTAAAGAACTGTAGTGGTTCAAATTCGCCTTCTTCGTACATTTTCATAAGATAGAATGCGACAAAGAAGCCTACAGTTTGTGGGATTGGTGATGGCAGACTGAAATGTCCAGTGTCAGTGCGAACAACAGCACATTGTGGATTACTTTTACCACGTAATATTAGACGGTATCCCAATGAAATGAATTCATTTATCATAAAACCGACGAATAGAATTGTGGCACGGAAATCACTAAATACAAAGCTAGACATTGCTGACCCTGTATATAAACCGATTGGCATTAATCGAACTAATGTATTCGTTAATGCTTTTATAAATAATGCTAGACCTCCTGATATTTCCATTATTTTTCTTTATTTTACCTAGATTACTATATTATCAGAGAAAAATATAACTTAAACTGATTTGAGATATACAAAACATAAACAATAAACAAAACATAAACAATAAACAATAAACAAAACATAAACAATAAACAAAACATAAACAATAAACAAAACATAAAAATGGAGAACGATATGACAATAGATGGTATAAATTATATTAATTGTGGGAGGACATTTGAAAACCTACAAGAAGCCCCATTTAGTAATTTAGATAATGGACTTAGTCAGCGTAATAAAGAAACAATAATGTCGGCAATCGCAATGAAGCCTAGTAATACAAAAGAGTTTGTAGAAATTCATATGGTATCATCATTCGCACATAGCAAAGCAAGAACTAATTGTGAATATAATGATTTACTAGAGACTAAAATATCAAAAATACCTATGCCTGAAAGTTGTAAGATTAAAATTGTTAATTAAATATAAAATTATTTTTAAGTTTTTAGTTTTAATTATTTATAAATTTTATTTCATTCTATCTTCTAACAAAAGTATAATATTAAGAATGATAGAATTTAATATAAATTATATTGTACTAGCCATATCAATAATATTATTAATACAAATTATAAGACTAGATAGGAATGATACTATAGAAAATTATACAAACTATAAAAATAATAAAAATAATAAAAATAATAATTCATCTAAAAAAGAACTAGACCAAAGAAAAACAGTTCCATTACCATTCGACATCAATTATTATAATAAAAATGACAGTAATAAAGTTTTTCCACCATCTAGTAATTATCTCAAAAACTTCACTAAACGTAAAATCACCTACAAAATACGCAACTTCGAGACTTCAACCACCTGTATAAAAAACTATACTACATCTTCATTACTAAATATTACACCCAACGAACAACTCGCATTTAACACTCTAGTATCCGAAATGATAACTAAACTAGAAGAATATAAATCATCATTGTCATATCTACTAACTGATATATTACCTAATACTAATATTGCAAAAGGTGATATTTGGCTAGAGGGTGGAATGCCACATACCCACCATAATACTATTATATTTCCATACGAAATGTGGTATAAACTGACACAAATACCACTAGACGGTATATATAAGAGTTCATATGCTATTGAATATTTCGCTAAAATATTAATACACGAATTAATACATATAGAACAAAGAGAAAATCCAGATAAATTCCTCAATTTATATAAAAAATGGGGATTTATTAAAGTGGAGCATATGAATGGTATGGAAGAACCTTTATATTTGAATAGGTTAAATCCAGATGGACTAGATGACCATTGGTTATGGAAATACCCAAGTAAATTAACAACATCTAGTGATAGATATAATTGGATAGGTGCTATACATAAACCAAATGCTGTTAATTTACGTGATGTGGAATATGTAGCATATTCTGTTATTTTGACTAGTGTTAAATACGCATCACTAGATACTACAGTTCCTAAAATACAATTATATCAACTAGAACCATATATGGAATACTTCCAATTAAACAATAATAATTACCACCCTAATGAAATTGTTGCCGAATATATGTCGGTATTATATTCTGATACACTAGATAATCAAAATAATCAAAAAATCCAAAATAATAATAAAAAAAATAATAAAAAAAATAATATTATATATTCAAAAGGGTTTAATACTATGATGAATATTTTTAATATGTAATTCAGTTTTTTTAAGGCAATATAGGGTATTCTACTTTGAAGTCGAAGTCTTTCTTATATAGCAAATGCTTTATCAACAAGGATATAATATCAGTATTATTAGTATTATTATAATACTTTTGTAAAAGTGCTGGTATATGTTCGGGATTGTCCCATCTATTCCAAAATTGGGATATCCAATCAATACAGAAATGAACGGATAAATTCATAGTATTTTCAGCACGCCCATATTGCCGATATGGGCGTCGATTATTTATAGGTAGAATTATTATAGTCCAATCCCAAAGCCAATGTCTAATACAACTGAAAAATTGTTGTAAATACTTGTATGTTTTTTCTGAAGTATCAACATTATATGGTTCTAGTTCTTTTGCTGTTGGTACAATACAAACTTCTTTAGAAAGAGACGTAGAAAGAGCCATATTGATGTGTTAAGAGACACACATTAGATATAATATAAAAGTTTTAGTTATAAACATATTCAATTTTAACAAAAATTTAAAAAATTGAATATATTATTTTAAAAATTGATAGAAACATATAATATTAAATACTATCATATCAAATAATAGAAAACAAAACTTTTAATCTCAAATATAGAATAAATATGGCTTCCACAAGTTTAATTGGTCCGAGTGTAAGTATTAAAGAGGGTGCTTTTAATGCTCTCTTATATAGTCATATGATGGGTGGTAATACAACCCAAATTTATCTAGGCTCTAATATATCTGCTAAGATTGAATCCAAATCTAAAAAAATAGATGATGGTGATATTGCCAAAGTAAATAAATTTATAAAACAGCATAATCATCATTTAATAATTCATGGAGTTCTAGCAATGAACCTTTGTTCTAAACCTAGCACTATTAAACATTATATATACCCAAATATCGAATATGATTTAAATATAGTAGAACGTATGGGTGGTATCGGTGTTGTATTACATTTCGGTTTCCAAAATGATACTGATGGCAGAGATATTGCTTACAAAAATATGGCAACAAATGTCATTAAAATTTTGGATTTAGCAGAAAAATCAGCACCTAATACTAAACTGATTTTAGAAACACCTGCTGGTAAGAAAAATCAGATTGCTACTACGACTGAAGATTTTGCTGAACTATGGAACCTTATACCTAAAGTCTATTATAAAAGGCTAGGTATTTGTGTAGATACAGCACATATATTCAGTTCTGGTATAGATATAAGAACAACTGCTGGAGTTAATGCTTATCTAGATAATTTCAATAAATTAATAGGTTTAAAACATCTAGTATGTTTCCATATCAATGATAGCAAAGTCGAACTTAATAGTCGTAAGGACTTACACGAAGGTATTGGTCAAGGATATATATATGGTAAAGACAAAGGTGGTTCTTTGGAAGGATTATATACAATTCATCAGTTTGCTACTAAATTCAAAATACCAATGGCACTAGAGACACATAAAGCAGGTTTCTTTGATGTTGAACAGGATATGGGTAAATATGCTCAGGAAGTAGAACTATTCCGTAAATGGGATAAATCCGATACAATACCGAGAAAATTCTCATTGGTAGATAAGGATAAGGATACTCTTAAAAAGGAATACCGTGCATTTCAGGAAAAATATGAAGCTGACAAGCCAATTATTGATAGTGGATTACCAAATTTAATAATAACAAAAGAGCCTAAGAATACTAAATTGGCTGAAATATTTAATAAATTGAGAATACAATATCAAAGTCGTGGTGATTTTATAAGGGGTAATTCATATCAACGGGTAGTTTATCAAATAAAGGTTTATCCAGATGAGATTACTAGCGGGGAACAGTTAGTTAAATTGAAAGGTATTGGTCCAAAAATTGTTGAAAAAATAAATGAAATATTATCAACTGGGTCTTTAAAATTGCTAGATAACTTAGTTGCTGATTTACCAGAAGGGTCTGGATATGATGCTAAAAATACAACATTGGATATTAATACAGTATTTGGATTTGGTCCCAAAAAGGTAAAAGATTTGTCAGAACTAGGTATTCACGATATTAATCAATTGAAAACTGCTGTAGAAAAAAATAAAGTAAAATTAACATCTAGTCAACATATTGGTCTTAGATATCATGATGATTTACAGAAGAGAATACCCCGAACTGAGGCTAAATATATTGTTGATAAGATTACTACTATTGTAGAGAAAGAGCCTACTTGTAGTGATATTCAAGTTCATATTGCTGGGTCTTATCCATCTGGTAAGGCTAGTAGTAAGGATATTGATGTATTAATAACATCTAGTAGATATAAGACAAAAGAAGATATGAAAAATACTAGCACATTAAAAAATGTAGTCCAGATGCTAACAAAGGGTGATGTCATAAAGCATACTTTATCAATTGGTGATACTAAATTCTTAGGTCTAGTCCAAATGAATGATAGAAGTCCGTTCCGTCATATGGATATAAGGTTAGTCCCGAAGAGTGTATTTCCATTTGCGTATTTCCATTATACTAGCGGGGGTGAGTTTAATAAGATGATACGGGATATTGCTAAGTCGAAGGGTTATAAGTTGAGTGAGTGGGGTATTGAAGTATCTGATAGTAAGAAGGCTAAAATAAGTATGGAAGATTTGAAAAAAATTGTAAAAAAGATTAAAACCGATAAGGATATATTTAATATTTTGGAAGTTGATTATATTAGTCAAGAAGATAGACGATAGAAATATAGAAATACTACTTTTCACATTTCATTAATTTATTATTTTTAAGAATTAATTTATTATTTTTTATTTTATAAACTAAGTTATTTTCATTACCTAAATATTGATTAGCAAACATTGAATTCACACATATCTTAAAGAATTTTGATGTTCTTTTGTCTTTAATTAAATTATAAAAAGCTTTTGATAATGTAGTGCCATTACCTACAGCAAAATCTAATACTTCACGCATATAACTAGGTAAGTCCTCATTTTCACGTCTAGTTTTCACAACATTACGATATTTTGCAATATTAGGAACACATACTAGAACTACTAGAGTTTTGTTTGAAATACGAAAAACAGGTTCTTCGTTATCATTAACTACTAAAGATACCTCATCTAATCCAATTTCTTCTTCTAGTTCTCTAATTAAACATTCTGCTAGTGTTTCTCCTTTATCTCTATGTCCTCCAGATGGACGCATTTGTTCTATATTTTGGTCTAATTCAATCGCACCATACGCTGTTTTCCCGCTTATATTACATATTAGAGCAATAATACCACGTAATTGAAACTTTGTTGTTAATCTACAAATATAGCATTTACATTTGCTAGTAAATAAAACATCATCTCTTTCTAAAGTGAGTTCATTTACTCTATTTTTTGTTTTATAATTGTTTTTATTATATTTTTTATGATTATTTTGAACAATATTAAAGGAAGAAGCCATTTTATATTTATTTAAATTTTATTTATTTAAATTTTATTTATTCAAATTTTATTTATTCAAACTTTATATTTAAAAACTATATATTTATAACTATTATTATAATTATAATATGATAGAATTAAATAAAAATGTAATAAGTTGAAAAAAATATATGATAAATATGAATAAAAATATAATAAAAATATGAATACTTTTATTATATTTGTAAATAATCCAACATTTTATTAAGAATATCAATATCTAGTAATATGTTTTGTTTACTAGTATTCGCTATATATAAGTATAAATCTTCTTTATCTTTTTTGAAAGTGAATACTTTATTATTATATTCAAAACCTTCAAATATGGTTTGCATATCTAGATAAACCTTTTGTAATAGTTTTCGCAAATATACAATTAAAGTTGTGTATTTTGTTTGTGATTGCCAATTATCTAATAATTTTCGAATGAAGTATATATTTATATTGCCATCTAGTCTATATTTTAAATTTGCTATACTATCATATATTAAATCACTATATAGGCTCAATTCAGGGTTTCTTCCATCTTTTAAAGGGATATTAATATACGACATTATACTCAAAACACTTTCTAGTTTCAGAACTATACTATCGTAATTCCATTTAGCAATAACTGATTTATACACTTCATTATATGTTTTACGCAATGTATTTAAATCTGCTATTTTTGAAGCCCATTTAAAGCCATTTTTGTTTTTTTTATAAATAACTATTGGGTGATAAATTGGTTCTAGTACATTTGCTAAACAATCTGTTGGACCAATCCATATTTTATTATTACTCATTTTATTTACTGTGTATTTACGATAAAATTCACAGAATGACATATCCATAAAGGCAGATAATACGTTTTGATTATTATTTTGTATCTTTTCAATACTAGACATCAAAAAATCAAAAGACCCACCTTCAATCATACAAGGTATATCAACTACATATAGTTTATTAGATGTATTCATTTCTAATAAATCATTAACAAGAGTGCCACATTTCTTCCAATAATATTTAGAAATATGTATGCTATTCATATTGTTTCTAATAATACCATTATCATTATTACTACATTCACTATTCATTGATATATTACTACTTTCACTATTCGTTGATATATTACTACTTTCACTATTCGTTGATATATTACTATTATTTCGATTGTATTTGTGGGTTGGTAATTGAATTCTTTGTTGATAAATAGGGTAAGATGACCTATTAGATTTATAAAAAGGGTCTATTCTAATAACATATTGGTCTATTTTAGTGGATAAATTTTTATTTCCATTAGCAAATCTGCTATATAATCCATTTTCATTATGAAATAGGTAATCTATAATAGGAGGATATTCGTGTCTGCTACGAGTATCGTCACAATTTTCAGAGAAACAACCAATAATAACCCAAATAATAGAACAGTTTTCATGAGTAATAGAATTTTTGATAAAGTCTAAATATTCTATAATGTCGTCTTTTGATAATGACATTATATATATTATATATATTATATTGTTGATTATTATATTGTTATAATATTTGATAAAATATAAAACTTAAAAAAATATATAA
>Ga0181597_10004599_pt1 | contig 13632 bp, 12 predicted proteins | sample 041ome_5_FD_148647 | JGI IMG/M metagenome (GOLD analysis project Ga0181597, IMG submission 148647) | Coastal salt marsh microbial communities from the Groves Creek Marsh, Skidaway Island, Georgia - 041403US metaG (spades assembly) | ecosystem: Environmental > Aquatic > Marine > Intertidal zone... | reverse complement strand
GTTCCCCACTCTTTAAAGCCAACAGTATGCCTGATGAATAAAGTGGATCAAGAAAACCAAAAGCATCACCAACAAGAACCCAGCCGTCACCAGCAACGTCGCGGGCTCGATATGAGTATTCCTTTGCCACACGAACAGGCTCTACTTGGACAGCATTGTCGAGGCGCTCATTCAACCCAGGACATCGCTCTAGCTCCGCTGCATACACAGCTTCCGGAATCTTGCTCTCTCGATCCTGAAACAGATAGTCGTATCCTGCAACCACCCCGACACTCACCACATCATCATTCAGTGGAATATACCATAGCCAGCCCTGCTTATCGTCTAGTTGCATGACGAGCGTAGCACCCTCATCACGACCTGTTCCACGGGCCGCACCTTTCCAATAACTCCATACAGCTGCTTTTTTCAGAACGGGATCCCACTCCCGCAAGCCGAGCCTACTCGTGACCATTGCCGCTTGCCCACTCGCATCCACGACAACCTTCGAATCAATCGTTGAAATGTTTCCATCCTCATCAGCCACACGAACACCCGTCGCACGAGTTCCATCAAACAAGACTTCGAGCACTCTCATTCCCTCATGTACTTTGACTCCTTGCGACTCCGCATTACGAAGCATCATCTCATCGAATTCATCACGACGCACCTGCCATGTCTGAGAGCTTTCATCATCTCGGTGATCAACGAAATAAAATGGTGCTGAAAGCAAGCCCTTTTCATTTACAAATTGGACTGAATGTTTTTCAACAAATCGGCTTCCACGCAAACGTTCGACCATACCAAGGCGCTTCAGTGTCCAAAATGTTTCTGGAATCAATGACTCCCCCACATGAAATCGTGGAAACCTGTCTCGTTCAAACAGCATGACACAGCGTCCCTGCTGAGCGGCAATGGTTGCTGCTGTTGTACCGGCTGGCCCACCACCGACAACAATAACTTCCGTTTGATCAGGAAGAGTCACCGCATCTGGTGCTCGTTCGACCATGTCTATCTCCTAACTATCAGCATCTCAATATTTGAAAACAGTATTTTCTATTTCCTTCATAGCCTCAGGGACGCGGGCGTCAAACCACATTCCCTAGATTTAAGCTGATTGCCCTGATAACCGTCACCTTTTTACTTCTTAATCCTTTTGGTGATATCGGCTCAAACAGGATCTACGTGTATTCCAAATTGAGCGCAAGTAACCTTTACTGAGCAAGATATAAGGGTAGTGGACTTCCACGAAGTAATTGCAACGCCGTCTCACCGAATAACTTGCGCAAAAGGAGATTCTTTGCTGAGTTACCGGCAACTATGAGATCAGCCTCCCACTTTTCGGCGTACGGCACGAGTTCCTGCGAGGGATCTCCCTGAAGGAAATCCTTCTCGGTCTCTCTGCCATGAGCGGCGAAGTAACTTTGAACAGACCCAAGCCGACGCTCTCCTGCTTTGGCATCACTACCAAAATGTACGACTCGCACTAACGCTTTGGGATAGAGTCCGGACTGAACAAAGTGCTTAAATGTTTTTGCACTTTCCAGAGAGCCTGAATAGGCCACCAACACACGGCGAATGGGGCGGAATGTTTCAGAGACAGCAAGCATTGGACGCACTCCTGCAGCAACAAGTCGTTCAAGGCTGTCTGTCGGTTCAGGAACAACATCGTGCTCAAAAAGGCCGTGCAACCCAAATACACAAAGATCTTGATATCGAACTAAATCAGCAACAATTTCGAATGGATCACCTGTTCGCTCACAGGTGTGGTGCGGGACATTTGCTGCTAAACATTTCTCTGCAAAAAGTTTATTTGCCTTTTCGATTTCAGCAGCAACTTTTGTCATCCTGTCCTGACGAAGTTCTGCCGTAAGTGTTTCTACGCCCACACCGATAGGCCGTGGACCTGTCCACTCAAGACGTGAGGGATCAACAACTGCTACACCAAGTAGTTCAGCACCCTGTGTTTGAGCAATCTCGATAGCATGGCTCACTACAGACTCAGCGTGAACGCTCGTTCCAAGTCCGACGAGAATACGTTTCATTATGGTACTGTTTCCGAGATGGTTGTCACGAAATGACAGAAACGAACAAAGGGCCCGATAGCCACTGAATGAAAATTCTTTCACACTTGAATCTCAACGACCACCTTTGTTGATAATGCAGGGGAAATGGGGACTATTCAAGAATGTGGTACACCTTGTCAGTAAAACAAACAGTCATCGAAATAAAGCACTCACCTGATAATGAACACTACTCACCAAGGAGAGCACTGACCGTATCACCAACCACGTCCTGGCAACCTCAGCAGCGTATTACCTGAGTGAGTAGATAAGAAACAATCCACCAAGCACAACAAAGAGCATGAGAAATGCATCTGGCTCTATAAACGGTAGTCGACGCTCACCGTGATACAACTGGCCGAGTGCTGCGATCGCAGTCGCAAGCACTACGGTGAATGCTGTTACGGAATGAGCACTGGACATGCTTAGGAAAATTGACCCCTCATGAAAAAAATCAAGCGGTGCAAACAGAACAATATTAAACGCATTGCTTCCAAATGCATTACCAATGGCAAGATCAATTGCTCCGATTCGGATTGCTGTCAATGATGCAACAAGTTCAGGCAATGATGTTGTGACAGCCACAAGTGTTGTCCCAACAAAGGTTCCGCCGAGACCTGTTTCTTCGGCTAATGCACCAGCGACATGAGCCAACCGCGGTCCAGCAAAACACAACACGCCTGCAGCCGCAGCAAAAACAATCGATGGTAAGAGCACGGAGGGTTTCGGAGACACAACCTCTTGAGACACGCCGCTGTCATGCGAACGGGTTTCAGAAACAAGCCTTACTGAGATGCGTTGATTGATAAAAATCATCCTGGCCCCGAAAAGATATGAAAATAGAATTGCCCAGGACCAACTGCTCATTCCAAGAACTGTTACTACCGGCAACTTGTCGGCAGTAACAATTGCCAGGCCAGCCAACGCTGTGACGGCAATACCAAGCGTTGCCGAAAGTGCATGAGCAGCCCCTTCTCGAGAAAGCATTTTCCTCCCTGAGCGGATACTCAAATCGACTACAGCCAAGATAAGCAGATTCATCAGACTACTACCAAAAAGATCACCCGCAGCTAGATCGACGTACCCGGAATGTATCGCTGCAATATCAACAGATAATTCAGGAAGTGAAGTAACCGCAGCCAGTAGCAAGCTGCCGACAAGAAGTCGACCAAGCCCTGTTGCTTCGGCAATTTTATCTGCTGAGTGAGCCAGCAAAGAACCTGCAACTGCAACAGCCCCGGCTAATAGCAAAAACTGCAAAAGGAGCAGAGGTGGCATCTTAATCGTCATATAGGCGCACAGGATTTTATCGCCCTTTATGACGCCTCCTAAACGCTACAAGCTGATCCGCCTGTCGACGAACGTCTCTGTCGCTGAGCGGCTTGGCAAGAATTAAACCTGCAATAAAGCCAGCAACGTGTGCTGAATAAGCTACTCCACCACCTGTATCTGAAAGACCGAGTACAACCTGCATGAGAAAGTAGATTCCGACAGCGACATAACCCGGGACATCCATAATGAACCGAAACAAGATCACACTTACTCGACGATTGGGATGGAGTACTAGATAACCACCTAAGACACCAGAGATAGCACCAGATGCGCCGAGACAAGGAGTGAGTGCCTCATCGCCGCGAGCATTCAGAAATACAAAGGCAAGCGATGCCAAGACCCCGGCTGCCAGATAGTACATGAGATATCGAGCGTGCCCCATGTCATCTTCAACATTATCACCGAAGATAAAAAGAAACCACATATTCCCGAGAAGGTGCATCCATCCGCCGTGTAGAAAAATACCTGTCAGTAATGTGAGGTAAACAGGGATCGGTGTAGGACGAAGACCGGGCACAGACACTGAATATTGCTCGCCTTCATACTCAACCTCCCGTATGGTGGGTTCGGTAACAATATCTTTGCCGGTCACGATTTCGGCTGGGACCTGACAGAAGGCTAACGTGACGTCATCGTTTTTTCCGCCCTGTTGAAAAAGTACAAAGACAACGACGTTTGCTGCGATGAGTGACCATGTCACCCATGGAATTCTTTGACGATCAGAATTGTCATCACTCAGCGGAAAAACCATAGCTGCACGGCAGAAGGAGGAGACTGACTGTTTTGTTGTCACAGTGACAACTCATCAGTTTCCTAATGTACGCCCTACAAATGAAAAAGGGGAATCACTCACGCAGCTTTCGAGCGCTGCGCTCCCTTTGGCTTCTGCGAAGGAGAAATTTCGGCTTCTTCCAGTTTTTGTTCTATCCAGCCATCGACACTCCAAGGACCTCCTCCTGCATAAATCAATGCAAGAAGTCCACCACCGATTGCCATATTTTTCATGAATTGAATTATTTGTAATTGCCTCTGTGCTGGATCAGCAATCATCCAAAAATCATGGAAATAGAATGTTGCTGCGGCGAGAAAGACAAAGAGAAAAGCAGCTCCTATTCGCGTCCATGCACCTGCCAGAAGTGAGAGGCCGCCGATAAGAATAAGACCGATTGCACCAAACAAGGCCAACCGTGGATTCGGGATTCCTTCGCTACGCATATATTCAGCCGTCTGTGAAAAGTGCCGAATCTTACTATCAAAAGCGCTGAATAAAAAAATGGCAACAAGCATAAAGCGAGCCAACAGAGACACGCATCCCTGAACAAAATTGGCGACCTGTTCCATGATGTAACCGTTCCTGCCTTTATCTCTCAGTCCACATTCCAAACCAGAGAACTTTTGAAAGATACTCGCGTTCATATCCATCCACCGCAAGACCGGATAGCTCGTTAAAATTGGCAATCTTGAGAAACAAGGTAACTGAATGACATTCTTTTGGTTCACGTGGATAATCGGCTGTCAGTCATCCCAAGGCCGGTTGCTGACACGTCACACAGTGAACTGCTCCTCGTCCACGAATTAATTCGAGGGATGAAAATGGAACTACTTCTCGACCTGGAAAGAATTGCTCGATTGTTGCTATCGCGACTGCATCCAGGTCGTGTTCAAAGGTCGGAACTATGACGCCACCATTCACAATAAAAAAGTTCAGGTAACTAGCCGGGAGCTGTACGCCTTCAAAACAAATACGCGGTGGCAAATCGATGGGCACAACATCAAGTAATCGTCCACGAGCATCCCTGAGGTTTTTCAACAATGCAAAATTTGCTTTGAGTGATTCATGATTTGGATCGCTCTCGTCAGGCTGGCGAGCTGCAACAACACACCCCGGTGCAACAAAACGAGCTAACTGATCAATATGACCATCCGTATCATCACCAACGAGATTACCACTGACCCAAAGCACCGTATCAGTGACTAAGGAAGACCGAAGAATCGCAGACAACTCCTCACGGCTATATCCCGGGTTTCTTTGTGGGTCATCGATACAGCGATGATTTACTAAAAGTGTCCCTTCACCGTCTGTTTCAATCGCACCTCCCTCACAAACCATCTCAGCCTCTACGATTTTGACACCAAGGTGTCTTGCAATTTTCTCAGCAACAGCAGCATCAGCATCCCAAGGAGGATATTTTCCACCCCAGGCGTTGAACCCAAAGTTCGTAACACTCAGTTCCGAACCAGTACCCTGCGACTTTAAAAAAACTGGTCCTGTATCTCGCAGCCACGAGTCATTCGTCGGAATTTCAATCAGGTCGACTTGGCCGACACCTTCAAGCATGGATGAGGCGTGGCAAAGCACATCGACACTACCGATGACACGCACTGGTTCATACCGGGCAAGTAGCCTGACAAGCTTGGCAAAAGCCCGCTGGACTTCGTCAAAGTCACCAAGGAAAGTGGCTTTTCGATGAGGCCAGGCAAGCCATGTTGCTGCATGTGGCTCCCATTCAGCAGGTAACCGATAGCCGATCGTTGGCGAAGACACTTCTTCAACCTTCATTCCATCGAAACTCCGTCAGCGATCTACTAAAAATTTAATACCCCAGAAGATTTCGAAATTCGGATCAGACCAAATCGACACGTGATGCGGCCAATTGCAACAGCACGCATTACAGCGTACACCAATGACGCCACGGCTCTTCTGGACTCATTTCTCACGCAGCGTAGCATCTTGGCATTTCAGCCTGTAACAACCTGATCCAGCTTGGCAGCAGGAACTGGGTACTGTTCGGCTAAATCGGCTACTTCTCGTCGAGTCGACTCGATCACTTGTGTGTCTTCCGGTGCTTTAAGAACTTGAAGAATCCAAGCAGCTACCTGTTCCATCTCATCAGCTCCCATTCCGCGTGTTGTAAGAGCCGGTGTACCCAATCGAATTCCTGATGGATCAACAGGTTTCCGCTCATCATACGGAATCATATTCTTATTACAGGTGATTCCGCAGCGATCCAGTGCCTCTTCAGCTAATTTTCCACCGAGGCCTAGTGGCGTGACATCAACAAGCATGAGGTGATTATCAGTGCCGCCACTCACCAACTTCACCCCGCCGGCCGCAAGCGATTGCGCAAGCACCCGGGCATTGGCAATGACCTGCTCCGCATAGTCTTTGAATTCCGGCTTCAGCGCCTCGGCAAACGCAATTGCCTTACCTGCAACAACATGCATTAACGGCCCCCCTTGGGTCCCTGGAAATACAGCTCGGTCGAGATCTTTTGCATGCTCTGCTCGACACATGGCAATCCCGCCACGTGGACCTCGCAATGTCTTGTGTGTTGTGCTCGTCACGAAGTCTGCGTACGGCACAGGACTGTTGTGTACACCTGCAGCAACAAGGCCTGCATAGTGTGCCATATCAACCAGCAATTTTGCTCCAACTTCATCGGCTATTTCTGCAAAACGTTCGTGTGGAATCTCTCTTGGATACGCGCTTGCCCCAGCTACAATCAATTTTGGCTTATGCTCGCGAGCAAGCCGAACGATCTGATCGAAATCAAGAAGATGGTCGTCCTGCCGAACACCGTAGTGAACAAAACGGTACAAGATTCCTGAGCTATTCAGACGCATTCCGTGAGTGAGGTGACCACCATGCGACAGGTCAAAAGCAAGGACTGTATCGCCCGGTTTGATAGCTGCAAGGTAGACCGCTGAGTTTGCTTGACTCCCGGAGTGTGGCTGCACATTCGCGTGCTCGGCGCCGAACAGTTGCTTTGCTCTGTCACGTGCAAGGTCTTCGACCGTGTCGACATATTCACAGCCACCATAATATCGTCGACCCGGATACCCCTCGGCATACTTATTAGTCAATACGCTCCCGACTGCCTGCATAACCGCGGGGCTCGTAAAGTTCTCGCTTGCAATCATTTCGAGACCTTCCGCTTGCCGGTTTTGTTCCGCAGCAATTGAGGCCCAAATTGCAGGGTCTTCTAATTCAACAAAGTTCACGGATCACCTCTCGGTTATGTAGCAGTTTTGAAACCAATGCTTCAGACTCCATCTCGATCGATCTTAGACTATTGTGTGAGCGGAACGGCAAGGCGTCAACGAATGAAAGTGAATCCGGCCAGCAGCAGCGGCTCCGGCATGAATGTAATTACCGGGATGACAAATGAACCAAGACCAAGAATTGTTCTCGCGGTGCCCAAAGGCTGTGATTCATTCCGGATCCGCGGGTGATCGACACCCATAAAAGTGATTAAAACAACCATTAAAACCCAATGATCCGCTCCTGAGAGAATAATAGCGGTTATTGCTCCAAGGAGGACACTTCGGGCCACCCAGCACGAACGCTGGCCAAAAAGAGCGTGACTAATATGCCCACCATCGAGTTGGCTGAGAGGAATCATATTTAGTCCGGTTACCAGAAAACCCACCCAGCCAGCCAGCAAGAATGCATTCGGGGCAAGCACCTGGCCTATTGGTAAATCTGGCCGAACAAGTCTCAAAAGCCATGTTGCAAGTAGCGGCATTGAAAACAGGCTGCTGTCCGCCGGTTGAGCAAGCACTAGCCCTATTGCAAAAAGAGGAATTGCGACTAGAAGACCAGCGAGGGGACCTGCTAAAGCAATATCAAATAATTGTTTTCTGTCTGCCCGAGATCCTTCCATGCCAATTACGGCTCCAAGTGTCCCAGTTAGCATCACCGGCAGTGGCAAAAAAAATGGAAGAGTTGCAGGAATTCGATGACGCCATGCTGCAACAAAGTGCCCTGCTTCATGCGCCGTCAGAATCGCCATCACCGAGACCATGTAAATTAGGCCTCGGAACCAGTTTTCTGTTAAGTCATTAGCAAAGCCACCGTAAAAACCAAGAACTACCGGTTGCCAACCAACCGTTCCGGCCGCGAAAGTTGTGAGGCAGGTTCCCAGGAAGAGGTATAACTGCAATCGAATGCGTGCTGCCTGTGGCTGAACGCGACCGAAATCCCTCGCATGGTGATTCTCGTTCGTTGCTAAACTCACCGGTAGCCGGGAAGTTTCAGCCGAAGTAGAAAAATCAAGTGTTTTGGCGGGGTCTTCTCTCATGGAACCCACAGAATAGCCCTTGAGAAAGAAATTTGACTGCTACACTTTTATTTTCCCTTAAAAAATAGGTGATGGATTTATATTGAACAGGTTGGAAGACGTCTTCCCAGAAAGCAAAGACTATCTGTGCCATGAGTGACACCACCCCTAATACAATCGAATCTGCCGGTATCCGACGACAATTTGCTGGTAGCGATCTTCAGGAACTCGCTAAAAGGCACGGAACCCCAATCTATGCGTACGACGCATCCGTAATCCGACAGCGCTGTGCTGACCTAGCTGATTGGGACACGGTTCGTTTTGCACAGAAAGCCTGCTCAAACCTTGCGATCCTTAACCTTGTGCGGCGCGAAGGTGTGCTTGTTGATGCTGTAAGCCACGGGGAAATCGCGAGAGCCATCGCTGCAGGCTATTCAACGAAGAGTCAGTCAGAAGGCCAGGACAATTTACCGGCAGCAGATCCTATTGTTTTTACAGCAGACATTTTTGATCGTGAAAGCCTTGAAGCTGTTGTTCAGCATGGCATTCATGTCAATTGTGGGTCTGCAGACATGCTTGAGCAATTGGCAGAACGCGTACCTGGCGCAAATGTAACTCTTCGAATAAACCCTGGATTCGGGCATGGTCACAGTCAGAAAACCAATACCGGAGGAGAAGGCTCCAAGCATGGCATCTGGCATGAAGCCATTCCAGATGTCCTTCAACGCGCAGAGTGGGCTGGACTCGCCGTAACTGGTCTCCACATGCATATTGGCAGCGGCGCTGATTTGAACCATCTTGCCACGGTTGCGGAATCTCTTGAGAAGACAGCACTCGACATTGGCCGTTCCCTAACAACCATAAGTGCAGGTGGAGGACTTCCGGTCCCTTACCAGAAAGGTGAACACCGTGCTGACCTGTCAGGGTACTTCAAGCTGTGGGATACCACGAGAAAGCGTCTGGAAGATTCTTTCGGTCATCGAATTCGCCTAGAAATTGAGCCCGGGCGGTACCTGACCGCTGAGGCCGGCATTCTGGTCACTGAAGTGAGAGCGGTGAAGCGTCAAGGATCAAAAAAATATCTTTTGGTTGATGCAGGCTTTCATACTCTTGCCCGACCAGTGTTGTACGGCTCGTATCACCCAATGAGTCTTTGTCCAACATCTACAACACCTCCTCGTGAACTTGAGGCCGTTGCAATAGGAGGCCCACTCTGTGAATCCGGCGACATATTTACTCAGGAAGAGGGTGGTTTCGTATCGACTCGTGAACTCCCCCCTGCCCGTGTCGGTGACCTCCTCGTTATTGAGGTTGCTGGTGCTTACGGATTCGTCATGGCGAGCAACTACAACTCAAAGCCTTTTCCTGCTGAAGTCCTGATAGACGGCGGTACATCGCAACTTGTTCGGACGCGACAAACTGCAGAAGAGTTGTTCGCTAGTGAGTCTATTCCACAGGAATGAATTCGACACAGATGACCAATGCCCCTCGGCTGCATCGACTTTAAGCTGAAAGGGAAGACATGTGGAATTCTGGTCTTGTTCCAACACATAACTTTGCGAAATCAGACAAAAACCAGTATTTTTCCGGTTTCAGGCCGGACCGATCTCGCAGCCGAGTAATTCGATTTGGTCGGAGGAATTCTCACGGCTACAATACCTACGTTCAGATTTTCTAACTCAAATTCCGATAGCAGACCATATGGCAAAGCAGGGCCCCAGAAAAAAACTTCCGAAGGAACTGGCAGTAATCAATGCCGATAACTGCACTGGCTGCGAGAGTTGTCTCGAAGTCTGCCCTGTCGACTGCATTTTTAAGGTGCAGCAATATGACCAATTTCATAATCTTCAAAGTTGGTGTGAAATTGATATAGAACGATGCGTTGGCTGTGAAGTTTGCGTCCATATTCCCGGGAAAAAATCCAACCCTTATGACTTGAAGGTCTGTCCGTGGGACGCGATCGAGATGATTCCGACCGAAGAAGTGGCTGTTGCCGTTTCGCAGATGGGTGGACCACCGGAATATGTTGAGGAAAACTGGGATCGCCTTGTCGACACAGCGCAGCATTTAGCTGAACTTAAAGCAGCAAAATAAACTGCACAAATCGCGACTCAGGTATTCGTCTGATTAAAACTTTGTGTCTTTTCAGCGAAACTGTATAGTGTACATATATACACTTTCATCCGTCGGGTCACATTATGTTGAATTCACAGCTTGAGGAATATTCCCGGCTTACTCGCAACGAGCGTTTGTTTGATCAGCTCAGGCTTGCAGCAATACCAGGCCTCGGGCCGATCCTCCGGGGGCGTCTGATCGGTCAATTTGGTTCAGCATCAAAGGTTTTACGAGAGAGTGTGGCCTCCCTTGAGGGCGTTCATGGAGTTGGCCACCATCTTGCGTCTGCCATTTCAATGAGCAGCACGCACGACAAAGCATCCCGCATTCTTGATGACTGTCAGCAGCATGGGATTGATATCGTCTTGAATACGGACCCGGTATTCCCTGAACTCCTTACTCAGATTCCTGATCCGCCTGACATGCTCTTTGTTCGTGGAACGCTCGAGCCCTGCGATAATCTCGCAATCGCGGTTGTCGGTGCTCGCCACGCCACCAAAACTGGACAGCGATTAGCACACGCTTTCGCTGAGGGCCTTGCTCACGCTGGTTTGACGATCGTCAGCGGCCTTGCTCGCGGTATTGATGCTGCTGCACATCGCGGAGCGATTCGTGCGGGTGGAAGAACCATTGCCGTGCTAGGAAGTGGCTTACTAAATATCTACCCACGTGAACATCATCAATTAATTGAAGATGTCATTTGCCACGGAGCTGCAGTCAGCGAACTTCCGCCAGCAACGCCACCACAAGCAGCGGCTTTTCCACGACGAAACAGGATCGTTTCAGGGCTTTCTCTTGGCACCGTTGTCATTCAGGCTTCTCAACGTTCGGGTGCACTCATTACCGCCCGGCTGGCGGGAGAACAGGGACGTGATGTATTCGCCCTTCCTGGCCCCATCGAGTGCCGAATGTCAGCAGGGTGTCATAGTCTTATTCGTGATGGCGTCACACTTGTGACATGTATCGATGAAATTCTCGATGAACTGGGACCGCTGTACAAAAAAGTACGGACTTCCGAGGGGCGCAATATTCATAAACCAGCAGAGCTACAACTTGATAAATTTGAACAAAATGTGGTCATGGCGATTGACGCCACTTCAGATCAAACAAAAAAAACTACTGTCGACGCGGTTGTTGAGTACGTGAACATTGAGCCTTCTCGTGTATTAGCAGCGTGTGCCGCCCTCGAAATTCGTAAGATAGTTATGCGCTCACCGGGCAATATTATCGAGCGTCTTTAGCCCCGTGAGGCAAAAAGAGGCCTACACGGTACTTGAAAAACAAACGGGCTCTTTCTCTTAAGTCATGCCTAACCCTACAATCAATGGCATGGATACATCGCTCTTTAATCGTGTAGAAGAAGTCTGTGGCCGCCTCCTTCAGCTGCGAGACTCTCTTTGACTACACTGGTCGAACTGAATCAGCAGAAAAACTCGAAGATCAGATGTCTCAAGCTGATTTCTGGAATAACAGTGAGGCCGCACAGGCAACTGTCGCGAAACTGAAACAGTTGAATTCCATTCTGAAGCCACTCGATGAATCAATCTCTGCTTCCAATGACCTCGAAGCACTTGTGGAGCTGGTCAAGGAAGATGATTCTTTGGAGAGTGAACTCTCGACCGAAGTCACTCGAGTTGAAGAACTTATCGATCAACTGGAATTAACGTCTCTGCTAAGTGGTCCACATGACTCTTGTGATGCGCTTGTATCGATTCATGCTCGAGATGGTGGCACGGATGCAAACGACTGGGCCGAGATGATGTTACGCATGTATTCGGCCTGGGCTAACAAGAAAGAACTTGGCATAGAATTGCTCGACAGGCAAGACGATGACGTCGCTGGTATTCAGAACGCCACCATTGCAATACGAGGACCATGGGCCTACGGGTATCTCCGCGGCGAGATGGGCATTCACCGACTGGTACGGATTAGCCCATTCAATGCAGAAGGGAAACGTCAGACAAGTTTTGCGGCGGTTGATGTGTCACCTGAAATAAGTGACGACGACACCGACATAGAAATAAAAGACGAAGATATTCGAGAGGATGTTTTTCGGGCAAGCGGTGCCGGCGGACAGCATGTCAACAAAACCTCAAGTGCTATTCGCTTGACCCACTTTCCGAGTGGGATTGTGGTTCAATGCCAAAGTGAACGCAGCCAACACAAGAATAGAGCAACGGCCATTAAAATGTTACGTTCTCGACTTGCTCGACTTGAAGAAGAAAAACGCGAAGCCGAGCAACTCGCTAAATACAAACTGCAGCCGAAGACTGGATTCGGCTCACAAATTCGAAATTATTTCCTCCACCCGGACCAACGCGTGAAGGATCAGCGGACAGGTCATTACGTAGGAAACTTCCAGAGTGTACTGGACGGCAATCTAGACGGCTTTCTCGATGCCTACCTGCGCTGGAAAGCGTCAGATGCGGCCCCAGTCGCCGTTGACGACTGAGCCGGCAACCTGACTGGAACTTTTTCCGCAGGCAGGATAAAGTCGAACAAACTATTACTCGTTTCCCATAGGATTCCCATGCCGGAAAAAGAACAAGCACTCGAAGTTGAAGGCGTTGTGACGCAAGCATTAGCAAACACCCGATTCCGGGTGCAAATTGAAGGTGGCCACATCGTCAATGCCCACGTGGCCGGAAAAATGCGAAAGAATTTCATTCGAATCGTCCCTGGAGATAAAGTCAAAGTTGAACTTTCTCCTTACGATCTGACAAAAGGTCGCATAACCTTTCGCGAACGATAGTCGCACAGTCACTGCTACGAAGTATCTTTCGAAGAATCCCCACCCGACTGTTGTTCAATCGTTGGTGCTGTTGCATCAGGAGTTTGAGGAGAGAGATCTTTTTCTGACTCCTCATGTACGTTCTCCTTTGAATCCTGTAGTACATTCGGCTTCACTGAAGATTCTCCACCTGCGGAAACACCTTCACTATCTCCAGATGCGGTGCGTTGCAAACGATGCTCATCCAATGAATCATGTATTACAGAGTGATTTACGGATTCTGTGGAATCCGCTTCTTGTACTTTCTTATTTGATTTCTTCTTTTTTGAAATCTTTTTTTCTGTTTTATCAT
>Ga0181597_10004597_pt1 | contig 13637 bp, 10 predicted proteins | sample 041ome_5_FD_148647 | JGI IMG/M metagenome (GOLD analysis project Ga0181597, IMG submission 148647) | Coastal salt marsh microbial communities from the Groves Creek Marsh, Skidaway Island, Georgia - 041403US metaG (spades assembly) | ecosystem: Environmental > Aquatic > Marine > Intertidal zone... | reverse complement strand
AGAAGGAGAGCGAGGAAGAGCATCGAGCGAGGAGGAGTTTTTTGTCGCCCATTTGCCGAGAGCCGATGAGCTCGATTGGCAAAACGAAGATTGCGTATCTATTATGGCTGGAGCGGACAGGATCAAAGACGGTTTGCCGGGACACGTACTAATCGTACCGAAAAACGGCTCGAAACATTGGAAATTCGGAAACATCACGTTGTTCCTCTTTCACGCGAGAAAAGGCAGGGAGGAGAAGATGGCGATAGAATTTCTCGAGCGGTTGCGTAGAAGTTGCATTCGTTACGCTTTCAATCGCGGTTGGACGCGTATAGGCATCTATTTTCGCCCATGGGGAAATGATAATTGCGACAGCGACAGCAACAGCAACTTTAGCAACAGAAACGAGGGAATCGAAAAAATCATGCGAGCACACGTCGTGAACCTCGCGCGGGCCGGACCTGGTCTTTCGAACACGAGGTGGAAAAATTTGACTCTAGACGACGCCATCGAGGTTCTCGGCGGCAGGAGAAGAATCGCGAGTGGACGCGCGATAGACGTCAAGCAAGAGCATAGAAGAAACGAAAGATTAGTAGACGTAGAGCACATCGTAGAAGTAGTAGAAGTAGTAGAAGTAGCAGAAGAAGAAAGGGAGCCGCATTCGTCGTCGGTATCGCCGCAACCACCTCCTTCAATCAAAAAATTAGATCGAAAAGTGAACACGGAAATTCGTCAACTTCGGAGTAAACATACGCAAGTTTCCGACGGAGAAGAAGGTCGAGGTGTTCGAGTCGAAGACGCGACGATGTTTTTCGAGTCTTCGGAGGGTAAATCATACGTGAACCTATCTAACGACGCGGAGCAGAAAGCGCTTGAGTTACTAAACTTGTACTAATATTAATGCTATTCTATCTTCTATTCGCGTTGAAGGCTATTTGCGCGTCCGACGCTCGATGTTTGAAAGTACCTCCTGATTTTGAAAGAGTTCGCATGGCGCCGCATTGATTGCATTTATCCATCATTTTTGGATTCATGTGACCGTCGCACTTGTAGCTCTGGCACGGCCACCATCCTCGGGATAATTTCTCTTGTTTATCTTTATTTTCTGCGTCCGCTTCTGCTTTATCTTTCGCGTGTACCGTGCCCTGTAAATACGTCTTTTGTTTCGCGAGCTCGCGATATTGTTCGAGCGTCATAGCGGCTCCAAATCCAGGGACCGGTGGAGTCGCATCTACCAGAGCAGGAGCATCGCTTCTCTTCACCTCGTCTTTGCCCTCGTGCTGGCGATTGTTTTTGTCGCTTATATCTTCATCTCTCGGTGCCGACGGTGGTGCGCCTGTCGTTATTTCTGTTATTTCTTTTTTGTCCAAAGTTTCACATTTCCTCTTCTTCTTCTTCGAATCTAATTCGACGACTTCTGCTCCTTCTTCTTCTCGTCGCTTTCGTCGTTGTCTTTTTGAATCCGCGTCGCATTTCTTCTCTTTCTTCTTCTTCTTCTTCTCTTTGCTCTTTCTCTTTTCTTTACGACGTCGACTTTTCTTGTCGCTACTCTTTTTCCGTCTCTTCGATGATGACGAAGAAGAAGAAGAAGAAGAAAAAGACAGAGAAGAAGACGACGACGACGACGACGAGGAGAAGGAGGAGGAGGAGGAGTTCAACAAGTCCGAGGATTCAGATGACTCGTATCGTTTACGTTTTCTTTTCCTCTCCTTCATTTCGATGTTAAATTTAAAGAAGGATTGGAGAAGTTTATCGAGCGAGCGCGGAGAAAGTTGTTTTGTTTTGATGTGTGTTTTTCTCACACGAGAAAGTCGTCCAAAGTTTGTGATGTCTGATGAGCACATTTTTGCATTTTTGAGGGGGGGGGCGAGGCAACTTCAACAACAAGAATTGGAAGAGATAAAAATCTTCATAATAATAATAATAAGAAGAAGAAGTAAGAAGTCGTACTCAGACGTATACCACGCATTCATCATCTTCATCGCGCGCACGAGATCATCGTGCGTACCACTCTTTGCGCGTCGTAATCTGACTACTAATAGCGAGTAAAACAACAAGAAGAGGGAATTTTGACGACGACGACGACGACGACCTTTGCAGAAAAGAAAGAAAGAGAACACGTGTCCTTACGAGAAAGCATCCTCTCCATGTTTACGACACGAATGCTTAGGCGTGCTATGACACACGCCGCCGCGTCCTCTTCATCGTCTACCGCGAGACAATCGACGATTAAGTCAACAAAACAGGTCATGGAGCTCACGGAAGCGGCGGCGAAGCGAATACACGAATTGCTCGGGAACAAGGGTGCCGAATACCTTAAAATTGGCATTCGCACGCGAGGGTGCAACGGCATGACGTACACGATGAACTACGCAGACGAGAAAGATAGAGGTAAATTTGACGAAGTCGTTGATCAACACGGAGTGAAAGTGATCATAGAGCCGAACGCTTTGATGTCAATTATAGGAACAAAAATGGATTTCGTCAGCGATAATCTTCGCTCCGAGTTTACGTTTGAGAATCCAAACGCGAAAGCCTCGTGCGGATGCGGCGAATCGTTCTCGGTGTAAAGAAGATCATCCAGACAATGAAACGAAAAGGGTAGTAGAATAGTATAAAGTAGCAAACAAGAAAGCAATCAAAGCAACAACTTAGCAGAATTATCATCATCATCATCGTCACCGTTCAACATCATCGCAAAAATTGTAATAAAAAATGCTCAACAAAATTATCACTTAAGAGACTATGCGCCGAGTCCGAGATTCTTCTTCCGTTGCGTGACATCAATGGGTGTCTTAATCCCATCTTCCTTCGGACCCAGGCCTCTTCCGCTGAAACCCATCTTTTCCATCATTTTCCTAGAAATGTCGTTTGCGAATTTTGCGAATCGAGCAGAGCTTTGTTCAATTTCGACTGCGTCGACGAGCTTTTTCGAACGTGTGGTATTGGTATCTACATCCGTTCCAGTACTCGGCACAAAATCAACTGAAATCGAAAATGAGGGGAGCTTCTCATCTTTCTTTCTGCGAAACATGGATTTTTTGCTCTCTTTCTTCGTTTGATTAGTACTATCGGCGGCGTGCCTAATTTTTCGTAAACGTAAACGTTCCATTCTCTCGGGACTATTGAGATACTCCTCTCTGCTCATAATTGGGGCGCAGATATCATCAATTTCTGCACGCTCTTTGCTGTTTGGTTCTGGAATGTAAGAATCACGAGTTCTCTTGATAATCAAAGTATCCTCTTTCGTGTTCGTCGTTTGTTCAAGTCTGTATCTCAGCGCGAGCGCTTTCAAAAGCTTCGCGTGAGTACGAGACACATCAGTGAAGATTAAATACGATTCTTCCTCACCACCATCGCTCAAACTTGGCTCGCTTTCTAAGTGAGCGAGTAATTCAAAGTCTCTTCGCACTCTTTCTATCCACCGCATATTATCCTTATTATCCCCTTCACCACTGTTGTTCACAGCTCCTTGTTTTTCTTTTCTTCTCGAGATTTTTCGCTCCGCTCTCTCCTCTCTCAAACGTGCCATGTGCAATTTCTTCATTTGCTTCTTCTCGCCTGGAATGATGAAGCGTTTCTTTGCTTTCTTATTAACTAAGCTATTATCATCCCTGCCTGTGGACCATTGCCAATCCGGCTCTCGCCGCGCTTCAAAATCGGTCTGATCCCCTAATATTCCGAATTTATCGTCGTCACTTTCGTCTGTTGTTGACATGAGGAATACGTTAAATTATCTTACAAGAGATGATGGAGCACATATCGCGCAGCGCATTACTTTAGTTCATTTCGAAGATATTTATTTCTTACACGAAAACCACTCACGCAATGCGCCGCGACACTTATACACCTAAATTGTGCAGATTTACCTCTCACAAAAGTCCCTACGTACTTCACTTTTTCACGTGCGAGTCAGCAAGTGAGCGAGTCAATCTTTTGTCTGTGACACCTATGTATACGTGTCGAGTTACTTCGCTCTCAAAACCGTCGTCGTCTCTTCGAGGAATACCCGCTGTAAATCGTACATTGTTCCACGGCAACCAGTATAAATGTCTGTCTTCATCGATAAAGAAATGCCGACGAAGCAGAAAATTTCGAATATATTCGACCGCAACGCAACCGTCATCGTCACCCAACGATGACAAAAACGATGAAAGCAAAGCCGAGAGCGAGGAACGTAAAGCCAAATTCTGGAATATCTTCTTAACAGATGCAATCGAGATATCGGGAAGCGGTGTCCCAAAGGTTAAACGTTATAAAACCGAGGAAAACAAAACACCTAATTCAATCAAAAACGAAGAAGGAAAAGCAAAAATAGAAGTGCAAGGTGATGGATTTCTCCAACGCCTCACACTTGTAGGATTGATATTGAGCGCGTGCTTCTTGATATCGGCAGTTCAAGCGACGCATTTTGCAACCGTGAAGTGGTGCTTGATGAATCCTGTTACCTTGTTCCAGAACTCCGAAGTCTCTCGTGAGGTTGTCCGTAGACTAATCGCACCGGGCGTGCGTTATATTGCGGCATATTTCTTCGCGCGTTGGCGGGTCAGATGGGCGTTGGGCTTTGCTGTACTCTCATTCATAGCTCCAGCGGTAGAATTCGACTAGTTTATTAATCATACTATTAGACAGAGGCATTTACATTTACTACGCTTATAAAGACTACTTGTGTGCGAGCTTGAGCAAGCTCCTAATTTCCTTCTCGTCGAGAAAATAAGGCATCCGTTCGTTACTCGAAAGTAAAATCAAGTTCGCTTGCCACCCGTTGCTAACTATTTGGTTATGAAACGCATTCACGTCTGCTTTCGCGCGTCGAGATGATTCTGATACTGCCCAATCGTACGCTTCTTTCTCGTTTAAATCCTTTCGAAACGGCAAGTTGCGAATATGCGCGACTTGCAAAATACCCTGTAAAACGTCTTTCGAAGTTGCGCGGTGCGACAAAGCGAGGAGCGCCCTTCCTTTATACTTTAACGGTTTCCGATCACGCATGAATATTCCAGATAGAACAGTTCTTTTCTTTTGCACATACGGTTCGTAAGATAAGACGTACGGTCTGTGTATGTCATCTTTAAAAGCAGATGCGAGCGCGTCTAGTGTCGAACACGCGTTCCCTAAACTTGTTACTCTCAACGGAAGCGCCGACGCATCGAGACGGGCAGGGAACAACAAGCGCTCTTTTTCCGCAACTTGAAGTTGAGTAGCGAGCTTCTTTTCCCGAACAAAAGCTTCGGCAATAATTTCAGCGCGCTCTTTATTCACCGTTCGAAGCTGAACCGACTTCAGCTGTTTATGAATCGAAACTAAATCAATCGACGCTAAAATAGGAAATAGCGCCAACGGAACCGCGCGTTGAAGAGCTAGAGACACAAACTTTGTTTGAAACTTCATGACTGATACTCCCAGAGCTAAGCCAATGTTATCCGCCAAGACTTGTTGCGCGGACGTTTTCGCTGCTATTTCACCTAAATTCTCCTCCAATGCGAATGTTTTTTGAATCGGCGGTCTGACAACGTTGCCAGTTGTTATCCCGATCGACTTGCCAACGTTTGCAACCGTGGCGATGGCCAAGAAATGTTTGGGAAAGAAGGGCGTTATCGTCTCTATAAACACAGCGCCTGTGTACACCAAGGAGGACGAAAATCGCAAACGCTTTACATCTGAATCAAAACTTCTACCAAAGTTAGTTGCCACAGAGAGCTTTCCTAATCTACCTAATCCATCTTTCAACACCCAATTCAAAGCCGCCGCGGCCGGTATTGATCTTGAAGCACCAAGACCGATAGCCGCAAGCATTTGTTGCGTCGCTAGAACCGTCATGCAAGAACTCGCGATTCGTTGCGTGAAGCGATATTTCGCATAGTCCCAATAATCCGACGTCACGGAAGTTTTCTGCGGGAAGAACGAGTCTCGGATGTTATCTATTTGTCGAAGGAAAGCTCGTTTTTTCCTACCCAAGTGTAACGGATCGAAAGAGAAAGCGCCGTTCTTGTTTGAGCTCAAGTCTCGTGCCTCCTCCGGCGACAGTAAACGAAGCTTGTTGCCATCGAGCGCATACTGAAGCTTAAAATTAGAGCCTTTCCGGCTTTCCCAAATAGACAGCGGAATGGCTCTTTTCTTGTTGTTTGTGTTCGTCGTGCCATCGCTCGCGTGCGTTCTCGATTTCTGCTTTTTGTTTTCACCTTTCGTCTTAGAAGAAGAGGAAGAAGAAGAGGTAACGGAGGCGAAGACGTTGCTGTTTTGACCAAGACGTCTCTGTTTCTGAACGAATCTCTTTTCAGCGACTGGATGTTGTTTCATATCATCGCGCGAGTGTGAATTCGTATTACCATTTGTTGCCGATGCGTACTCGTTTGTGCGCGAACGTTGATGTTGAAGTCGGTGTTGCTGGCGGCGACAAGATGATGGCGAACTCATCTTCCTTTTCTCATGCGCAAGTTTCCCTCACTTCCTCGAGCGGTAACGAAAGTGAGAAGAAGGATAAAAAGACGGTTTGTTCCTCAGGATGAAATGTTCCGAGCGTGAATGAATGGAGCACGGATTCGCGCCTTCTCAGAGTTTCTCCACCGCGCATATAAAATGAGGATTGCGTTTGCGTGTTTGTGTCCTAAAAATCTGTGTGGCCTCATTTTATTTCAACCAACTGCGAGATATTCTCTCGCTCTAATAGTCTATTCCTAATACATCTAACGCTTTCTTCATATCATCGGGTAGAGGCGCTTCAAAACTCAGCCGTTCATTCGTCAAAGGATGCGTAACTTCTAATCGATACGCGTGTAACGCTTGCCTATCTAAATCTAAGCCATCTTTCGCCCATTTGCCCTTCGGTTTATCCGCTGACCATTTGTATCGCGGCTTGGAGGTGGAATCGTCCGACCACGCGTCGCAGCGTGGAACGACCCACCGCGCGTGTGGACCGTAGAGCATATCGCCAAGAATTGGTAAACCAGCGTGTGCTAAATGAACGCGTATCTGATGTGTGCGACCTGTTTTTGGAGATGCCAACACGAGCGCTGCTACAGAAATGGGATTCCACGAGCCGCTTTCGTTTTTTTTCTCAACGTTCGTATTTTCTGTGCCCTCGAGCAAAATCGATACCCCACGCGCACGCTCCGTGGGTAAGCTATCTATCGCTAGTTCATCGTCTTTTTTCCAAGAAAAGAAATCGAACGTCGTCCTCGACTCTTTGGCCTCAAGGTCATCTGTTGCAAATGAAACTGCCCGCCCCTCTTTACACTTATTGCAACTTGAAATCGGCGCGTTTACTTCAAAAGCTTGCACTTCTTCTTTCCCCAGAGGCAGAACCCCAACACACAGTGCGAGGTATGTTTTCTTTGCCTCGCGTGTCATGAACTGCTCCGCAAAACCTCTCGTTAATAACGGATTCTTTACAAACAGAATGACACCAGAAGTGTCCATATCCAATCGGTGCACGATGTAACACTCTTTCCCGCCGAGGTGCGAAATACATCTGTTGATTAAGCTCGTTCCAGTGTGTCGATGGATTGGATGCGTTCGTAAATACGGCGGCTTATTGACGACTAAAATATCTTCGTTTTCAAATATAACTTCAACTGGAGTCGTATCGTTATTGAGGGGTATGGATTTTGAATGTAACCTGAGCGCGTTCTTGACTCGAAGTTCGGTGACGTTCAAAGTTTGCGCAACTTCAGCATGCGACATTCGAGCGCCATCGGTGAAAGCCAAGCGTTTCATTTCCTCGAGCATTTCGTTCGCGTGCTTCTGTGCTTTTACCATGATTAAATCCATATCCTCGGTCATCCACGCTTCTTTCCCTACGGCGCTTTCGATATCCGGACAACATTTTTGAGTGTGACGCCGAAATACGGTTGCTTTGCATTGGGCGTTGCAAGCTGGACAAAAATACGACGGATGCGTTCGCTTATTCTCAGTCCGCGATGCGCGCCGAGACGGTCGAAACGTAATTTCACTGTTTGGATTCACCACTGTTTCGTTCCTAGTCATCTCACTACCATCTTCGTCAAGTGCATGGTTTAGAAATCCGACGTCGGAAGCCATTCTCCTTTTCGTTACTACTTTCTTGGACAAAGTCGTCGTCGAGCGTCTGCTGCGTGCAATAGTTCCGGGTGATGATGCAGACGATGCAGAAGTTGATGTACGAGAAGTAAGAAGTCGTGGGAGCGCGTGCACGTGCGTTTTTATCGCACGAAGTATTAAGCTATGTCCTGGCCGGAGCATCTTTTGAAGGAAATTCGGCTACGCGTGTGTGCTCCATTTTTTTTCTTCATTCTTGTGCATGCGAAACGCGAAAAAGTATTGTACCGTAGATTACAAAGTTTATTACAAAAAGTAGCACGCGAGTTCCGGGATATTATGCAAAACCCCACGCTAAATCGGGATCATCTACTTCAACGTGAACGTCGCCGTCTTCGGACCATACGGATGCATCCCCGGCACCGACTCTTAAAACCTTCGGCACGTCTCCGATAGACAAATCGATAACCGTCGAAGCGAGTTGTTCAGCGTCCGTGCCGGCATCCAATACGAAGGCGCATCTCGAATATTCGTCTCTCATAACGATAGGTTGAACATCTCCATCAAAAGGTACCGTCGAACACATCAACGGCGCATCGAGCAAGTCGAGCAAGGCCAGAGTGACTTCGCAGTCAGGAAGTCTACATCCGATTGTCTTTCGCTGTTGGCATTTAGAAAGCCTGGTGTGCCCGGCCGATGAGGTATCCAGGAGACATATTTTCGGTAACGATTTTGATGCGGGTAAAATGAAAGTATACGGTCCTGGAAGGCACTTCCGAGCTAATTTGAACGGATCCGCCATTCCCGGTCGCGTCGCCGGCGGAAACCCGAGCGTATAGGTGTCGATATCTTGAAACCCTCTGCATAAGATGGATAACGGTTTGTTCGAGTCGATGCCTTTAATGGTGTATAGGTTCTGAATCGCGTCCTTATTATTCAAATCGGCGACGAACGAGTATTTTGTATCCGTGGGGATGATTCCAACGCCTCCTCTTCGCAGGAGGTCTGCGCACTCTTCCAGCGTTCTCATGTTTGGGTTCGTTCGTGTCACCTCGAACAGTTCAGCGGTATCTTCGGACAGTCCGATGCCCACTCCACCTCCACCTCCGCCCGCTCCGCCATTTTTATTCTTATTCCCTCGTTTAGCGCGCATTCTTACGGCCCCGCCTCTTTTCACGCGCGTCAAATACGTCGCATTCGCACCTCTTCGCGACGACGACGACGACGACGACTCTGATTGGCAAACAAGAGACGACGAGTTTGTTAATACTCTCGTTGCATTTAATGAGTGCATCATATTGGTCGTATTCGCTTAGCCTTCTTTCCCTCTGCACGCGACTAAAACGTCTGTCTCGGTACGTTTCTCTCTTTCGACGCACTGTGCGTGCAATTCGTCTCGAGTGCTTCACGCGTCCGCGCTAAAAGGTTTTTCTAAAGAATTCTCCCACGCGACACACAGTGACGTCCTCTCTCTTAAAGTCTATCTGCTTTTTTCAGAGGAAGAGAAAACAAGAAAAAGTTCATCGTCTATCTTGTGGGACAACTCGATCCAAGTGGTTTTAGATACCCTCACACATAGCGCACGACTACGCGCTCGTTCTATTTCCGTCGCGTATTTGTCTCGCGGCATACACGTCTCTCCCTTTTTATATACAGACGTACACACATACATATTCATCGGGAGGAAAGTACGTATACTAGAGAACAATCTTCTGTCCCACACAAGAAGAAACAACAACAACAACAACAACAACAACAACGAAATCGAGCGCGTGTTAGTGTATTTGTATAAAGAAGAAGGAGAAGAAGAAGGAAAAGAAGAAGAAGAGGACATTAAGTGAGTGAAAGGGAGGGAGAAGACCTGTGATTTTGAAACATGAGCTCACGTCAGCACTCTCCGAAGGCGTCCAAGCCGTTTGCGAAATCACCGACGCTTTGGCTCGCCGGAGTCTCTCGCTCGTTGGAGGAACCGAAAAATAGAAGAGCAGTGTTTTCTATTTTAGCACTTTTGACTGGATTAGTTGCGCTCACGGCGTTATTTGAAACCGAAAACCAACTGTTTCCGGTGCAACGATCGCTCATTCCCATCAACGCGGACCAAATTTACAGAAGAGTGTGGAACGATCCGTGGAACTCGGGCACTTCGAGCGCGTCGTCGAAATCATCGGACGGAAGCAACAACACATTTACGACGAGACAATCAAAACCGAAAGTTATCATCGAAGGGAAGCGCGATAAATCGAATCAAAAAGATCTCACTCGTTCCTGGCAAGGCGTGTTGTCCGTTGTCGTTTTTGTTTGCGGGTACGCACTCGCCATCGCCGAGGAATCGATCGGACGCGGATTTAAGAAATCGATTCCCATTACCGTCGCCGCTGGGATCATCTGGGTATTAGTCGCCTTGGGTTATCGCGATAAAGGACATGCCGTCGCTCTGGTGACGCAAGCCGCTCGACATAATCTCACAGAGTTTGTCGAAGTGTTTCTGTTTCTTTTATGCGCCATGACTTTCATTAATACGATGACTCAGCTCAACGTTTTCGCGCGCATTCGCTCCTGGTTACAAGAGAGTGGATTTTCGTATCGCAGTTGCTTCTGGGTCACTGGAACTGTTGCTTTTTGGCTGTCGCCAATTGCGGATAACCTAACGACCGCCGTTCTGATGGGTGCAGTCGTCTCAGCTGTAGGTAAAGGCGAGCCAGAGTACGTGGCAATGTGTTGCGTGAACATCGTCGTCGCCGCAAATTCTGGCGGAGCATTTAGTCCCTTTGGTGATTTGACGACGCTCATGGTGTGGCAGCGAGGCACACTGTCACTCGCAGATTTTCCTCGTCTTCTTATTCCGAGCATAGTCAACTGGGTCGTTCCGGCGTGTTTGATGCACCCGTACGTTAAAGATGGTGCGCCCCAGAAAGCGTCAGAGGAAGATCTTGCGAGTTCGCGCTTGAAACCAGGTGCCGTTGAAGTCATCTGTTTATTTCTGGGGACAGTCGTCATGACGGCCATGTTTCACTCCTACGCGCACCTTCCACCTGTTTTGGGCATGATGACCGGTTTAGGATTGCTTAAACTGTTCGGATGGAGTCGGACGTCAAAGACTTCCTCCCAAAGAGGAACGATGAGCGACGACGCTGGGGGAGGTAATTATAGTTTAGAAATGGATGGAGTGCTGAACCAAAAGGATGACTTGGAGTACGCGCGAACGAAAAAAGGGAACGATAGAGCTTTAGATATTTTTAAGCGATTAGAACAAACGGAGTGGGATACGTTAATTTTTTTCTACGGCGTGATCATGTGCGTCGGAGGCTTAGGTGTCTTAGGATATTTAGAACTACTTTCGCACAACTCGTTTCGCGTTTTGGGGGCAAACGCGGCGTGTATTCTCATTGGATTATTGAGTGCGGTCATTGATAACATACCGATGATGTATGCGGTTTTATCCACCGAACCAGCCATGTCAAAATCCGAATGGCTGCTCATCACCCTCTCGGCGGGAGTCGGTGGGAGCTTATTTTCAGTCGGCTCTGCTGCGGGCGTAGGTTTGATGGGTGTTTCGCACTCGTACACCTTTTTATCTCATCTCAGATGGACTCCAATCGTGCTGGTTGGATACTTTGCGTCTATTTTAACCCACTTTATGGTAAATGGAATGTAGAGATTGTAATCTAATAATACTAATACTATAAATACGCTTTTCAATATACGGAAGATGTCTTGTGTTTGCCTTCGAAATCCCTGCTCCTCGAAAAATAGGGGATTATTGTAAACTTTATCCTCACACGCGGGCATGAACACCACCGGAGTAAATCAGTACAATTCCAAGTTCGTTGCGCGCAGTTTGGCGAAGAAAGTATACCAACGCTCTACTCGTCACTGTGTCTCGATTCAGCGTTCTTCACGGTCGAAGATGGTAAGCGAGGAAGAAGTAAATTACGAAATAGGGCAGCGCATAGAAACACAAGAAGATGCTGCGGTTTTTATAAAGGCAGAAACGGAAAAGGGAACAATCTTGAGCGAGCGTGGGTACGGTGCGTGCAAACCGCCATTCTCGTACTGGCCGTACTTTTTGCGGTGTGCAAATCGGCCGTTTGATGCTACGAACGATAGAGAAGGATACATTAATCTCGCAGTTGCTCAAAATTTCCTCGCCAAACAAGACGTGCAGGACAAAGTGAAAGAGATATGTAAGAATAACGAAAACGATGCTTTGATATTTGGCCTCGAGGCGGCTGGTTATGACAATATGAAGGGAATCGAAAGATTGAGGAAAGCGTTCAGAAATCACGCTAATAGAATAATTTCTCCCAACTTCGCGTGGCACGAGGACGATGTGTGCGTATCCTCGGGCGTCGGCGCTTGCATTGACAACCTAGTCTTTGCGATTGCAGACTCGAATGATTTCATTCTTATTCCAGCACCTTATTATCCAGCATTCACAAACGATTTAGGAGTTCGCTGTAGAGTACGAGCCGTGCCTGTATATAATTCGAGCGGAGATGTGACAGTGCTACCCTCGCTCGAAGATTTCAAACGTGCCGAAGAAAACGCCGTCGGCGAAGGCGAAGGAATGTGTCGGGCGTTACTCTTAACAAACCCGAACAACCCTTTAGGAATTATATATGAGCCAGGAGATTACAGAAGGTGTGTTGATTGGGCACTGGAGAGACAAATTCACTGTATTTCGGATGAGGTATACGCCGGAAGCATTTACGATAGCGAAATGAACGCGAAGACGCGCGGCTTTATCAGCGCTGCGGAGCTGGTCGAAGAGCACACTCCCTACGGCCCGCATATACTCACCGGGCTCTCGAAGGACTTTTGTGCATCAGGTTACAGAGTAGGAGCTATATTAACAAAATCAAAACCTGTGCAAACTGCACTATCGAACGTTTCTTACTTTTGTGCCGTTCCGGGACCGTTTCAACACGTGATTGCGGCAATGCTTGAAGATGAAGTTTGGGTCGATGAGCTGTTCTCAATGAATAGAACGCGTTTGAAGCAATCGCGAGATGTGCTCGTCGCGTCGTTAAATGAAAAAAAGATACCTCACATCGTTCCAAACGCAGGCTTATTCATTTGGATTGATTTATCCAACGAGTTGAAAGAGCAAACATTCGAAGAAGAAAAGAAACTATGGAAAATTTTATTCGAAGAGACGCATCTCATGCTCACTCCAGGTAAAGACGCAAAGAACAAGAAACCGGGGACTTTCCGTGCATGTTTTGCAGCGACGCCGTTTGAGTCTCTGAAAGTCGCAATCGAACGAATATCAACTGGATTGGAAATGTATAGAAATTTGTAGAAACCATCATGTACCCTATTAATTTAAAACATACACCTTCACTTGAGAAAAACCTACAACAACTGAAAAAAATACGAGTGTCAATAATTCAATGTTTACGACTCCATTGATCAATTCAAGCACATCATATGAAAGATAATCATGTCTATCTTGACCCTATGTGGTTAATTTGATGTAATTCAAGCGAGCGCGCGAGAAAGCGGAGAGTATTCATTTAATCCCCTAAATTTGCTTTTGATATATTTCTTAAATACAACCCTACAATAAATCACCCAATCCGGAACTCCCCTAAATTTTCACTGAAAAGAAAGTGCCAAAAACATCCAAGAAATCCTCATCA
>Ga0181597_10004595_pt1 | contig 13639 bp, 15 predicted proteins | sample 041ome_5_FD_148647 | JGI IMG/M metagenome (GOLD analysis project Ga0181597, IMG submission 148647) | Coastal salt marsh microbial communities from the Groves Creek Marsh, Skidaway Island, Georgia - 041403US metaG (spades assembly) | ecosystem: Environmental > Aquatic > Marine > Intertidal zone... | reverse complement strand
TGAAAGATTTAGTAATAAATATTGCAGGTGAAGTTCAAAAACAGAATAAAATTAAAATAGAATTTATGGTTGGTACAATGATTGAATTGCCAAGAGCCGCCATAAAAGCAAAAGAAATAGCTAAACACGCTGAGTTTTTTAGTTTTGGAACTAACGACTTAACTCAAACCACTTTTGGAATAAGCAGAGATGATAGTGGAAAATTTTTAAATGATTATTTAGATAATAAAATTTTTTCAATTGACCCGTTTATTTCGATAGACGACGGAGTTGGAGATTTAATAAAAATAGCAGTTGATAAAGGAAAAAGCCAAAATAAAAATATAAAACTTGGAATTTGTGGCGAACATGGTGGTGACCCTAAAAGTATCTTATTTTGTTCAAAAGTAGGATTAAATTATGTTTCTTGTTCTCCGTACAGAGTTCCTGTAGCAAGATTGGCTGCTGCACAAGCTGAATTAAAAAATAAATAGGAAGAATTTAATGAACGTATATAAATTTATTACAGATGACAATATATCAAAATTTTGTCACTTTGTGACAGAAGCTTTATCACATGGCTGGACTTTATACATGGTAAGTAAAAGTGATATATGGTAAGTAAAAGCGATATTTCATGTAAAAGAAAAAGAGAGTTGTTATTCTTTGTAGACAAGCTTTGAGAATTTTATTTGCTAGAGTTAAATTTGTATGTTTAAGAAAGTTGAACTTTGGATAGTTGGTATAATAACAATATTCTTTATTATACTAATAATATTTGTATCTGGCGTATTAAGAGATGCCTACTTAAACAAAAATAAAACTCCCGAGTTTTTGAGAAACAATATTATAACCATAGCAGAAATTCCAAAAAATGTTTATCTTGTTATTAGTTATTTAAAAGGTGATGATATAAATGCAGTAAGCAAATTACAAAAACACAAAGATAAAAAAAGATTTGAACAGTTTATAGAAAATAAAAGAAACGCCCTTCTGGTATTGCCTCGATATGATCATAGTCTAAGTAGATCAGTAGTTGATATTGTGGATTTAAATAATTTTGAAGTTATCCATACATATTCACACAATATAAGTGAAATGAATAAAAAAATTATAAATACTAAAAAATTTCAAAGAATTAAAATTGACTCTTCACCGAAAAGATTTATTTACCAAAATCCATTATTGTTTGAAGATGGATCATTAATAGGTCATTATGGTCCTTCATATAAAATAGATTTTTGTTCAAATTTACAATGGATTAATGATAAAGAATTATTTCATCATATCAGTATGTCAGATTTTGAGGGAAATATTTGGATGGGTGGAACAGCCGATCCCAAATCTAAATATGTTAAAAAATATGTGAATAAATTTGAAATCAAAGACTTTGTTGATGACACTATTATTAAAATAAATACTCATGGTGAAATACTTTTTAATAAAAGTGTAATTGAAATTTTAATTGAAAATAGAATTGCTGATAAACAAATTTTTACCACAGGATACTATGACCCAATTCATTTAAATGATATAGAACCTGCTTTAAATGATACAGAATATTGGAAACAAGGTGATGTGTTCATTTCTATTAGAAATCAATCTGCAATTATACATTACCGACCTATTTCTAATAAAGTAATTAATTACATAACTGGTCCTTTTTCTGCTCAACATGATGTTGATATAATTTCAGATAAAGAAATTTCAATTTTTAATAACAATAATTTTTTTGTTGATAATGAATATTCAGAAGTTCTAGTTTATAATTTAGAGACAAAAAAATTTAAAAAATTATTAAATGATCAATTACAAAACGAAAACTTTAAAACAATCTCTGAAGGTCTATCTCATACTTTTAAAGGCGGAGCATTAATGGTTGAAGAGCAAAATCATGGTAGAATTATTTTGTTTAATAGTAAAGGTGAAAAAGAATGGGAGTTTGTAAATAAAGACAGTAATGGTGATATTGGATTTATTTCATGGAGTAGGGTTATAGAAGATGATACATTTATTAAGAAATTTAAATTACTGGTAAAAAACAAAAAATGTTTAAATTAATTTCAAGTTCAATTATTTTTTGTTTAAATACTACATCTGCATTTGCTTATTTAGGACCTGGTGTTGGAGGTGGTGTTATAGCAGCAACAATAGGTATAATAGTTGCAATTTTTGCAGCACTTTTTGGTTTAATATGGTTTCCGGTCAAAAGATTGCTTAAAAAAAGAAAAGAAAAAAAAGAACTATCGCAACAAGACAAAATTGATTAATCACATATTATTAGTATTTTCTTCTGTAATTATCTATGAGTTTTTTCAATTAGTTAACTTTACAAATATTGTTAAATCTAACTTTAAAATTTATCAAAAAATATTAAAGTTATTTCAATATAAAGATGTATCTGATTTTAGAAAAGAAAAATTAATACTTTATTATTCAAAAACAATTTTATTAGTTTCGATAAAGATAATTGTTATTCTTATTTCTATTTTTGTTTTTATGATAATTTTAAATTTACTATCTAACTCATATTTAAGTTTAGCTATATCTGCCTTAGGTATTATTGAATTAATTATAATTTTTATGATTTATCATTTAATTCGAAGAAAATTTTATGCAAAACTATAGTAACATTCAAAAATTTCTATATGATTTTGTACTTAGTAAAAAAATTATTAATAAATCATTATTTGAACTTGAAAAAATAATTTATCTAAAAAAAAAAGATATTATTAATCAATCACATGTGTTTATAACTGGACTACCAAGGTCTGGCACAACTAGTTTATTAAATTTTTTATTTTCATCAAATGAATATGCATCTTTAACTTACAATAATATGCCTTTTATACTATCTCCCAATTTTTCTGAATTATTTTATAAAAAAAATATTACAAAAAAAGAAAGATTACATAAAGACGGAATAGTTTTTGATAATAATAGTCCAGAAGCATTGGACGAGGTATTTTTTGATAATAGTGAAGAATTTGTTAAAAATGAATTAGAAAATTACATTCAGCTTATCTTGCTTAGTAATAATAAAACCAAGTATTTAAGTAAAAATAATCTTAATTATAAAAGAGTAGACCTAATTCAATCAATATTTCCTAATTCTATTTTTTTAATCCCTATTAGGGAACCATTGCAAAATGCGAATTCACTTTTAAATCAACATCTAAATTTTAGTCAATTACAGAAAGAAGATGATTTTATTAGACGATATATGAATTATCTTGGACACAATGAATTTGGTTTAAATCTTAAACCCTGGAACAAATCAATTCACTTCAATGATTTAAATAATATCAATTATTGGTTAGAACAATGGAATTTATTTTATGAATTTATTTATAAAAAATTTCAATCTTATGAAAATTGTTATTTTGTTATTTATGAAGAACTAGTTAATACAAATTATGTTGAAAAAATTCTTAAAAAAATAAACATAGAAAAAGATAAAAACATTGATTTACAATTTTTTAGAAATTCAAATAAAAAAGAACTAAATATTGAATATGATAAGAATATATTTGATAAATCTCTATTACTTTATCAAAATTTTCTTAATTCTAATTTAACCCTACTATAATTATAAATTGAAAGAGGGGCGTTCTGTTGCCAGGTGCCCCAGACCCCGTTTGCTTAATTAACTAAGTTAATTAGGCAGCAAGTGCGTAACTTTCGTTAGCAATTATAAATTAGCCCGTTACGGTGGAACAATCCCGAACGAAAGAAAAGCCTTTAGTCATCCGTCGAATCTAATTCACCCCCATAATTTTATTTGGTGGAGGTGGTGGGTACTGCCCCCACGTCCGCAATGGTTATTACGAAATTCGTTTATCGTCATAGTTGGAAATCCAACAATCTTAATATATTAGTTATAATAAAAGTAACAAGATATTTGTTTAAATAGTATAATTTATAAAATGAAAAGAATATTGATAACTGGCTCGAGCGGTCTAATTGGTAGTAATCTCGTCAAAAGTTTGGCAAAAAATAAAAAATATAAATTATTTGCATTAGATAAAAAAAAATATAATTTTAGAAATCTTAAAAATGTTTATCAAATCAATATAGATTTAAAAAATCAGAAATTAAAATTTCCAAAAAATATTGATACTGTTATTCATTTAGCAGCATACAATGGCACAAAATTTTTTTATGAAAAACCTTTAGAGGTAATTAATGATAATATTTTACCAACTTTAAATTTGATAGATTTTTTTAAAAAAAAAAAATTAAAAAGATTTATTTATGCTGGATCACCCGAAAGTATTGCTGGTGCTACAGATTTTTATAAATACAAAATACCAACAGATGAAAAATGTCCATTTGTAGTTCCTGACCCTACAAATAGTAGATGGAGTTATGGAAACTCTAAAGCACTGGGTGAGCAAGCAGTAATATCAAGTGGATTGCCTTTTACTATAATAAGATATTTTAATGTTTATGGACCTGGACAAAAAGATCATTTTGTAAGTGAATTTTATAATAGAATTAAGAAAAAAAAATTTGAGCTTCATGGGTATAATAATACAAGAACATTCATTTATATTGATGATGCTATTAGAGCAACCAAATTGATAATGAACAACAAAAAAGCAAATAACGAAATCTTTAATATTGGTGGAGATAAAGAAATAAAGATAAAAGATGTTGCTAATATTATTATGAAATTATTAAACTTAAAAAACAAAATTAAATTTTTTCCATCACCTGAAGGTAGTGTTCTAAGACGAAGACCTAATATTAATAAATTAAGAAAGATCACAAAATTTAAGATTAATACTCATTTAAAAGAAGGGCTAAAAAAAACGTTAAACTTATGAAAATAGGAATAGTTGGTTTGGGTGTAATAGGCAAAGCTAATTCAAAAGGATTTAAATTTTTGAATCATGAAGTAGTTGCTCACGATATAGCTATTAAATCTAAAATTGAAAATCTAATAAATTCAGAAATTATTTATATATGCGTTCCTACCCCTTCAAAAAAAAATGGTTCTTGTAATACGGATATTGTTGAGAGCGTAATTTTAGAGTTAGTTAATATAAAGTTTAGAGGCGTAATTGCCATCAGGTCAACTGTAGAGCCTGGTTTTACTGAAAAAATGATTAATAAATACAAAAATAAAAAAATTTGCATCGTTCCTGAGTTTTTAAGGGAGAGAACAGCTTATAAAGATTTTATAGAAAATCATAATCTATGTCTTGTTGGAACAAAAAATAAAAAAGTTTACAAAAAAGTTATTAAATCACATGAAGGGCTAGCTAAAAGTTTTGTAATGCTACAGCCAAATGAAGCTGAGTTAGTAAAGTATTTTAACAATGTTTATGCAGCTTTAAAGATAACATTTGCTAATAATATGTTTGAGATTGCTAAGAAAATGAAATGTAATTACAAAAAAATTAAAAATACATATATGCATATGGGTAGATCTAAAGATATATATTTAGATGCTAATGAAAATTTAAGAGGTTATGCAGGTGTATGTTTGCCGAAGGATACTAGAGCCTTGATTTATTTAATAAAAAAAAAAAATATTAATTTAGAATTAATTAAAACAATTGAAAAAGATAACAATAAATTAAAAAAAACTATTTTTAAAGGAATGAGAAAAAGTTAGTTTATGTATAATTCAATTAACCAAAAACTACCATATAAATCAATTAGAGCAATTAATGATGAAAATGTTGTTAATTTTTTAAAATTAATTTTTAATAAAATACAATTAATAAAAATACTTAACGACACTACTTTAGAGAAAAGGTTTTTGAAAGAATATAAGAAATGGATATTTAGTTCAAAATTAAATAAATTAGAAGGAATTAAAAATTTTAAATATTCAAATTATGCTAATGGATCTAGTCAAATATTTGATTATTTTTACGACAAAAACAAATCAAGAAGATTTAGAGCTTTTAAGGGAGAGTATGCGTACCATTTTACATCATGGAGAAATCATTTTCCAAATTGGAAGTATATAAATAATTTAGATATAAAAAAAAATGATGCTGTAGTTATATCATTACCCTTTTCAGATACTGGATCAAAACATTTGGAGATGGAAAAATTGATAGAAAAATGTGATAAGTTAAATGTTCCAGTATTAGTTGATTGTTGTTATTATTCAATGTGTAAGGGAATAAATTTTAATTTTAATCATAAATCAATAAAAGAAATAGCATTTAGTCTAAGTAAAGCGTTTCCAGTAAGTAGAGCTCGTATTGGCATGAGATTAAGTAAAATAGATGATGATGACCCTCTATTCTTCATTAATAAACTAGGATTGGTAAATAGAGTGGGTGCTTTTATAGGTTTAAAATTAATAAAAAAATTTGACTTTGATTATATTTATAAAAAATATCAAAATAAACAACTTCACTATTGTCACAAATTATCTTTAAAACCTTCATCTGTAGTATGCCTTGGAATTGGTGGTAAAATTTGGAAAAGATACAATAGAGGAAATAAAACAAATAGATTGTGTCTAAGTAGATTGTATGAAAAAAAATAAATATTGGGAAGATTATAAACTCCATTTTAAAAATAAATGGCACTTCAATCCATTAAAAAAAAATACAAAAGATTTTATTTATATTGGAAATATAAAAGCAGACTATAAGTCATTATTAAAAAAGATTAAGATAATAGAAAAAAAAATTAAAGTTTCAGTAATTGTAAATTCTGATAAAAAACTTAAAAAAGCAAAACTTGATAATAGAATTCAATCGTTTAGGGATTGGGGATACAAAAAAGAGCAAACAGAATATATTCAAATCTTTTCTGGAGAATATCCAGATTTGTTTAAAAAATTCATTAAATTATCAGGGCTTAGTTATGCAACATCTAGCCTTATAAAACAATATCCCGGAAATATTATCCCTTGGCATTATGATACTCATATAACTTTTAAAAATAAAATGAAAAAAAATAAAAATTTAGGAAATAAGAAAATTTTGAGATACATGGTTTTTTTAACTGACTGGGATTGGGGGCATTATTTTTGTGTTGGTAATAATGTTGTTCATCAGTGGAAAGCTGGAGATATTATAACTTGGGAGCCGCATGTTCATCATTGTGGTTCAAATGCTGGAATGACGGCTAAAATTACTTTAAACATTACCGGTTTAGTTGAAAAAGACTCTCTTCACTTAAAAAATCTAAGTTTTAAATAAATTTTAATTTAGAAAACCTTTTACGTTTTTCTAACTTTTTACCTTTAAGCCAGATTTTAGGTGCTAAACTTATATTTCTGGTTGAAGAAAGATATGTAGAAATTAGACTAAATGTACTATTTGCAATAATTGAATATTTATACTTTGTAAACAAACAAAATTCCTCAATATCAGAAAAATCTAAACCTTTAATGTACTTGAACTTATTATCTTTATTATATTTGCTCAAAATTTTTTTTGAAAATCTGATATCATTTGTAAATATATGAAAATTAGGATTGTTAAGTTTTTTTTTATAAAAATTTATAGCAGCATCATAATATCTTTGATCTAGAAGATTATGAGAGCTTAGTTTTTCAAAATCACCACCTCTAATATGAACACAAACTGTTTTATTGTTTATTTTATTTTTAATAAATTTTTTTATTTTTATTTTGTTATTATTTGGATTTATCAAGTGTTTATGAATATTCTTAATAAGTGGTTTTATATATTTTAAATCATGCCAATATCCAAAATAATATGAATTTTTATCTACTTTAAAACTTCTTTTTTCTTTCCAATATTCATAAATGAAATTTTTTATCTTTATTTTAAAAAATAATTGATAGATGGAAGGAATAATAATATCTAATTTAAGAATATTAAAAATTCTTAAATAAGATAGGTATTTGTAATTTATTTTTGAAATATTGTCAGTAAGTTTAAAATTATTTTTTATTGCTAAGTTTTTTAATCTAAATTTAAATTTGTTGTAATTAAGTTTTGTATCATAATAACTGATATCTAAATATGCTTCGCAATTAATTCTTTTTTTTAAATAGTTAGCAAAAGATAATTGAAATATCTGATCGCCAATACCTCCCATTATAGATAAATATATTCTTTTTTTCATCTTTTATAATTTTGTAAAATTTATATAAATTTAGTTTAATGGAAAATTTTTTGAAGGTTTGATATCTGAAAGATTATATACCTGAAGAGCAAAATCTCTGAAATCTTTAAATAAGTGTCTATAATATATTTTATTATTTTGTTTATCTACTTCAAGAACATGAAATCCACCTTCACTAATATTCATTATTTGACGAGCTGGAGGTAAATTATTTTTTTCAAGTATAAGATTATAATATTTATCTAAAGTATTACTGTGCCCACTAATTATATTATTATAACCTTCCTTATTTTCCATATTTAAAATAAGATTTTTTAGTTTATCCGCCATTATTGAAAATTCTTTATTATTAATTGCTGTTGGATGAAGAATTGAAGGAGCATATAAGTCAATTCTGTTAAACGCGTACATAGCTGTTTCTCTTGATCTACATGATGGACTTGAAAAGATCTTATTTATTTTAACTCCAGAGTGTTTAAATACAATTCCAATTAATCTAGCGTCTTTGATACCACGAGAAGTTAAGCAGACTGCTCTTTCAAACCAACTTCCTCTTGCTTCAATACTATTTTTTAATTCATGTGCATCATATGCTGTTACTATATCATTCCATTTTTCTCTTTGAGCATGTCTAAAAAATAATACATATCCTCCTTTTTTTACTTTGTTTGCCCAATATTCATGTTGTTCTAAATTTTCAGAAGTATAGATTTTTCTTAAAATACCATCATTATTAAAAGGAAATATTCTTTTATTCATTAAATATCCACCAAGCATAAAAATGAACAATAGTGAAAAAATACTTATTGATAATACAAATAAAAATATTTTATTTTTTTTCATTAAATTTAATTAAATTGATTATATCACGATAGTGTTATTAGTGGTATTTAAAAATATTAGTATTAAGTGATTTATATTTCTTAGAATTAATCTAAAATTTAGCAATTACTAAATTGGAGAAATTTTTTTTTTAAATATAAAATATCCTCCACCAAAGTTTAGATTTTTTGTGTTATCTAAGTTCGCATTTAATTCTAGGTCTCCTTCATCATTTATTAGGTGAAATGCTTCTAAATTAAAATTATATATTTTAAATTCGTTGATTATTTTAATTGGATTAAAAATCCAATGAGCATTAAATTCAACCCCTTCATTGCCAACAGGAGCTAGTATATACACATGAGAAGCATTTTTACTTAAATTGCTTATTGATTTAATTGCTTTTTTATAACCGTCTGGATCAATCTCATCTCCATATCTTCCTAGTCCAACATGAGCTATACAACCAATTGAAGATATTGAATCGTATTTCTGCTCATCATGCAATTCATTATTTTGTAAAAGGTCTTTTTGTAAAAAATTAATATTTTGATGTGGTTTAATATCAATTTTTCTTATATCAAATACATCTAATTTACGAAATGAGGCTATTTGTGCCACAACTCCGTCTATTCTTGAGCCAATATCTAAATGTTTTGAGGGGTTATTTTTGTAAACGTTTTGACTTGTTAATAAATCTGCATGAAATAAATGATTTTTAATATTACCTGCACTCGCATTAAAATCATCAAGCATTGGATAAAAATTTTTTACTTTTCCGCCTAATTTTTTATACAAAAAATAATTTTGAAGATACCTTGGTAAATTTAATAAAGAAAATGTCTTTCTTAAATTTAATCCCATTAAATTTAAAAAGTTGTTTATTCTTCTTAGATAAATTTTATTCCCTTTATACCATCTCATAAACTACTCTTGAAGGTTGTATATATAAAATATAATACAAATTTACTTATATTTTTTGATTTTTACTTACTCTTTATATAAAAGCAATTAATAAACTAACTCAAAAAAATATGAATTTAACTAAAGAACAAATAGCTGAAATTAAAAATCAACAAAGCCAAAATAATCAAACAAAGAGAGTTACTTCACCAGAGCTTGAAAAAATTCTTTACGAAGCAATTCCAGCCTTAGATCATGGATTTGTTAGAGTTGTAGATTATATGGGAGATGATACATCAATTGTTCAATCTGCAAGAGTTTCATATGGAAAAGGAACTAAACAAGTTTCAACAGACAAAGGTTTAATTAAATATTTAATGAGACATTGGCATAGTACACCGTTTGAAATGTGTGAAATCAAATATCATATAAAACTTCCTATATTTATTGCTCGGCAATGGATTAGACATAGAACTGCAAATGTAAATGAGTACTCTGCCCGATATTCTATACTTGATAAAGAGTTTTATTTACCATCGCATGAAAACTTAGCTGCTCAATCGAAAAGTAACAGACAGGGAAGAGGAGATACTTTAGAGGGAAAACAAGCAGAGGAAGTTTTACTACTTTTAAAGTCTGATGCTGAAAGAACCTATGACAATTATGAAACAATGTTAAATGAAAGATTTGATGGCACAACTATTGATGAAAATAAAAAGGGTTTAGCGAGAGAACTAGCAAGAATGAATTTAACACTGAACACATATACACAGTGGTACTGGAAAACAGATTTATTAAATTTAATGAATTTTTTAAGATTAAGAGCTGATAGCCATGCTCAATATGAAATACGAGTATATGCTGACATAATGCTTGATACACTAAAAAAATGGGTGCCTATAACTTTTGAGGCATTTATGGATTATAGAGTAGGTGGAACAGAGGTATCAGCTAAAGGAAAATTAGTCATTCAAAAATTAATTAGAGGTGAAATTGTAGATCCAGAGCAATCTGGTCTCTCTAAACGTGAATGGAATGAATTAATGTTATCTTTTGATTTAAAAGATAATATTATCTAAGAAAAATTATCTTTTTTTTCAATTAAAAAATTTTCAAGCAATAAATATTTTAACTTTGATCCTTTTAAAGTATGAATTGCATCCTCATAGCGACTAACGTTTGGCTCACCATGTAAATTAAATGAAGTATTTAACAACCCCCCTATGCCAGTCAATTTCTTAAATTGTTTTATTAAATCATGATATTCCTTATTATCCTCCTTTTTAACAACTTGTGGACGCATTGTGTTGTCGATTGGATGGATCGCGGCTGCTAAATGTTTTTGTGCTAATTCTGTAGAGTCAAATAGACAAGTCATGAATTTGGTTTCAATTTTTTTAGGATTTAAAAAATAATTTTCTACATCTTCATCAAGTATTGATGGACTAAATGGCATCCAATAGTCTCTTTGTTTTACTGCTGAATTAATAATTTTTATATTCTGTATATTTGATGGATTACATAATATCGATCTATTACCTAAAGCTCTTGCTCCCCATTCCTCTTTTCCAGCACATCTTGCAACTATTTTATTTTCAGATAATAATTTTGAAACTTTTTGGTTAACTTCTGTAAAATCTGAATATTTTTCGATTTTAAATTCTCTCTTATCTAATTTATTTATAAAACTCTCCAGATTATCTTTTGATGAAGAGCCTAAATAAAGGTTTTTTACTATCTTAATTTCTTGGTTGTGAATTTTATTTATTTTATACAACGCACCAAAAGGCAATGACTCATCTGAAGAGCTAGGTACCACAAATAATTTCTTTAGTTGATCTAATTTTGATACTTCTTTAATAGCTTTAATATTCATAAAAACTCCTCCTGAAACTATTATGTTATTAACAGAAGTTTTGTGTATCCAGAAATCTATCCAATTAACAATTAATTTTTCAGTGTATAATTGTACGGCTCCACATATATTTTCAAATTTTTCATATTTATAAATATTTTCTATTTCATATTTAAATAATGATGAGACAACTAAAGATTTAAATTTTCCATCTTTTGTTAAATATATTAATTTTTCTAGTTTTTTTACAATTCTATTTACATGACTCTTTTGTGAATATGGAGCCATACCCATTACTTTGAATTCATGTTGAAACTGCTTCATTCCTAAAAAATTTGTAGTTTCTGCATAAAGATATCCAATAGAAACATCTCTAGTATTTTCTGAAATTTTTTTAATTTGACCTTTTTCAAAAATACTAACTGAAGAACTGAGGCTATCTCCTTCTCCATCCATGGTAAAAATTAAACTTTTTTCCGAATCTGTATTTACGAAAAATCTATGACTTAATGCATGCATTTCATGATGATCATAAAAAACTACTTTTTTTTCGTCAAAATTTATTTCTGGATAAATTTTAAAAATTTTTTTTAAAATACTTAATTTTTTTTTTGAATCTAAATTTTTATTCTTAATTTTTCTTTTAAATTTTGCTATTAAGTTAGAGTTTGTCCTACCTAGGACTTCATAAAATTTTCTGTAATTTAAAAATTTTTCTTTAGTTTTCCAACCATAGTTTCCAAATTGATTTTGTTTAAAATTATATTTTTCTAGATAAGAAAGGTCATGACCTAGCCTATCTATAAATACAAATTTATCAATTTTTGATAAATCATTATCTAAATATTTTGATTTAATATACTTAATTGCGTTTACTGGAAATCCTATGACATTTTTAACTCTAGTAATTCTCTCTTCACTTATTGCTGCAATTATTTCACCACCCATTGAAAGAACCACAGTTGCGTTATGACCAATATGAATGGATAAAAAATTCATTTTTTATAATTTAAGTAAATTGAGTTTTATTTTTTTTGCAAAATTTAGATATATTTTTGAAATTTCATGTTCAGGATTAGCTTCAACTATAGGCTTTCCTTCATCACCACATTTTCCAACTTCAGGATTAATAGGTATTTCTCCTAAAAATTCTTTTTCAAATTCTTCTGCAGTTTTTTTAACACCACCTTCACCAAAAATTTTATATTTCTTTCCATCATCTCCAGCGAAATAACTCATGTTGTCCACCAGTCCTAAAATTTTTACTCCTAGTTTATCAAACATTTTAATACCTCTTTTGACATCTAATAAAGCTACTTCTTGAGGAGTTGAGACTATAATTGCACCATCCATTTTTATTTCTTGAGAAAAAGTTAACTGTGTATCACCAGTTCCTGGAGGCATATCGACAATTATAAAATCTAAATCTTTCCAATTAACTTTTTGAGTAAAAGTTTTAATTGCACTGGTAACCATAGGACCACGCCAGATCATTGGAGTTTGCTGATCTGCTAAAAAACCTATGGACATACACTGAATGTCATATTTAAATATTGGTTCTAGTTTTTGACCATCACTTTTAGGTTTTTCATTTATATCAAACATCTTTGGAACTGATGGACCATAAATATCAGCATCGAGTAGACCAACTTTACAACCAATTTGTTTTAAAGCTAACGCAAGATTCGTTGAAAATGTGGATTTTCCAACTCCTCCCTTTGCACTTGAAATTGCGATGGTAAACTTAGTTCCTAAGATTGGATTTTTTGTAAATTTCCTAGGCTCCAGCTTCTTTTTCATTGCGTCACTTATTTCAGGTTTTTTATCAGTCATAATTTTATCATTACTTGTTTTTTATAATAAAGACACTATATACTTTGTCATATGTCGGACGATTTCAAAGATAGAGGTGGAAGTCCATGGGGAGCACCCCCAGGTGGAGGAGGAAATGGTTCAGGAAGAGGACCAACACCACCAGACATAGATGCAATTATAAAAGATATTCAAAAT
>Ga0181597_10004593_pt1 | contig 13642 bp, 13 predicted proteins | sample 041ome_5_FD_148647 | JGI IMG/M metagenome (GOLD analysis project Ga0181597, IMG submission 148647) | Coastal salt marsh microbial communities from the Groves Creek Marsh, Skidaway Island, Georgia - 041403US metaG (spades assembly) | ecosystem: Environmental > Aquatic > Marine > Intertidal zone... | reverse complement strand
TTCTGATTCCCTTATCTGCTTGGTAAGTTCCCAGCCATCCATCTCTGGCATATTGCAATCGGTAAGCAGCAACGCATAGTGTTTGGCCTTCCATGCCTCGAGCGCTTCCAGGCCGTTATCCTTGAGCTCGGCCGCATAGCCCAGCAAATTAAGCTGCCTTCGAATCACATCCTGGTTGGTGAGATTGTCTTCGGCCACAAGGATAAGCTCACCCCTGGCCTCGGCATCTTCCATAGACAAAGCTCTTCGGCCGCCTACTTTCTTGACCTCATCAACTTGCTGCACCTCTGGGCTCTCACGACCGACAGCAACCGCAACCGCTGTTATGAAAGAAGATCGTTTCAGCGGTGTAGAATCGACTGTCACCGTGTCCGGCGGCACCAGGCGTGCGCCTTCTTTGGAACCAGGTCGCATAAATACGAATTTCACCGAATCTTTGGCGGTGTTCCTACGAACGGCTTCGCGAATTTCATTCTTTCGAGACTCCTGGACGTCAGGTCCGAGGATGATGATGTCGGGAATTGAATCCTGGGCAAGACGCATGGACATGTCGTTGTCAGCTGGCGGCTTACTCGCGACGTCTATCTCGGCTTTCCAGTAACTGAGGTAGTGTGAAAGAAACTCTCTGAGCACTGCAGATCCGGTAACCAGCAGTGTCTTTACTCCCAACAGAGTCGCGGCATTGGTATCGTCCACACTTGTAGCAGGTGCCAGTGACTCATGGGGAAGGGAAACGATGAAATTGGAGCCCTTACCGAACTCACTTTCAACGCCGATGTCCCCGCCCATCAGATCGCACAGCTTGACGCAGATCGACAATCCCAGTCCGGTGCCGCCGAAGCGCCGGGTAGTGGATGATTCAGCCTGGGTGAAAGGTTCAAACAGAGAAGCCTGTGCTTCATCGGGAATGCCAATACCATTGTCCTGAATACTGTAGCGAATCTTCACCCGCTTCGGATCAGAGTCAGACTGATCAACCAAATCAGCTCGAATGATCACCATGCCGCGCTTCTCGTCGGTATTCTCCGTGAACTTGATCGCGTTGCCGGCAATATTGAAAAGAATTTGTCGAAGCCTCACCGGGTCACCACTGACTGAGTCGGGTATCCGCGGGTCCACATAAGGCACCAGCGCGATGCCCTTCTTCTCGGCGTTGGGCGCAAGGGTATCTACGACACCCTCGAAGGTACGAGCAATATTGAAAGGAATTTCCTCAAGGCTCATCTTGCCAGCCTCGATCTTGGAAAAATCCAGTATATCGTTAATGATCTGCAGCAACGAGAAAGCCGACTCCCGCACAGTATTGGTCATCTGCTTCTGGTCGCCATCAAGAGAGGTTTGACGCAGCAGATCTATCATGCCCACCACACCATTCATTGGCGTGCGGATTTCATGGCTCATGGCTGCGAGGAAGCTAGACTTAGCGGCGTTGGCGGCGTTAGCTGACTCGAGCGCCTCATGCAGTTGTTTGGTTCGCTCCTCGACCGTGGCTTCCAGCTCCAGATTTTTGGCCTGGATTTCTTCCATCAGCTCTTCGCGAGACTTTTGCTCGAACAGCTCCCCTAGTGCGTCAATCTCGCTGTTAGTAAAGGTCTTGCCATCATCCACCAGCTTTCTGGTCATTTTGAGTTGATAGGTGTCACTGTCCTCCATGGCCTCCACTTCGTCATAGAAGTTGCGGAGCGCAGAGAAGGAAGTCACAGGAATTTTGCTGCGCAGTGTTATTTCCAGCACCTCATAACTAACCTTGATGATCAAAGAGCACGGGCTGTCACTAGCCCTGGCCTTTTTCACGCAAGCTGAGAGGGTTGAAGCCAGCTGGGCGTGTTGAAAGTCAGTCAGGCGCAAGACCCTGGACAGGCTCGGCAGGTTATCCTGCAGCTTGCGCTGTTGCCAGTATTGCTCCAGTGTAAGTGATGCCACAGTAATCATTGCTTTATCTTCAGTACGGCGCAGCCAGCGTCATCGTGGGCCTTACCGAATCGCTCCAAAAGCGACTCGGCTACGGTTCGAGCACGTTCAATGGTCAATCTGGGAAAATCCCTGCGGTTGTATTGCGTGCTGATTCCATCAGTGTGAAATACCAGTACATCCCCTCTTTCAAGTTCTGATTTGAATACTTTTGGAGTGCGCATATACAAACCAAGAGTCCCATCCAGAGATACAAAATGGGTATCTTCCTGGGCCATCTTGCGCGCGGCGGTATTACCGACACCGCAGTAAGACATCTCTGCTTTGGCCTTGTCGATCAGGCACAGCCCCACAGCAGCACCAACGGTGCCGGCGAGTGTGGTGTTCAGTCTTTTCAAGGTCTCCACCAAGTCGCTCTCGAAATAGTTGCTCAACTGCTTGCTGGCCATTACAGCCACTTCATGGGCTGGCCCGCCGTGTCCGACGCCGTCAATAATGGCAAGCTTTATTGTCAGTTCATCCTCTTCAAAAAAAACCATATCCCCCGCTTGCATATAACCAGCGCGGGGTTTGACGAGTTGATAAAAATCGACCTCAGCTATCTGCATCAATCAGGATCTGGGAGGATAATACTTTCGAACAAAAACACGGGTTCCCTGTCCAGGTTCTGAGTCGAGAGTGAACTCATCCACCATTCGTTTTATACCCGGCAGGCCCAACCCCAGCGTTCCCGATTCACTGAAGCCATCTTCAAGGGCTTGTTTCTTATCTGTGATACCCGGTCCTTTGTCCTTGGCTTCAACCTCAAAACACTCGCCTTTGAATTTTGGTTGCGCCTGTATCGATAGAACGCCTTTGTCAGCATATTTTACGATGTTAGAGGCCAATTCAGAAACCACTGTGGCAAGACGGTGTGCAAAGACTTGATCGTTCACAAAACCGTCAACAAACTTGCTACTGCTCATAACAGCACGTTTAGCATCCATCTCATTACCGATATTAAACTTTATACTGCGTCGGTCATTCATCGGGCTTATCAACTTCTGCGCTTTTTTCTACTTCGTCTTCGCCTTCTTCGAAACCTGAAACCTGTTCGTTAAACTTCTCGTTCAGATAGCTAATAGCGCTTTCCAGATTATAAAACGCCTGCACCCTACTGATGTCTGCATCAAAGTGCACCAGCGCAGCCACCGCCGCTGGCTGGAAACCGCAGTAGGTCACAGTGCTGCCCAGCATCTTCAGTGAATCAGACACTTGGATGAGTCGTCCAAACGTGATGTCGTCGATGGTCTGCACTTGCGACATATCCAGCACCACGCCCTTCACCATAGTGGTTTTTGCTTCCTGCAGTATTCGATTTTGAAAATCGCCCAACTGTGAGTCGTCAATAACTCCATGCAAGGCAGCCACGAGGCAGCCATGGGTCACCTGAAAAGGAATGTTTGATGAGCTGGCTTGCATAGGGTCCTGGTAGTTACTGAATACAATGATTAAACATCTGGGTTTAAGATTTTGCGATCACCACGCCAACTTCCGCAAATGCCATGCGCAGGGAATCATGCAGATTTGCGGTGGTGGTGACATTCTGTGTATCGATACCCAGTTCCACGATGGTTTGCGCTACCGCAGGCGACATACCGGTGATGGTGCAATCACAGCCCATGAGCTTGGAGGCCTTGGTGATCTTGATCAGGTGATTGGCAACCGCAGTGTCCACTACCGCGACTCCAGAGATGTCCAGAATGATGACCTTGGCATGGGTTTCCAGAACCTTGGTCAGGATGGAGTTCATGATCTCATTTGCTCGCGCTGAATCTATGACCCCCACAATAGGCAGCAACAGGATGCCATCCCAAATTGCGGCTACCGGGGTGGACATCTGCATGAGTGCGTCAGTCTGCTCAGCAATCTTCTGCTGGGTCATGGACATGAAAGTGCCAACAATGATGGTATTGTCCATATTCAGCAGTTTTGTCACGGCACTCTTCATAGCGCCCGCTTGTTTATCACTCATCTTTTTATCCCGCATTGAGCGGGTAAGAATGCTGAGGGATTTGTTAACTGCAGTGAGGTAGGAATCCAGCGGCAACTGGATGTGGGCATGCATTTCTCCCAACCTCTTTCTCCTCGCGACATACGTTGAATTTACATTAGCCTGAAAGAAATCCTTCCAGTACTCAACCTGGCGCACTTGCACATCTTTGAGGAGATCCACATCTTGAAAGAAATCTTCGTATTCAGGTTGGAGGGCTAGCCATTCATAGAATTCTTCAACATACAGGTGCCATTTATTTTCCAGAGACTGCCCATATTCCCGGATTGTCTCAATGTCTTGGTCGGTTAGCTCAAAGCGTTCGAGCAAGTAGTCGCTATCGAATGTTTTCAATTCCCCTCCGTGTATATCTCCTAACATCTATGTCTCCAATTAATTAGGTGCGTGCCCAAAGCATGAGCATAATATTGAAAAGTCAGTATATGGATTATTGTCGCCATAACCAACCCGTGCCTACTTAGAAATCCCTAAAATTCTGGCCAACGTGATTTCAAGTGCCGGGTAAGACTATGCCGGCATGATGTACCTGGTTGCCAGGGGTCATGAGAAAATTGATGCAATGCGGTTCTAATTACTCAATCACAATCTCATCGGATTCTGCAGGCAGCGAGAAAACCATCCCGTCTTCGGTGATAACTGCTCCCTCGGGCATACTATTAACATACACCCCTAAAGCCATATCGTTGCGGGGTGCCGGTACCAAATGGTATAGCGCGAGTTGCCCAACATTGGACTGTTCTACCAATTGCTTCAGGTCTGCTGTGCTGGCATGGTATTCCTGAAGGTCGTGCAGCACCGTTGCCAATCGGGTATTGCCCGTACTTCGCGTCATGCCTTCTGCACCTCGAACCAGTTGCAAAGCCATGGCATCGTGCAGAACCACATCCGCACCATCTGAAATCCGGATAATTTTCTCCGTAACGAGACTGTCTCCGCTGATTACGACAGATCGGCCTCCGTAATCCAATCGATAACCAAAGGCAGGTTCAATGGGGGGATGGGAAACTTCGAAGGCTGTAATGCGCAGTCCATCCTCCTCAACAATGACTCCCTCGCCAACGGTTCGGGATTCAAGCACGCCGAGTTCGGGGTTGAGCAACTCTGCACCGTGATGCGCGACACGATATCCACGGTCGAGTTCATATGCAATATTGAAACCTTCAACGACGCGACCTACCCCTTCCGGCCCTATGATTTGCATCGGCTCAGGCCTGCCCGCCACCCATGAATTGAGATTGAAGTCGCCAATATCTGAAATGTGATCCGAATGAAAGTGGGTTATGAGAATGCCGCGCAGTTTTTCCATTGGCAGGCCAGAGAGATTGGCTGTGGCTGCCGAGCCCGAACCAGCATCCACAACATAGAGATGCTCAGGCGTTTCTACTGCAACGCAAGCCTGCGCCCGGCCCGGCGCTGGCAGTGGTGATGACGTACCACACATAGTGACTTTCAGACCCTCGAAATCTTGTGCAAACAGGGCGTGGCTAAAGCCAAGTGAAGCGATCACTGCAGTGCAATAAAGACCAAGCGTTAACCTGAAACTTTCCATTAAAATGCCTCCAAAGAAAATAAATCTGTCCCTACCTTCTACCTTTGCCTTAGTTTTCATTAATGCAACGCGGGTCGGCCGCTTGGGCACCTCGGATTTGTTCAAGGGTAAACGGAATCGGTGCACAGCCATGGTCGACGCCGCAAACAAGATCCCACTCGGGGCGCGCCAACTGGTGGCAGCCAAAACAACTGCCCGCCGGGTTAGCCACCTCAATGCCGCCTCGCGCCAAGATGTTTGTGCCTTCTGCAGAAACATCCAGCAGGAAAAATTCCCAGTCATTGGTAGCTGGATTCCAACCTTCCCGATGCTTAACCATGACTTCGTTAGGAACCAGCGTCAATAAGGATCCAGGCGGGTAAACCCCTCCATTGCTGGAATTGGCCACCTCCAGTGTTCCATCTACATCGCCCAACACATTATCAACAAAAAATCGTCCGCTGGCCGCGAACGCACTTAAACATTTAAAAGTCGCTTCAGAGACATCGAGCTTCTTGCTGTCGTCAGCTGAATAACTCTGACTCATAATTAATGAAGTAAGAACGATTAGGGAAAAGGTTTTAAGCTGAGAATTGAACATAATTGCATGACAACCTGATGATTGTGAAAAAAGTGATTGTTTCGATCAGCAAGCAGAGTGGATTGATATCCCCGAAGTTTTCGGCTTCGCTGAAGGCTAAAATCTGATAGTAATAGGAAACTTCCACGAATCCTAGGATTAGTCCCGGTTTGGCCCCAAGCCTATGCTGAGGTGCAGGAGAGCACAATTATCGATACGATTCAGGCAATTGATTGATCGAAATTCTCTCCCATGGCTCACGGGCCTTTACAAGATACTTACGGCCCACTTATAAAGGGCCTGGACGAATAACGGTAGCCAATTTATTTCATCAGAAGGAAACTGCTTGGAAAGGTTAAACCAATAGTAAAGTCTGGGTGGCAGTGCTGGCATGACGCATGACAACGCCCGAAATTGCCAAAATCCACTTCTAGGATGCTCATCATGAAGAACCTGTTTCAGAAATTCTCACTGGCCGCACTGTCACTCGCGCTCTACTCTGGCGCTAGCGCCCAGCAAGTTCTCCTGCCTACTGAGTCTTGCCGAGATTATTCAGGCGTCGACATCGTAAGCTTTGCCGACGCCGTGCTGGAATACGAAGTAAGAGGCGCGCTGTCCATTGGACCTGAAGATGCGCTCACCTGTGATCTCGCCGCCGGATTAACTGCACTAGATGCTTCCGGCGCCGGCGCGCGAAGGTCAGTGTCAGGCTCGCCAGAATGGAATGACCCTGCACATCTGTTTCACGATCTATCCGGTATACAGAATCTTTCCGGCCTCACTGATCTTGCTCTCAGGAACAGAGGGCTTTCAGATATAAGCCCATTGGCTGAACTCACTGGATTAATCAATCTGAACCTCCATACCAATTGGATCTCTGACATAAGCCCGCTGCGAGGCTTAAATAATCTGGTTCGATTGCGTATCGCCGAGAACCCACTGACAGATATCAGCGCATTGAGCGGACTCACTGAGTTGAGAGTCCTTAGAATGCACCGTCACGGAGATTTTATCGGCGGGCAAAATCCCAGATCCCATATGGGAGCAACCGGCATCCTGTTTACCAATGCGGTTACTGATATCAGTCCACTTGCCAATCTTACCAAACTGGTTGACCTCAACATTCATACACAGGACATCAGTGACCTTTCCCCTTTGAGCGGACTGACTTCTCTGCTTGAACTGCGGCTCGCTGCGAATTCTTTCACTGATCTCAGTCCATTGCGTGGGCTCACCAGCCTACAGTTTCTCGAACTTACCGGAAACGACATCACCGACATCACACCGCTAAGTGGACTGACGAACCTTGAGGCGCTCGATCTTCGATTTAATCCTGGCCTGACCGACATCCAGGCGCTCTTTGAAAATCCAGGCATTGGGGCAGGAGATATAGTCGAGCTGAGACATACCAATGTGTCATGTGCAGATCAGGCGCGGCTGGCGGAAAAAGGTGTTGAAGTTCGCACTGAATTGTTTTCTTCTTGCGCCACTGCAAGCAGACAGAGATAGCTTAAGTGTAATAATGCTCCATTGAGCAAAGGATCACAGTAGCCATCTTTACACCGGCCGGATTTAATTCGCCCAGAGTCGTTTCATGCGATGAAGATTCTCTCCATAACTTTTGGCGGGACAGCGACTGACTAATCGCAGAAGATAAATCAGAAAATAAATCAGAAAATAAATCCGTCCCTGCTTAAGCTTGTCCCTATCCAAGCTCACCGCTACGGGGCTGCCGCAATAAGCGCTTCCCAGAACACATCGTTGAAACTGCTTCCCGGACTGCTGCCACTAAACCCTAATCGGGTCACAACGAGATTCAGACTCGGCACCAGGTATAGCTTGCGATCTCCAGCGCCTTGCATGGCGATCAGATCAGCGGGCGCCGCGGGAATGAGGGATCCGTTGCGACGAGGTGCCTGGGCGCGGGTGCCGAGGGAAAACTCTTGCCCGTTGAGCCACCACAGGTAGCCGTAGGCCGGATTCAATTCTTGAGAAGACGACAGCATCTCATTGAGGAATTCCTCATCCTCCAGCACATCTTCTCCATCCCAGACCCCGCCGGCCTGAATCATCAGCCCGAAGCGCGCCAGGTCTCTTGCCGTAGTCGATAATCCTACCGCAATGGCGGAATTGGCCCAGGGTCTGGGCGTCCAGGAAGTGTATTGGGATCCTATGGGCTCACTAATCCAGCTTACCGTAAGCTCATTACGCTCCATACCGGTGGCCGCCATCAATACTCTCATAGTGGCGTGATATACCGGCGTGTTATACAACCAGCGTGATCCTGCTGGTCCGGCATAGCTAAAGTCCGTATTCAGCCCGCTGTTCATGCTGAGCAGATGCTTGATGGTTATCGCCTGCTCCTGCGCAGGTGTTGCCTGGGACCAGCCTTCGCCCAGATAGTCAGTCACCGGATCAATGAGCTGCAAATAGCCACGCGCCTGCGCCTGGCCGGCTAGAATCGCAACCACACTCTTCTGGGCCGATGCCACATCTTCTATGGCACGCCCGTAGTCATCTCTACCCTGCAAGTAGCGACTGTAGACTTCGCCCTCCGGCAACTCCCAATACCTTTCAGCCATGATACGGCCGTTATGAAGAATCACGACTCCTGAAGAATTTTTCTCGCCAGCGATATCCAGCGCTGCAGAAAGCTTAGCTTCATCCCAGCCTACAGCAGCGGGAGCAATTGACTCCCAGGCTTCAGTTGCCGGGGGAAAATAAAATTCAGCCGCGGTCGCCGGGTGAGCAATTGCACAGAAGAGAATAGCCTGTATGAACAGATAGTTTACTTTATTCATTTTTTATCACTGTAATGGCGTAGGCGAATAAATTGCATAAGCGAAACCCGGAATTCTTCAGCGTATAAAGGTACCAGGGAATGTATTTCTGGTAGCTGATATAATTGCTAAAGAAATTAAATAATAGCTGAAAGCAAAAGCGATTGATCGAGGATACTGCAAAATTATGAAGCCAATAACAACTATGATTCTGCTCTGCCTCACCCTGGCCGCCGCAGCACAAGAGTACGGGAACAATCCGCGCATCCTTTCTATCTACCACGGACTCGACCCCTTACCGCCAAGAGCCACTCGTCTGTGCGGACTGCCGCCAGCCGCCAATCAGGATGGCATGCCCGTTGTTTTTTCTGTCCAGGTTGATGGCGATTCAATTTCTGCATCCGCGTTTGCAGTTGAAATCAGCAGCGGAGAAATAGTCACACCTTTGTGCGCAACGCTCCGCCCCGCCCAGGAACCCCTGGAACAACGCACCGTTCTTCTGATTGGCGAATTTAGTCCGGCAGACTCTCTACCGGTTAGTGTGGAAATCGTAGGGCTGCTAGAGGACGTGGACGGCAACTCTCTGGCCGGTCTAACAGGAAAGGAAGTAACAGCGCTTGAGTCTGGACCTAGCCTCGTTTTCGCAGAGCGCTTCTCGCCCTCCATGCCAGGGCTGGGAGGTGAATGCCCGGACCAAACCGAGCAGGCAGTGCAATTGACCTGGGAAGGGGGAGTGACCGGTCCCGAGGGCGCCGATCTGGCCGAGGCCCAGCGCACAGCGGTAACGATATTGCTAGATGATGGCAGATCTGTACACCCTCTTACGCTCGCCGATGACGATCCTGATAATCACGTTATCGCATGTATCGCCGAATCAAGTCCGGCGATCTCAGTCAGCGTAGTCGCAGGGTTTTTCCATGATCCGGGAGATGACGCTAATCCAGAAACCAGAATAACTGTGATTTCGAAAATGAATGAATAGGATCTGCAGTACACAATACGTCTACAGAAGAGATCAGATAAATTTTTCGCAAATCAGTGGTAAAAAATAAATCTGTCTCTGTTTACCAACATTCTTGAACCTGTCTACTCCACCAGTCTTACATTAATAGCCCGACCAGTTTCCAGAATACGCATCCTGTGGATTCCCATCCAGTTTCTGGTGATCTCAACCTCGGGATCGATTGCAGAATAGCTGTAACGCCGAGTGCTGCTGGTTTCCCACACTTCCCCGTTTTTGAGACGGAAACGTGTTGGACCATCCCAGCCGTTAAACTGCCCGTCAATCGCAGTGCGAATCGGCGCGTTGGAAATTTCCTGAACGGCGGGACTGGAATCCATGATTTCTCCAGCATCCTGCGCGGTGTAGCGCACGAGCCAGCGATTAATGGCTTCTATCTCGTCATCCGACAGGCGGCCGATTCCAGAGGCAGTAAGTTCCTCAGTCGTCATCAACACGCGAATGTCAGGGTTATCAGCAGCAGTTGCGATCTGCATACTCACGGTCAGTACAGCAGCAAAGCATAGTCGAATCATTTTTCCAGCCATTTTCAGTTAATCAAAAAGTGTCAGGGTTGAAGAAAGTAAGTCCAACTTTAAAACATTTAAGTTATATGAATCAAAACTTCCAGCCTGCTCAATTTGTAAACCTTTAGCAGGCACTATTAGAATCTTCGATCAACAGAGTCAGCCTCCTGGCTCAGGTTACTCCGTAGCAGCCTACTAGATGAGTATGCTAACTTTACTCGGACCGCATCTCTCGAGACAAAGCTAGAGGAAAGGCTATGAAATCAGTTCTAACCATCATCGCACTCTTGTTGGTCTGCAACACTGCCAGCAGCCAAAGTGTCAGCGCCCTGCAACAAGCTATGGGCAATGCTGATAGACCGGCGCAAGACAGAACCCGGGATAGCATCCGCAAAGCGCCTGAAATTTTACAGTTTATGGGCGTAAAGCGAGGTGACACTGTGCTGGACGTCATCGCCATGGGGGGCTGGTATACGGAAGTGCTTTCCTACGCTGTTGGAGATAACGGTAAAGTTTATATGCACAACAACCCTATCCCCATAACTGAAAACAGTGCCGAAGAAAGAAACGAGCGCTTGAGTCGATTATCTAATGTCGAAAATTGGATCGGCTCACTCGCAGATATTCCGCCAGGCTCGATTGATTTTACGATGACGGCATTGAATTTCCATGATGTTTACAATCGCTCACCAGCCCAAGCAGACAGCATGCTCAAAAGTATACTGTCTGCCTTAAAACCTGGCGGGGTCTTGGCCATCCTGGATCACGAGGGCACGGAAGGTGCGGACAACGCAACACTTCACCGTATCGCTTTTGAGGATGCCGTTAAGGCCGCGCTAAGTGCAGGTTTCGTATTAGTCGGCACCAGCGATTTGCTCGAAAACCCGGAAGACGACCATACGCTCGCCCCATTTGATCCGAGCCTGGAAAGACGCACGGACAGGTTTGTACTTAAGCTGGCGAAGCCTGAATAGGCACCAGATTTTGTGTCAGGGCAAACCCTGGCGGGCCTTTCTTGTGATTCATTAGAAAATGCGAATCCGCATAATGCGGTCCAGGCCCGCCTGTCATGCATTGGTGGCCTGACTCGTTTACAAAATGTTCACGGCACTCTTATTAGAACGTCCCGATTAATCAGCGATTCTTAAAATTGACTCAAATCAACACGGCTTTATTGAAGGGGCGCAAAATCCCTCCTGACTCGATCAAATATGATCAAGAAAAACTAAGGAGTTTTTTTATGACAATCAATGAAAGCCGTGACGACAGAATAATGCGCGTAATTCTCGGCGTAGTTTTAATCGGGCTGGGCGGATTTGGCGTCCTGTCCATCTTTGGCCTTATCGCACTGGGCACTGGAATCGTGGGTTTTTGCCCCCTATACAAGGTGCTCGGCAAAAGTACTTGTCCCCAATAATCAGGGAATAGTTCTTCGCGGCGCATCAGAGTAATTACTCTGGCTTGGTGTTCCTGATGGACGATGGGTGGCGTCGCAATACGCCGGTGTCGACAAGATAATTGAGCCTGGGCTGAACCTGCTATGTTAGCGGCATACGCTAAAGCACACGGATCAAGTTTAGTATTGCGCCAGGTTTCGCTGAGTGACCTCCCAGTAATACCATTTCGCGACGACCTGTTCCGTTCCATCTTCGGCTATAGTCGTAGTAACTGGTTCCCTGCCAATGACTTCGACGAACTCAGCTGGATCACTAACCAGCGTTGCAGTCATCTCATAGAGCTTGCCATCGATCTTTAGCCGCACTCGGGGGTCACGTTCGACGTTAGCCCACCACTGCTTATAGTTGGGGAACTCACGTTCCAGTCTGGCGTCTCTGGCACTGCCACCAATATACAGTTTGTCACCGCGAGCCGTAGGCAGGATGGTGACCGAATAGGGAATGCCATACCAGGTTCGGGTTTCCAACATAATCGTGTTTCCCCGTACCGGGTGATCCACGTCATAAACCCAATCCCAGTTGGCCACTGGCTCTTGGACCAACTCTCCCTTCAGCCACAACCCGGGATAGGTCATACGACCTCTCTCGGTGTATGCCTCAGTGGTGTAGTCCATATACTCTGGGTCTAGCCCGGTGATACGCAGCGTAAGCAGCGCGCCGAACAGCAGGATGCCAACAGTTAGCAGAACTTTTCCAACCTTGCTCATGATTTCTCACCTTCATAGGTTTTTAGGGATTAGTTTTATAGGGAAAATGAAAAAGCGATGTGTTGAGAATAATACGGCAAGACTCAAGCCTAATCATTGTAACTGAATTTCGAACCGCAAGCGGTTCAAAGTCTTTTAATCCTGCTTTTTTCCTCTAACCCGAATTCGTTTTGCGGTATGCTTTCAGCATTCACCAAGGAGATCCCATGAGTAACACGATCAACAATTATGCCCGCAAACTGTGTCCTGCGCTGCTGCTTATCACGTCGCTGGCAGTTGGAGCGCTGAGCCATTCAGCTGGCGCCAATGAAACCTATTATCAGCTCGACTTTAGCGAGCGACAGGTTCAGCAGGTCACGATCGAGGCGCGCTTTAGTGAGGTTACTGGCGATACCCTGGATTTCCATCTGCCAGTATGGCGCTCCGGTCTTTACCTGGTGCTGGACTTTGTCGGCACGATGTCGGGCATTGAAGTGATGGATGAAAATGGCCTGGCCCTGCCATTTGAGCAGACGGCCAAATCTTCCTGGCAGGTAAAAAGGCCTGACTCAAGCACTGGCGACATCATAGTTCGCTATCGACTCTATGCCGACAGCCTTACCGATCGAACCCGCCATGTCGATGCCGAGCACGCATTTCTGAATCCGGCTGCCGTGTTTGTCTATGCCGATGGATTCCGGGACGAGCCAGTGGATATCACCCTGGACTTGCCCGCGGGCTGGCGCGCAGAGAGCGGCATGGAGCAGCCTGAGCCAGGCCATTTTGTCGCCCCTCACTATGATCGTCTCGTAGACTCACCCATCGAAGCCGGAACTTTCGATCTCGTCAGCTTCGAAGCTGGCGGCATCACTATCGACTTTCTGATCCATGGCACCTGGGACGAGGACGAGGAACGCCTTGCCAACGACATCAGCGCCATTGTGGAAGCCTCTGCCGGTGTATTCGAGTCAGCCTCGCGGTCATTGCCTACCGATCGCTACCTGTTCCTTTTGCATAGCGGTCCCGGCCTCGGTGGCGGTACGGAATACTACAACAGTACCGTCGTTCACACCGACCCCCGGTCATTCTGGGACGACGAGCGCTGGGATGGTTTTCTCGG
>Ga0181597_10004591_pt1 | contig 13645 bp, 12 predicted proteins | sample 041ome_5_FD_148647 | JGI IMG/M metagenome (GOLD analysis project Ga0181597, IMG submission 148647) | Coastal salt marsh microbial communities from the Groves Creek Marsh, Skidaway Island, Georgia - 041403US metaG (spades assembly) | ecosystem: Environmental > Aquatic > Marine > Intertidal zone... | reverse complement strand
GTTGAGCCGGGGAGATGCTTTTCCCGTGCACACAACATGCCGAGCATGTTGCCATTGGAACCCCCGGTGGTGAAGGTCCCGAAGCCATCCGAAAAGCCAACCAGTTCGTTCATGCGGGTGATGAGGGTCTGTTCGATGAGGGTTGCGAACGGCGAAAGCTCGTAGGTGTACATTGAATTGTTTGTGGCAGCAGCGATGATCTCGCCGGCCAACGCCGGCAAACTGAGACCGCCCCAAAGGGGGTTCATGAATTCAGAACGGTTTGTTTTGACACTGTTCGCAAGGTAGGTGTCGAGGTCATCAAGAATGGAATCCGTACCAAAACCCTGGAGGGGCAGGCCATGATCGAGGGTGCGCCGCATGGTGGCGAGGGATAATGCTGGGCTTACCCGTCCTGGCCGGTCGTTGGATTGAACATGTTCCAACAGTCGGGCAGCGATTTCATCGATGAAGGTCGCTGCATCCAAATCCATGTCTGTACCTCATCGCGGCCCGTTTATGAGCCTGTGTGTTGAGAATCACACCCTTATTGGCCCGTGAGTGTTGCGTTTTTGGGCGCGGTTGCCAGACCCCGTTGCGTGGACGAGCGCCATGATGCAGGCGAATATGCGCGTTAAATAAGTTTCATGCTTAATGAATAAAAGGCCCACAGAGAGGCTCATTCCCCTCCTTTAATGCCCCCTCAAAGCCCGGCAAATCACCAGAAGCCTCACCCAGTTGATTGCCGATGGCCCCTCAGGTCGTTTTCTCTTCAATCGATGAAGAATCCACCCCTGAGGCCTCCGTGCGAGGAAAAATCAATCCCTTTTCCATTCACTCTGCATAGTTTATCACGAAAATTGAATAGGACGTGGTCAATCCCCGCACATGCTTGGACAGATTGGAGGCAAATGGCTGGATCGACTTCATCAACAACTCGCAAAGGCCCTTCGCGCCAAAGGATGGTCCCAAATGGACATCGCAAAATCCACCGGTTCCACCCAGAGCACGGTCTCGCGCCAGATCATGAAACCGCTACTCCCCTTGGGCGCCACAGCTGATGAGAGCACCGTGGATGCGTGGGCAGAGGAGATGGCGCAGGCACTCCACCAGTTTGGCCAAGGAGCCATTGTCCAACGGCAACGCTTGGTCTTTGAATTCCAGTTCAAGGGAAACCAAACCGTGCGGTTTGACAAGACGCTGACCGGCTTGAATCTCGATGCCGACCAAGCCTCAAGCGCCCTGCTGCGTCGCTTGGATTGGTCAACGGGGCGGTTGGACTTGCGCAGACTCGCCGCCTACATGCCGGCGGTCGGAATGAACATTGCAGCATGCCTTCCCGAGGCAACGATGACCGACGAAGTCGCAGCATATCCCGGAAGGATGACGCTGGTGGACAACGTGCTTCGTCGTCATGAAACCCCCGAAATGGGGGCATCCCATCACCTTGCCAGCATCCTCCTCCAAGCGAAGGCCATCGACGGTGAAAAATGCGCTGTTCTCAACCTCAAACCGCCAACACTGAACGGCCTGGTGGACCAGGGTGACATCAACTACATTTCAGACGAACTGGACTACAAACTCGGGTTCGCAACAAAGGGAACCCTTCAACAGCATTCCGGTCGGCTTGATATCATCCTCGATGAAGGCGCCTTCGGATGGGAACCATCGCTGTACATTCTGGCACCCAATCCAATGGATTTGGTGGACCGGACACACGCCATCATCGATGCCATGAACACGGAGTGATCGCATGCGTACGATGTTGATCACCCTCCTCCTTTTCCTCGCACCGTTGAGCGGCTGTTTGCTTGAAACCGAAGATGACGGGTGTGTGTCGGCCCAAGGTTCTGGCGGAGAGGGCCCGCTCCGCATTCTCACCTACGACATCGCTGCTTTTTCCGATGAGATGCTCGGTGAGTTCACGTGCAACACGGGTTACGAGATTGAACTGATTTACGCTGACGATGCTGGAGGTATTCTCGAACTCCTTCTTCAAACCCAGCAAGCACCTCAGGCTCATGTGGCGATTGGCCTGGATAACACCTACTTGCAATCAGCCATTGACTTTGGCTTGCTGGCTGAACATGACGTGAACACGACCCACATTGACCCGACCGTAATGGAACGGTATAGCGGTCCCTTCGCCGTCCCGTTTGACCAAGGGGATGTCTGTCTGAATTACGACGAGAGGGAAGTTGATGGAGAAAATTTGACCATTCCGACGAGTTTGTGGAACCTCACGGAGCCGGCATGGAAGGGCAAAACCGTCTTTCCCTCGCCGCTGACCTCCTCTCCGGGCCGTGCCTTCATGGCTGCAACGGTTTCGTATTTTGAAAACGACGAGGACGAAAGCACCGACGCCTTCGACTGGTGGCAGGCGATGTTCGAAAACGGTGCAACGGTCACGACCGGTTGGACCGAAGCGTACGAAATCCACTACAGCGGAGGCTACGGCGCGTGGGTGGACGGCCACCTTGGTGACGCTGCATTGACCGTATCGTACTGTCATTCGCCCGGTGTTGAGGCGTATTACAGCGGCAACTGGACGGTCTCCACCTCCCTGCTTCTTCCTCGCGCTGCCTTCCACCAGATTGAATACGGCGGACTGGTGAACGGCGGCGGCAATGTCGAGGCTGCAAATGCCTTCCTGACGTACCTGCTCAGTGAAGAGGTCAACCGTAACATGCCGGTCAACAACCTCATGCAATCCGTGCTGGTGAACGCAACATGGCCCGAATCGGAGGGCTACCGCTACCACACAGATGTCCCGGAGGTCAAGGCCGACCTGTCAACCGAACGCATCGGAGCGGAAATGGATGCTTGGCTGCTTGCATGGACGGATGAGAAAAACGAGGCCGAAGCATGAACCTGGCTTCGTCCAAGAGAACTCCTTTCGGGGTACATCCCATTCAATGGCTTGTTCTGGCTTTTGTTATCGCCTTGGGCATTGGCCCTCTCTCTCTCGCCTTTACCCGTCTTTGGGCCGTCACCGGCATCACGCCTTGGGAGGCCGTGACCCAGGTTTACGAACTTCCTGCAGCCAAGGACGCCCTCACGTTTGCCGTCCTCGAAGCAACGGTTTCAACCGTCTTCACGGTGGCGATTGGCTTGCCGTTGGCTTGGGCCTTTGGCCGATATTCTTGGAGTCGGATGCGGTTGAAGCGGTCGCTTCTCTTCCTTCCCTTTGTCACGCCCCCCATCGTCGCAGCCGCTGGATTCCTCGCCTTGCTTTCACCGGGGGGTATCGTGTACGCCCTCGGCATCGATCTGCGAGGTGAGACCGGCATCATCGCCTGGATGGCGTCGGCCACCGGATGGGAGCACCCCGGCCATTTCATCGCCCTCATCACCGCCCACGTTTGGTTCAACCTCTCCCTTGTGGTGCGGTTTGTTGAGCCGGTCGTCGCCCAACTCGACCCACGATGGGAGGAACAATTGCGTTTGCTCCCTGCTGGACAAACCCGACTCGGGCGAATTCAACATCTCTGGATACCGATCCTTGGGCCAGCGACCACGGTGGCCGCGGCTTACACGTTCTTCTTCAGCTTCACGTCCTTCGCCATGGTCAAGTGGCTCGCTCCAGCCTCCAACACCCTCGAATCGCTTCTCGGAGAAATGGGGGGAACGGCGGGGATTGAAGGCTATCGCGTCGAGGCCAGCCTCGCCGTGCTCGGCATAGCGACGTTCCAAACCGTGATGATGCTGCTGATGCTCATTCTCGCAGGTCGTTTTGAGCGCAAGCACAGTCAGGTCTTGTCGCTGCATCACGAAGAAGCCAATCGGCGAAAGCACGGGGCCGCTCCAAGAGTGTGGTCGTGGTTTGCCAACGGACTTCTCATCATGCTTCTCGCACCGTTGGTATCGGTCGTTGTGGCCTCCTTCCGGGTTCGTTCAAGCAACGGTGCAACCGCTGGTTACGAATGGACCTTCGAAGGTTGGAAGCGTGCGTGGTCTGGGGATTTCTCAACCGTGCCGGTGTACGATGCTTTGGCCAATTCCTTGACCTACGCTGTAATCACGCTGCTCGTTGCGCTCCCGCTTGGCTACGCCGTCGCCTCGAGTTTGGTCACGTTACGCCGAGAAGGGCATCGACGCGTGGCGGGCATGCTCGATTCGCTTTGCATGCTCCCGCTCTCGATGTCTGCGGTCATGGTCGGGTTGGGGATGGTGGCGGGCATTCTGCGTTGGTACCCGGACCTGTTTTCCTTCCCCTACCTCCCGGTTGTGCCCCATGTCATGCTGGTGCTACCGTTCGTGATTCGCTTGCTCACACCTGCGATGGAACGTATTGAACCAAAATTCGCCGAGCAGGCTTCGTTGCTCTCGCTCGGCCCTCTCGCCTTTTGGTGGCATTCTCGTGGTTCGTTTTTGGTCGTCCCTGCGACGATGGCCGCCTCGCTTTGCCTGGCCTTTTCGCTTGGCGAATTCGGAGCAACCTACTTGGTCGTACGCGTCGGTTCGTGGGATTCACTCTCCATCATGGTGGACCAAGTCGCCTCCCGACCGAAGTTTGACCCCTTCGTTCTCCCCACGGCAATGGCGCTCGCAACGGTGTTGATGGTCGTGACCTTGATGGTGCTCACCGTAAACGAGCGGGCACGAGCATGGAGGGTGCGACATGAGGTTTGAGATCAAAGCGGGAACGGTGAATGTGGAAAACGGCGCCATTTTCAGCGAACTCGACCTTGCCGTGGCCTCGGGGGAAATTGTCACGATTTTGGGCCCGAGCGGGTGTGGGAAAACGACCCTTTTACGCGCCTGCTGTGGTCTAACAGCGCTCACTTCGGGGGAACGGTGGCTTGGCGATGAAGCCCTTGAACCCGGGATTCACCCTGACATCACCCTGTTGTTCCAACAACCGGTCCTCTACCCCCACCTCAACGTCGCTCAGAACATCGCCCTTGGCGGCTCGAAGGCTGAAGGCAAAAAGCAACTTGCAGAACGCGTGAATGCGGTTTTGACGGCCATCGGTTTGGACGGCTTTCAGCAACGGGGGGTCGCCTCTCTTTCTGGAGGGGAAGCGCAGCGTGTGGCCTTTGGAAGGGCGCTCATGCAAGACCCCAAGGTGATGCTTCTCGACGAACCTTTTGCCTCGGTGGATGTGGCCCGCCGTTTGGCTTTGGCGGAAATGACTCGAGAACACCTGAAGGAGCGAAACATCACGGTGATTCATGTGACCCATGACGAGGATGAAGCGAACATCATGTCGGACCGCCTCTTAAGGTGGTCCGAAGTGCAGCCAGCACCCCCGGACGGTGAAGAAGAGTGAACCGCCCTGAAGGGCAACCGTGGACGGTGCTCGAACGCTGGTTTCCTCAACGAGAATCGTGGTCACGGACCTCCCATGCCGCATGGTTGGGGGCCTTGTTCGTGGTCTTCTGCGCCCTGCCGTATGCCCTCATCAACCGTTTTTCGGGTTGGCGCAAGGCCTCCGTGCTCGATGTCCTCACGCCACTGGACACCGCTTTGCCGTTCCTGCCGTGGATGGTCGTGTTCTACGTCTCGTTCTACGCCTGTTTTCCCCTCATGTTCTGGCTGGGCGCAGCCGAACATCGTCGCCACCAAGGTGAACGCTTGACGCTCCGCCTGATGCAGGCAACGTGGTTGGCGTTCGTGATTTTTCTCGTCTTCCCGGTGGAGGTGGACCTGCGCCACCAAGTCGTTCACTCCAACGACGGCTTCGCCCCGCTTTTTGCTGCGTTGCATGCCATCGACACCCCCTACAACGCCTGGCCCTCGCTTCATGTGCTCCAAAGCCTGCTCGTGGTGTTGACCGTGCAGGGCTGGCTTGCAAACGACGGGGCTTTGCGCCCCTTGTTGCGAGGCATGCTTTGGTCTGCATGGGCTTTGCTAACCCTGTCGACGTTGCTCGTCAAGCAGCACTACATCTTCGATGCAGTCACAGCTGTGATTATCGGTGCCGTGCTTTGGCGGTTGTGGTTCAAACCCGTATTCAACCAAAGAACGCATTGACCGTGTCTGGACTGGTCAGATAAATCGTGAGTCCAACACCGGCCATGATCATCATCCACGACCCGATCATCTTGATGTGGCCCGTTGCACGGCGCAGGAAATTGATCATCACTTGTCGGCCCATCCCGACCAACATCGTTACGGCGATCATCAAAATGAGCAAACCGACCATGAGCCCGGCAATACCGAAGCCGATGGCCGAGGTTCCCAAGGTGCTGAGGAAGACGACGAACGGTAGCACTGCAGCCGCCGTGCAATCGATGGAGGCGGCCGCATATCCAATGCCGTAGAGGTACATGTTTCGACGTGGCGTGAAGGTATCGTCGGCTTCGGTGGTGCTGTATTTGTCCACGAGGTTTTGCACGAAGCCCATGAGGTGCGACGTGATGCCCAACAACATCAGCGAGCCCAAGACGACCAGCAAAATGGCGATGAAGATGGCGATGTAGTGGATGATACCGGACTTGGCGAAGGCCTCGCCCATGAGCAAGGCGACGATACCGATGAGCCCAAAGAAGGTCCACATTCCCAAACCGGAAAGCACACCAATGTTGAACGAGCTGGGCATTCGCGTTTTCAGTTTGCCCTGTTCGATCAGTTCGTCCTCCCTCGCACCCAACGAAAGGTAGTACGAGATGAAGCCGGGAAGAACCGGGAAGGCACAGGGCGAGAAGTACACCAGAATGGACAAAATCAGGCCGAGAACGAACACCGCGGTGAACGAGGTTTCGGGCTCTTCCCAACCGATGCGTGAACCGAAGGTTTCGGACACGTCTTCCTTCAGGGCATCTTCGAGCACACCGTCAAACTTCTTCCAACCGTCCGCAGGGGAACCCGTGGCTTGCTGGGCGATGATGTAGCCCTCTTCGTCGATGATGAGCACCACCGGGATTTGCCCGGTTCCGCCGGTGGTGAACAACCGAACGGGGTCGGTGGTGCTCCCGTCCTCAAGCACCGCAGCGTTGACTGAACCGAATCCCGTGGGATAGAGCGGAACCGTGTAGGGCCCGCCGCTTTCGTTCATGTATTCCACAGATTCACCGTACCAAGCACCGTAAGCAAAGAGTTTGAGGCTCTTGTTGGAAGCGTTTGCCGTCGCCTGCCAGGCGTCCATGTTCTCTTCGAGGTGGGCCTGAACGGCGTGGCAGTTGCTGCAATCGCGTGCCATCAAATCGAGAACGATGACGCTGCCCCGATGTTCGTTGAGGTTGAACCACCCCGTCTCGTTCACCAAGCCGCCTTCCACGTCGGTTCGGTTGAGCGATTCAAAGACGAGATTGGGGATGGGAGCGGGTTCGGCGTCGGATTGGAACAACTCGTCCATGCTGTCAAACATGGAAAGCGCAGCGAAGGAGATGGTCGCGAACATCACCACGGCGACGCCGAAGGCCTGCCACGTGGCCTTTTGCTTGAACACTCCCCAATCGGCTTGTTCAAGCAGGCCCATACATCTCACTGAGGGCCGGTCGTAGAAGAAGGTAGCCATTGAAGGCCTTGCATACGACAGGCCACGTTGCCTCACGAATGAGGAGGTGGCCTCGGCCGGAATTGAACCGGCGCCAACGAACTCGGCAATTCCAATCGGGTTGTTCGTGGCTGGTTCAATTCGGCCTTGTCAAATTGTGAAGTGGGCTCGGCCGGAATTGAACCGGCGCCAACGAACTCGGCAATTCCAAACAGGTTGTTCGTGGCTGGTTCAATTCGGCCTTGTAAAATTGTGAAGTGGGCTCGGCCGGAATTGAACCGGCGATCTTCGCCATGTGAAGGCGACGTCATAACCCCTAGACCACGAGCCCCTAGGTAATCCGCCGACCCGCCCCGCGGGTATAAGCCATACTCTGACTAACGGTGCTCGTTGAGATGGACCATGCCCACCTCAAGCCGCTCATGGGTTGGATGAACTTCCACCAACAGAACGGGAACCTCCAGCACCTCGGCGAGTTCTTCCGCCAAGGAAAGGGGGAGTTCAATGCGCTGGTGTGCACCATCGTACCGTATCCAACCGTCCGCTATGCCCAGTTCCTGCTGCAATTCAGCCATGTCATCGGTCGCATCCTCAAGGGAGGTGGGGATCGCCCCAAAGAGAACGGTGTCGTCATCGCTCAGCACTTCGTAAGGACGGAGTGTGGCTTGACCGCGCCGCTTGAAGCGGTTGCGAAGTTGGCCTGCGTCCTTGTATTTGGCCGTGCAAAATTTGAGGTGGAAGGGTTTGTCTTGGGCTGCTTCTTTGAGACGGAGAGCAAGCTCTGCCGAACCTTCTGCGGCCGCCGTGATGCCCCCGCTCAGGTTGAAACCTCGCACGTCCATGTTCTCCTGATTGCCCACGGTGATTTCGAGTTCGTTGAGGTTCAGGAAGGTCACCGGAGCCTCGGCCAAGTCGTCCAACAAGGCAAACAGTTGCGATTCCTTGTCGGGCTCGCACGGCAATTCAACGCCGACCTCAATCCCCGCATCAACGCAGGCTTGCATGGTAGGCCGGTATTTTGTCGTCGTGCCGTCCAAGAGGTGGAACCGAATTTCGTCAAGGCCTGCTGCACCAAAATCGCTCGCCCGTTCGGGGTCAAAAGGAATCGAAGTGTAGGCGTGAACGTGATGGTCCGGCCCGAAGGCTGCTTTGAGTTGACGAACCGCTTCAAGCGTCTTTTCCAGGTCAAGCATCGGGTCGCCTCCGGTGATGCCCGTGCCGGTGGCCTTCATGGCTTGGCCTTCCTCGATGACCTCCTCCCACGAGGTGCAGCGCCGTTCGTTAGCGAACATGTCCGGCGTTTCACGCCGATTTTCCGAAAGGGGGCAATAATCGCATCCCCAGTGGCATTTGCCCGTGACGAACAGAACAAGTTTGCTGCCTTGTTGGCATTGCACACAGCCCTCAGCCTCGCCCAGTTCAGCGGGCAAGACTTCCGTGGCCATGGGCAGGGATTGCATCATTCAGCCTCCTTCGTCAACATGGCTGCGGTCAACAACCAGCGATGAAAGCGTCGGTCCAACGTCAGTTCAGGATGAAAGGTGACGCCGAGACGAGTTCCGTCGAGAACTCCCACGATTTCCTCACCGAGGGTGGCGATAGCGTCTGCCTTCAGCCCTTCTTTGCTGAAGCGGGGTGCTCGAATAAAGACCCCTGGGAAACCGCTGTCAACCGAAGCAGCCGCTTGAGACGAGACCTCCAACGGCTGGTGGGAGAAGCGGTCCCGTGGTGCTGGTTCAGCGGGTTTTGAAGCATCAACTGCCGGGGCATCGAGCGTGACCGAAACCACCGCCTCAAAGGATTCACGTTGTCGCCCCCATGCATTTCGGGCAATGGACGCACCGAGGTACGGGACTCGTCCTTCACCGGGCTCAGCCAACAGAATGGCGCCTGCACAGGTGCCCAAAACGGGGCGATGAGGGTGCGCATCCATCCAATCGAACAGCCCGCTCAGCAAGGCCTCGTGTTGACTCGCAATCCGCATGGTCGTCGATTCACCGCCCGGAAGAACAAGGGCATCAAGTGTCCCGTCGACGTCCTCTTGTCGGCGACATTGGACGATTTCAACGTCAAGACCGAGTTCACTCGATGCTCCTCGCAACGCCTCGGCATGCTCGTGGCGGGCGCCCTGAAGCATGGCGATACCAACACGGAGCATGGCCACGCCTCTTCGCCCTTCCCTATCAGTCCAGCGCTTTACCCGCCCTCGGTTTGCTGGAACGCCCTCCACGCATTTCAAAGACCTCCAAGCGCCACCGATGACCATGACGCACACCGGCGACTGTTTCCTCGTTCCCGGCCCCGTTCGCATGAGCGAGGCCTGCTTGCAAGCCATGGCCACGCCGGTGATGACGGCTCGAGGCCCCGAGTTTCGCCAGGTGATGGCGGAATTGAACTCTGGGCTGCGTCACGCGTTTAACCTCACGACCTCTGAACCGAAAATGAAGACCCAATCGTGGGCCGGCGAAGACGGCTACAAGGTCGTCGTCGTGAGCGGCAGCGGCACCGCCGCCATGGAGATGGTCATCGCCAACCGATTCAGGAGCAACGACCTCGTCCTCGTCCCGACCAACGGGAAGTTTGGGGAGCGCGTCGCCGAGATCTGCAAGCGGTTTTGCAACGTGAAGCACCTGCAATACGAATGGGGCCGCTCGTTTGACCACTATGAAATCGAACAGCAACTCGAACGAGGATGCTACGAAGCCTTGCTCATCTGTCACAACGAAACCAGCACGGGCATCACGCAAGACGCCGAAGCCATCGCAGAGATGTGCGAACGCCACGGCGTTGCGTTTGTTCTCGACGGCATCACCTCGGTGGGGGGCATGCCCGTTCACCCTGCGAAATGGAAAGCCGAAGCCGTGGTGGTGGGCGCACAAAAGTGTACGGCAGGGCCTTCAGGCATCGCCGCCGTAGCGTTGAGCGAACATTGCGTGGAGCGGATCAAGGCGATTGACCAGCAGGGGGAAACCGGCCCTCGCTACTACTTTGACATGATTTCTGCACTGAAGAAGGGTGACGACGACCAAACGCCGTGGACGCCCGCCATCAACCTCGCCATGGGCTGGGGTGCGGCGCTTGAAAACCTCAAAATTGAAGGCAACCAAAACCGATGGAGCCGTTGTGCCAAGATGGCCGACGGCGTCCGCCGACTCTTCCTTGACCTTGGTTTCCAGCTGCTTGCTGATGACGGACAACGCAGCAACACCGTCACCGCTATCATGTACCCCGAAGGTATTGACGATGCGTGGCGAAGTGCCCTGAAGGAGAGGTACCAAACCCAAGTCATTGGAGCACAGGACCATCTCAAAGGCAAGGTGTTCCGCGTGGGCTCAATGGGAGAAACGCCAATCGAGGAGATGGTCGAAGGTTGCAAGCGCATGTTGGCCTGCTTCCGAGAGTTCGGTCACGATGTTCCAGAAGTCAATGTGGATGCGTATTTTGCTTGAGGAGAGGTCATGACCCGTTGCATCGTCTTGGGACGCTTTCAACCCTTTCACCTCGGTCACGCTCGTCTGGTTGAGGCGGCCGTGAGCCACGCAGACGGCGATGAGGTGGTGGTTGCCATCGGCTCGGCCCAAGCCGGTTGGGAAGCCAACAACCCTTGGACGGCTGAGGAGCGTCAAGCGATGATTGAAGCCTGGGCGAACTCAACTGGAAACAACGTGACGGTCGTCTGCATCGACGATATCAACGACCCCCCCAATTGGGTTGAACACGCTGCAACAACCCACGGCGATGGACGGCTGGTCACCTCGGACGGCCCAACCGCAGAATTGTACCGGGCGGCCGGATGGGAGGTTCAGGACGTCTCCTTGTCAGAACGTGAAAGGCTTGAGGGGTGGCGGGTGCGGCAAAGCGTGCGCATGCTCTCAACGGTGATGGACGACGAGGCTGCACGAACGGTGTTGGCGGCGAGCGTTCCCGAGGCCGTGATTGAATGGCTGATCGAAAACGATGCGATGTTCCGTTGTTCAACCTTTGAATCGGGCGTTCATGCCGGATGATTCTGTTGGCGTCCCGGTACGAGCATCATTCTGAGGCAACGACCACACGAGCGACAAGAAGCACCTTTGACTTGTAGGTGTACCCTTCCTCGAGCACGTCCACCACGCTGCCGTTGGGGTAAGCATCGCTGGGTGGAATGGTCGTGATGGCCTCCATCTTGGACGGGTCAAAGGTCTCCCCCTTGGCTTCAATTCGGGACACGCCGTCGGCTTGGAGTTCATGCCACATCTTGTTTCGCAGCAAACGAAGGCCTTGAGCCACCGGCGACTCATCGTCCTCTTCGATACCGGTCAAGGCACGGTCCACATCACCGAGAATGGTCAACATCCGACGAGCCATACCCATGCCGCCGAACTGGATGACCTCAGCTTTCTCAGCCATCAAGCGCTTGCGAACATTTTGAATTTCAGCCTCTTTGTAGGCGATTTCCTTCTCTGCAAACTCAGCGCGTTCGAGAGCGACTTCGAGCGGGTCCCGCTCTTCTTCCACTTCTTCTACCATGTCCTCGACTTGAGATTCCTCTGCTGGAGGTCCCTTTTGGGAAGTGTCGTCAACTGTTGCTTCTTCGGGCGTCTCGTCCGACATCAAACCGACGGCGCACGAGGTGGATTTTGAACCTCTCGCCTAATGCGACTTGAGGAAGTTGGTCAGGTTCCATTCCCCATGGCCCCATTTGGCAGCCTCGAGGTGTTCCCGACCAATGACCATCACGAGGTCATCGTCATTCACGGCTCGGTTCACGGCGTGGACCAAGGCTTTAGCCGCCCGGGTGTGGGCCTCAAAGGTCGGGACGATTTTGGGGTCCTCTGCTTCCTCGAGCGTCTCACCGAGGGCTTTGCGTCGGTCCATCCAATCCATCACGACTCGCTCGGCATATTCGTCTTCAGAGATACCATGGAGACGCTGAAGCACCTTGCCCCAGGTCGCTTCGGTGTAGAGCTCGTGAATGTCTTCGGCTTCCACACCGATAGCGTTCTCAATGTAAAGGAAGGCCCGACCTTCCCAAACCTCCCAGCGGCCGGGACTGGCCCATTGCATCAAACTCAGGAGGCCGTCTTCGCCACCCTCAAGGTGGGCAAGAACGGTCCCTGTATGCGTTTCGCCGTTCACCGTTTGTTCGTCCATCCAATCCAACAGTTCGGCCTCGGCGTCGATGGCAAATTGGGTCTTGAGCGTCGTATCCTGAACCGGGCGGATGTCCCGAAGCGTGGCCCTTTCCATGCTTGCTTTGAGTTCGCTCCATGAAAGGGAGAGCAGATGGAGCAGGGTCGGTTTGTGGACCAAGAGTCCGATCATCTCCAACCCCATGGCTGAATCCAACGGCCCGCCCCGTTTGAGGGCATCGTTTCGCATATCATCCTTGAGCGGGAAGAAACGGTTTTGTATTGGGAAACGATACGACGCGCATGAATCGACTTGTGGTGGTTGTTGTTTGCCTCAGCATGTGCGCGTTTGCAACACCCTCATCCTCCCAAGTCTCGGGAGCTGCTGTTTCGTTGGACTGTGGGGAATCAGTACATGTGCCGATAGATCCCATTGGCATTCAGAATTACACATTTGAGTGCACTGTTTCGAATCCAACAGGATACATTGAGAAGGTTGCCATTCAAGTCACCTCGGACGGTATGGCGACAACCGCCCCCGGTAACATATATGTCGAAGCAGGAAATGAGACAACCTTCAGCGTTAGTGTGATGTGGAACCCAGGCATGTATGACGAAGAGCGACAAATTACTGTCCAAGCACAGGTCCAGGAACTCAACAACCTACCACCGCCCAACACAGCCAGTAGCCAGTACTCAGGCACGCTTGACCTTGGCTACAATTATAGCCAAAACGGCTGTTTTACACTCGGAACACTCCCAACTGCTGACTATGTCGTTTTCCAAATGAGAGAAGGTTTTGGGAACATCACGCTGAGCCTCAATCACACTGAGAGCCCAATCACTGCAATGAACTTCCAACTCCTGGTGGCGATGGGTTGCTATGACAACACCACGTTCCACCGGGTGATCGACGATTTCATGATTCAAGGCGGCGATTTCACCAACGGGGATGGTACTGGAGGGCACGCTGCATCATGGCAAGGATACTGTAACGGTCAGTCATCTCAAAACAACTCAACTTGCGATGCCACGGCGTGGACCATTCCCGATGAAACAAACAACCTCACCCATCAACCATTCTCGATTTCAATGGCAAAAACATCTTCACCGA
>Ga0181597_10004572_pt1 | contig 13678 bp, 6 predicted proteins | sample 041ome_5_FD_148647 | JGI IMG/M metagenome (GOLD analysis project Ga0181597, IMG submission 148647) | Coastal salt marsh microbial communities from the Groves Creek Marsh, Skidaway Island, Georgia - 041403US metaG (spades assembly) | ecosystem: Environmental > Aquatic > Marine > Intertidal zone >... | reverse complement strand
TGACCAATATGTATGTAATTACCCTTGCCAACGTTTATTCCATAACCAAACAAAACGTACAGCAATGCCCAACAATCGCAATAATCAATTCGATATTAACCCTAATTTATAGTTTAATAATAAAAATTGATTTTTTTACTTTATATTTTATATTTATTATAAACACAAAACTACTAACACAACTACTAACAAAACTTAAACTTAACAATGGAGTTTGAAGAAAAAATTGTGAAAAAATTATCGAAAGGCTTTCGGTCATTTTTCGATTATTACCAAACCGATGAAAACTCAGGTTGTTCCAATCGTATGACCAATAAACACATAGATACCATCGTAGAATCACTCGTATTACCTTTTTCAAAAAATGCTATGACAGATATGTATATATTACCAGAATGGGATTCAAAATCATTCTTAGAATATTACAGGGGAGATTGGGACTATATTGATAAAAGCCGCAAAGACGCAGGATTAGAATTTATATATAAATTAAACAAAATAATAGAAAATAGATACTATAATATCGAATTAGACCTAGAAAGTCTTATATCAGGCAATGTATACGATGAAGATATACTATCATACCTTCAGCATAGCATACTTTCGAAAATGTATGAAGTACTTGAACTAGAATATAGTAAAGTCAAATCAAATAATTAATATACTATTCGCATTAATAATAGTAGTAATATAATTGTAAAATATATAAATATAAATATAAAAAAATATTAAAAAATATTATAAATTTTTTTTCTAAAATAATCCTTCAATCTTACCAGTTTCTAAATTCAATTCAATATCATAAAAACACGGTCTAGTCGGTAATCCTGGCATCTTACTAATACTACCCACCATAGGATATAAGAAACCTGCCCCGAAACTACCACCAATTTCCCTAATTGGAACTTCAAATCCTGTTGGTCTTCCCTTTAAATTCTTATCGTGAGACAACGACAAATGCGTTTTCGCCATACAAATTGGCAACTTATCATATCCATACTTTTCAAACCAACTAATTTGTTCTAATGCTTTATCCTCAAATCTTACACCACTAGCACCATATATTTCTTTCGCGATTATTTCTATTTTTTCTTTTATCGACCTATCCACATCATACAAAAACTTGAAATTATCATTATCTTCCCTATTAGTAATTTCCACTACCTTTCTTGCTAATCTTTCACCACCTTTTCCTCCATATGACCAATGCGAACTCTCCACAACCTCTACTCTCGTATTATTATACACAAACTCCTTTAATAAATTAATCTCATTCGCAGTATCTCCTTCAAATATATTCAATGCTACCAAACAAGGCACATTAAACTTCTTAACATTCTCAATATGCTTAATCAAATTTTGACTTCCTTTCTCCAAAAGTTCCAAATTCTCCATATTATACTCATCTGGTAATGGCTTTCCAGGTGATACATCAGGACCACCACCGTGCATCTTCAACGCCCTAATAGTAGCAACAATCACTACCAAATCAGGTTCCAATCCACTTGACCTACACTTAATATTACAGAACTTTTCCATACCAATATCGGCACCAAATCCAGCCTCTGTTATCACATAACCATCTTCTCCCACCAACTTCAATGCTACTTTATCCGCTAAAATAGAAGAATTACCGTGAGCAATATTAGCAAATGGACCCGCATGAACGAATACTGGCGTTCCTTCTATCGTTTGCATCAAAGTGGGTTCTAAACAATCTTTTAATAATACCGAAACAGCACCTGATACTCCTAAATCTAAACACGATACTGGTTCTCCATTTTTATTATGAGCAACAACAATCCTCTCAATCCTATTAATCATATCCGCCATATCATTAGATAATGCGATGATTGCCATTAATTCACTAGCAACTGTAATATCAAATTGGGTTTGTCGTGTTTGTCCTTTTTCAGTTGGCGATTGACCCACTGTAATACCTCTTAGGAAACGGTCATTTGTATCAAGAACACGATTCCAAGTAATTGTATCTGGGTCAATATCCAGTCTAGCAAAACACTCAATTTCATCTTCTGTTAATGTAGTTGGGTCAAATTTATTAATATTCAAATTTTTTAACCTTTTCATCTGTAAATTGGAAAACTTACGAATTCCTTTCTTCTCTGGAACAAGTCTATTATACAAATCAGATGTCTTTTGTGTGTTTTCATGAAACATACGAGCATCAATAGCAGCAGATACTAAATTATTACCAGCAGTAATAGCGTGAATATCACCAGTTAAATGTAAGTTAAATTCTTCCATAGGAATTACTTGGGAATATCCACCTCCTGCCGCTCCACCTTTAATACCAAATGTCGGACCTTGCGATGGTTGCCTAATACAAGCAAATGAATTACGAGATAATATTGCTGTTAATGCTTGGGTTAGACCAATTACAGTAGTGCTTTTACCTTCACCGAGAGGGGTTGGTGTAATACCAGCGACTAAAACGTATTTACCATTCTTTTGGTTAGAAAATCGGTTTAGGATGTCAAGGGAAACTTTGGCTTTGTATTTGCCGTATAAGTCAAGTTCCTTTTCAAGGATACCGATTTCACCTGCTAATTTATCAATGTATCTGGGAGTTTGACTTTGTGAAATGACAATATCACTAGGTACATTTTTTAAAGGTGATATCATTAGTTTTGTTAAATTCCAAGCCATTTTGAATGGTTTTCTATATAAATAAGATAGTTGTGTGTTGGAGTAATATATGAAATACTAGAGTATAAAATCTTAAATTGAGAATTGTATAAAAATGAGTTAAATTATAAATAATTTTGTTAAAAATTTTAAATTAGAATAAATAAATATAAGAAGTATAATAAATATAAGATATATTAGAAATAATAAAGTAATATAAATTAAATAGATTATATATTAAAATCAAATTAAAATGACAGATTTAAGTTGGATTCCCGATAATATAGTAATTCCCGATAAAGATAATACTTTAATTCGTATTTGTGGATATTGTTATAGTAAATCAAATAATCAAGTTGATTTAAAAAAGGGCAGAGACCATATTGATGATGTTTATAAATGTCATATATGTAGTCATTCTCCAACTACTATTGTAAAACAATATCAACTAGATGAATTTATTGTATGGGCTAAACAACAAGTAGAAAGTTATGACCCAAACAACCCTGATAAAGATGACATATCAAAAAGTATGACAATTGCTATAACAACTGGTAAAAAAAGTGCTTTATCACATAAATTGGGACACCATTGGTTCAGTAATAATTACAATGAAGCTGAATAATTTATATTTTTTTAAATTTTTAAAATTTTATATTTTTAGATTATTTTTAATATTTAGATTGTAGCACAACCATATAATTTAATAATAAATTGTCCTGCTCCGTATGTTCCAGCAGTTGTTCCTCTGTGGGTAAGATATAAATAATAATTTACTAATCCTTCATTAAATTCGTCTCCACTTGTTGATACTATATTTTTTCCAACTGCGTGTGTTCCAGCATTTATAAGAACTAAACCACCACTTTCACCATCGGCATCTTCAGCAATAGTTCCACTTGTATGAGCAGTTAAGTTAATATCGGCGTCTCCAGTTGTAGGTAGTTCTAAACAAGCCATTTCTGCTTTATAGACTATACCATTTACAGCACTTGTTAATTGAGTGATGTAAGCATTCGCAGCACCACTTTCTCCTATAACATCACGAGCATCACTAGAAGATACAATACTACCACCCCCAATATCAACTATAATTGTTGTCACTATTTCACCGTTTATTTTACTAACATACATATTTGTAGTTGCTGCGTCAAATCCACCACCACTTACTGTAGCAGTAGCTGATGTTAATGTTAAAGCACCAGTAAGATACACATCTGTAATGGAAGAATTACCAATTTTGACTGTGTTATCGGCTTGTGCTGTGACACCACTACCAATCGCAATTTGATTAGTTCCTGTTGCAATATTAACATCAGCATTATAACCAATTATTACATTTTCAGTTCCAGTTGTAAGAGTATCTCCTGATTGATAACCGATAAATACATTTCCATAACCTTCTGTTGTATTTTCTCCCGTTTTGTACCCTAACATAGAATTTGAAGTTCCAGTTGTTAAATCATATGCTGCATAAGCACCAATGATTGAATTATAATTACCACCAGTAATTATAGTTGACCCAGCACCACCCCTAGCGGCATATGCTCCTATAAATACATTTTCTTGGATATCTTTTAAATTAAGTCCTGCGTGGAGTCCAAGTCCTACATTTAAATTTCCATCATAAATTCCTGAAAGAGCACTTGCCCCAAGAGCAGTATTATTATTACCGTCAGCAACATAAAGCATTGATTGATATCCAACTGATACGTTATAATTTCCAGCCCCTCCAGATATATCAGAACTGCCAGCCCATGCACCCAGAAACGTATTGAATTGACCAGTACTACCATAACCAGAGTTTGAACCTACAAATGTGCTAAACGATCCTCCACCACTAAATCCAGAATCAGATCCCATATATGTTACATTGTTAGATGTCCCCATATTATATCCAACATTCTTACCAATCAAAACATTACCAGCTCCAGAAGTCAGGTTATAAGCAGCATCAGTACCAACCAAAACATTTAATCCTGAACCCCCTGTTAAATTATAACCAGAATTTTTACCAATAATTACATTAGTAGATGATGATGCGATGCTACGCCCAGCATCTTGTCCTATAGCAATGTTATCACTACCACCAGACGCATTTAATCCAGCATTTTTACCTAAATATAAATTTACAGTTCCTAATGTATTACTTTTACCAGCATTTGGACCAATAAAGATATTATCATCTGCAGTTGTGTTATATCCTGCTTGATTCCCAATACATACATTATCGGTTTCAGTTGTAATATTATATCCTGCTTGATTACCCATTAATAAATTATTATTACCAGTTGTAATTTTGTGTCCAGCAATATCACCAATACAAATATTTTTATATCCTTCCGTTGAATAATAACCTGCTGTATTACCCATATAGACATTGCTATAACCAATCGTATTTGTATAACCAGCACTATTACCAATAAACATATTGTTTGCCCCAGTTGTATTGTTATATCCAGCATTCGCACCAATAAACATATTATTTGATGCTGTATTTTTATAACCAGCATTATATCCAATATTTATAGCATTATTAACTGTTGAACCTAATGCTCCTGCCTGATACCCCATTGATACGTTATAGTTTCCAGAACTCAAATTTAATGAACTATATGTACCTATAGCAACATTATATGTTCCAGTTAATATCGATGTACCAGATGATAATCCAATAAAAGTATTAAAATCCGCAGTTATCGCAGATTTTCCAGCTTGATACCCAATAAAGATACTGTTATTTACCCCTGTCGCATTCAATCCAGATTCAGTTCCCATAAATAGATTACCACCACCTTCATTATTTTTTCCACTTTGATATCCAACATAAATATTATTACCACTTGATGCTGTGTATCCAGCCTCTATTCCTATAAAAATACAATTTGATACACTTGATTCATATCCAGCCAATTTACCTAAAAATATATTTCCTGAACCAGACGCATTTAATTTACCAGCATTCGCACCAATAAACATATTATTTGATGATGTATTTGTATAACCAGCACTGACACCTAAACATACATTATTACTTCCCGTTGTTATGTTATAACCTGCTTCATTACCCATTAATAGGTTATCAGAACCTGTTGTCATAGAATAACCAGCAATATTACCAACAGCAATATTTCGTTCTCCAGTAGATGTAGTATAACCAGCCGCATTTCCGATAAATGTATTAGCATAACCAGTTGTTAGTTTAAATCCTGTTTGATAACCAACGCAAATGTTTGTATTACCGTGGTCGCTATTAACTTTTACACCAGATGTTGCAGTATAAGTATAATCAAAACTATTATCGCCATAACCAGAAGACCCCCCAATAAATATATTATTATCATCTATACTATGTTGTCCACCTGCCGCATGACCCATATATATATTAATATCACCCGAAACATTTTCTCTAGCAGCATCAGCACCAATCATAACATTTTCTTGCCCAGTGGTATTTTTAACTCCACAACCAGGTCCGATTAATATATTGAAAATGGTATTTGTTAAATTTTGCCCAACTTCTCTTCCAATACATATATTTTGATTGGATGTTCCTGCTGATAGTCCAGCCTGAGACCCGATAAAAATGTTGGCATATCCAGTAGTTAATAATTCACCAGATGATTTACCAATACAAATATTATAATTTCCATGATTATATATGTCTGTTTTTGTGTAATTATAAGTAAATCCCACAGATCCATATCCCGCTTTCTCACCTATAAATATATTATCAGTATCTATAACACGTCTACCACCAGCATCTGTTCCAATAAACATATTCACAGCTCCGTTTGAATTTGCTAATCCAGCATCTTTACCAATAAACATATTACCATCCACTTGATTTACTAAACCAGCATTCGCACCAATCGCAATACAACTACTAGCACCTCCTGTACTCGTACTCATCGCATTTGAACCAATTACTACATTATCATCTCCCGATGTTATATCCTCTCCAGCCTTATAACCCATTAAAATATTATCATTTCCTGTTAAAGCACTACCAGAATTATGACCAATTACTACATTTTGGTTCGCACTAACCGCTACTTTAGCACTATCAGCACCCATATAAATATTCTTTGTTCCACCAACATTAGCAACACCCGCATTACTACCCACAAAAATATTATCCTCACCAGTTGTTGATACCATACCAGCACGATAACCAATACAAATTATCTTATCATTTTCTAGTAGTGTTCCTGCTTCACTACCAATCGCAATATTATAATTTTTATTATCTGCTACACTAGACCCCGCATTATACCCAATATTAATATTCTGCGTCCCAGATACATTGTCTCTACCAGCATATGACCCAATATTAATATTATCATTTCCATCTGTATTTTTATTACCCGCTTGATGACCAATCATAATCCCTCTATTCCCATCTTCATTATTTTCACCAGCATATGAACCCATAATAATATTCTTTTCTCCACTACCAGATTTAATAGCAACATTACTTCCAATAGCAATATTCTGTTCTCCTGTTGAATTATGCCCCACACCATAACTATCATTATCTGTCATACCCATAAAAATATTTCTAGATGCTGTTGTAGCATAACCCGCATGATTACCAATTAATACATTTTTGGCACCTGCCGTTATATCACGCCCCGCCTTATTACCAATCATCACATTCCTAGACGCACCCACCATCGAATACCCAGTCTCATCACCTAAACAAAGATTAAATACTCCTGTCATATCCGAACCAGTACTCCCATATCCACCAGACTTATAACCAATAAATGTATTATTAGTTCCAATGGAATTTGCCTTACCAGCATTATACCCTAAACTAATATTGTCAGACCCAGTCATATTATAACCAGCCTCAGTCCCAATAGATATATTCTTTGCTGCTGTCGAACCTGTATAACCAGCACCTGTTCCTATAGCAATTATATTACTACCAGTATTATTATTATATCCTGACTGATAACCAATCATAATATTCTTATCAACACCACCACCAGTCGTATCTTGTTTATAACCTGACTGATATCCAATAAAAGTGTTATAATTACCTGTAGTTTTTAAACCAGCTTCATATCCTATTGCTATACTACCTAATGACCCAGTCATCGTTTCTCCAGCTCTAGTGCCAATTAATATATTTTCATTCCCATTTACTAAACTTTTCCCTGTCTTATATCCAAATATTATATTGTCGTCTCCATCATTTAATTGTGCAGCCGCTGCCTCTCCAGATGCTGTATCCCCACTACCCACAATAATATTCCTATTACCACCATTTATTTTCTTCGCAACATACGCACCAATCGCAACATTATTAGCACCTGTTCCAGCCGCATTAAATGCCCTTCCAGCCTCATACCCAACATACGTATTATGCTGACCAGTCACATTCTGACCCGCATATGTTCCTATAAATGTAGATTTATTACCAGTCGCACTCTCACCAGCATAATTACCCACCATCACAGCACCAGATAACTTATATGAATACCCTGCCTTACGCCCAATTGATATACAATCCGCACCAGTTACATTATTCGCCATCGCATCCGTCCCAATCGCCGTATTATCAGCCCCAGTCGTCAACGTGCTACCAGCATTACTACCCACCATAATATTATTTGACGGCGTTGTAATTGCCTTACCAGCCTTACTACCTATTAAAATTGTATCAGTCGCCTCTGTTAAACCATATCCCGCAGCATCAGTCCCCGCTGTTGTCGAAGGAGCACCAATTGCTATAATCCTACTACCAGTTGTGATACTATAACCAGCATTATGTCCCGACAATACATTGTAAGACCCCGACGTTAATGATACACCAGCATTACTACCCATCACAGTATTACCACTCCCAGTAGCACCTCCGCTATTTCCATACCCAGCCTGACGACCCAAAAAAGTATTCTGTGTTCCAGTCGTTTGATAATATCCAGCATCACTACCAACTGCCGTATTATCCGCACCTACTGTAGAATAAATTGCTTTCTTACCAATTGCCGTATTATCATCCGCCGAAATATTAGTCTTCAGTGCTTGATGACCCAATGCTACATTATCATTACCCTCCGTATTCGCATATCCAGCCCCTACATTGGAACTATCGCCTCCACCAACGTATGTGTTCCTAGCACCAATCGTATTAGAGAAACCAGCACCTTCCCCAACCATAACATTCTGTGAACCAGATGTAGTAGTATAACCAGCCGCCTCTCCTAACATTGTATTATAATTGGCATTCTGTAAAGACCTACCAGCATTTCTACCAGCAACTAGATTTTGTACCCCAGTTGATAAATATCCACCAGCATTACTACCTAATAGTGTATTAAAATCGCCTATTGATACACTAATACCAGCACCACTACCAACAAATGTATTATCATCACCAATTGTATTCACTTTTCCAGTATTTGCTCCTACAAATGTATTGCGATTGCCAGATGTTATAGCATTTCCAGCATTTGTTCCTAGAAAGGTATTATTTGTTCCAGTAGAAGATGATGAACCAGCACCATCACCCAACGTTAAATTATCATCTGAACCTTCATTCACACCATGTTGATTAATTGACGTATATTCCAACGATGTTGTTCCAGTAACCGAATAACACCCAATACACTTCAATGTTGTATCAGTATTTGTATCCGTAAATGATACATCGCCACCTAACCTAGTGCCTACCGCTATCATCGTATAATTATCATCTTCTATTACTAGACTGTTATTTCCAGTTCCTGATGTAATGACCTCTCCTTGATTTATACGGACTAGATAATCCTGTGTTCCACTACTAGAAACGGAAACACCTTTATTAGCAGTTGTAGAACCACTCACACTAACAATAGGTTCTAATATGGCTAGTGTAGTATCCTGTGCAGAATGTGCCACATTCAATGTAGAAGATGACCCTGCTATAGTGATAGTATCTCTTACCGATGTATGTGTGGAACCTGTATTGTATATACCATAATTATTAGCGGAACTAGCACCTGCTGTTATTGTTAGAATATTACCAACAGTTTTGTAATTGCCGGATGTTGAGTAAATACCATACTTGGTTTGTGCTGTTCCTGTTAAACTAACTTCACAATTATGAATATTTAAATCCTGTTTACTAGATATGTAAAAACCAATGCTAGTTGATGTTAAAGATGCTGTTGTATTCACAATTCGCAATCCAGAAATATCCATATTACTTGCCAATGTAATCGCGGATGCCAACGATAATGTACCACTCGCAACATCGAATGTTAGTGTTGTTGTTTCTGCTCCATCACCTTCAATGGATACATATTGCTTACACGTAATTTGTCCTGTTTCCACATAATTACCACCTTTCACCTTAATTAAATATCGTCTTTCACTGTCATTATCAACGATGGAACTAATAGCTTCGCTTAATAGGTAGAAATCAGCACCTTGTGGTGCTACTGTAATAATACGCGGTGTATTGAAAATGAACCTACTTGAATTCAAACTTGGAATACCCCCAATTAGTTTAGTCGATTGTAAATTGATGTCGAAATTACCACTGCTAGATAATACTGCTACCGAATTACTAAGTGCAGACCCATTTGATGTTGCTTTCACTGTATTGTATTCGCTAGTAATTGTATATAGTTGCTTGATTGTGATTGATGTTCCAATGGCTTCATTTGTTAGTCTATCTCCTTCGGATAATGTTATTGTATCTGTTGTAACTTTATCAATTGTAAAATAATTATTATTAGTACCATTGGAGGCATTGGATACAACAATTCGCATATTAGCCTTAAAACCTGTTGCGATGAAATTATCAGATGTTGTATCTGTTAAATATATTACATCTTTCACCCCATTGGTAGAATTATGAATGAATTGTAATTTATCCGATGTTATTGTTCCAGATGCCGATGATGAATTACATATGATACCATATGCTATATCTGTGGAATTATCTACATCTCCATCAGCAACAATTTTTGAATATCGAATTGTAGCATCAGCATCATTATGATAAATACCATAATTATTCGATGCTCCACTAATCTCAATATCCGCACTAACAATATCATTCAATCCACCAGTAATATCATTAATATATAACCCATAATTGTTAGTAGAAGGTGCTGTAATTGTAGTCTTATTATTCTTATAATCTAGCGATGTATTAGATATATAAGCACCATACGAAGATACAGATGCCTTATCTAGTATAATAGTAGTATTCTTAATAGAATGTCCGCTATTATCACCTAGGTAAATACCATATGATGCGGTTGATGTTGTCCCACCGCTATCTGTGATTTTAATATCGGAAATGGAAACATCGGAATTACCAATAGAATAGACAGCAGTTCCATATGCTTCGCCATTACCATTCATTTCCAATGTTAAGTTCTCTAGTGAAGTGTTATTACCAAGTGTTATTAATGCGGAATTGACTACTGATGAACCACCGTTGTCCTGTTTAAGAAATGTTTTGTCAATGCCTTCACCACGGAGGATTACATAATTAGGCAAATTGACACGTTCATTATAGACACCTGGACCCACTAGTAGGATATATTTATTGGTTAGTGATGGAGCACCATAATCAGTTGTAATAGAACCATCACTATATCCAGGTGGGTTTCCAAGAGCATTTGTAATAGCAGTGTTAATGGAGGTATAGTCAGCACCCCCATCATTGTCAGATATAGTGATTACTCCTTGGTAAATACGGCTTTCTCCAGTGGCAATAGATGATAATACACCAGTTGTAGAATTAATAGTTAGATTTGTGCCTATTTTAGCAACACCTGCTACGGTTGTTGATGCTAGTTCAGGACCGAATGTTCGCCAATATGAATTGAGGTTTGACGTACTAGAACCTTCATATGTTGGTCCAGTTGTGCGGTGTAAGCCTTCAAATCTATTGAGGTCAAGATTATATCTAATTGTTCCATAATTACTAGGTGCGGATGTATAGTCTATGCCTACATTTCCTACTCGAACACCATTCACGAATGATGGAGTGTTATCAGGATTTATTACAAATGACATATTTATGTATTATATTACTTTTGTATTTTAATATTACTTTTGTATTTTAATATCCCTTTTGTTTTATAATTATTAAGTTAAAATATAAATTAAAAAACTAAACAACTAAATTACTAAACAACTAAACAACTAAATATTAACCAATTGCCAATCAGTATTTCCACCTTCTTCTACAAAAACACCTAATTGTATATAATCAACCGATGGTTTTACTTTTGATGCGAATATAAATCCATCTTCCCCTACTAATGCTGGTTGTCCTGCAAACTCAATTGAATTATCCGCTATTATATTATTTGGCACTTTAGAAGAAACCTTGGCTGTCGTAATTCCTTTAGTACATACTGGTAATGGTTGGTCTGGAATAACACTTCTTAATGCGATACCTAGTGGGGTTTGTGCTTTACGGAACTTATTAACTGCTGAATATACTAGTGGTGATACTGTAATATATCCGCCTTTATTACCAGAAATGACTACAACTTGTCCTTGTGAAATATGACAATCAGACCGCCAAATAGATACATCACCGTAGCACTTGAATTGTCGGTCAGTTATTGGATTGCTTTTCATATTAGGAATTGGTTGATTGGCAATATTCCATTCAAATGGTTGTGGTAGGGCTGTTAGATTAATAGTGTGGTCTTCCGTTTTAATATACATAGTTTCGAGTGGAGCACCATTAATAGATGTTATACCTGCTGATAAAGTGCGTAATTGGATTTTATCAACATCATTGCGGGTATCGATTAGTTGGCGGCGAAATATTTCACCTTCTCCTCCGTGTAAGTTTTCAAGTTCAATGACTGAATTGAAACCATTACCTTGTTCCCCTGGGTCTCCTTTTTGTGCGTTGAAATTTACCCATTCGGTTCCGTTATATCCTTGGAATGTCGGGGGACTTAGTGATGTGTTGAGGCGAACTGCCCCTTTAATTTTCATATTACTGTCTTGAACTCGCAAAGTCGCTTCGTTTCTATCGCTATTACGGTAGATATACCAGCCACTTCGGTTTTCATCTTTATATTTGTTGTCGGGAAATACGAATACTTGTGATGACATTTATTATTTAATACTAGATTTATTTTATTAACCAATAATATAATTTGATATTTAACTTTATGTGATTTCAACTTTAAGTTTTTAAGTTTTTTTAAGTTTTTAAGTTTTTGTAATAATATATTAAATTATAACTAAATTGTTATATATTTTTATAAAAATGGAAGATATGAAATGTAAGTATTGTAAGTCTAAAAAGCCAAATTTGAATAATTATAGGGTATGTATGTATTGTGGTTGTGAATTTTATAGGATAATAAATTTAGAATATCCCAAAGGTGTATTATTCGAAGTAAGAGTGCATCCTGGGAATGCTACTGAAGAAATACGTGAATTTATTGATTATAAATTATCAAATATGTATCCTCCTCCTGAAAATTATTGTTTCTCGTTGGATAAATTATTGGTACATCAGTCTGTAATCAAATTGGAAAGTAAATCGAAAATCAAATGTGTATTTAACGATATTGGTAAAATGTTTAAAAATAAATATGAAATGGTAGAACATAAACTAGAAATGGAATTTGATAAAAAAGATATAGAAAAAATGGAAGAACTAGCATTTAATAATATTGGATATACTGTTTCTATTTAATTTATATGCTTAATATAAAATATGAAAATTGTTTCAACAAAAGGCATTATTGTAAATAGACAAATCGTTCCTTATATTACTGCCTGAATTTCTTTTTATAAAATATTCTTTTGATTTATCACATACTTTTCTATTATATTTAGTTCTAGTCTCTAATTGTTGTTCGTATGCTATTCCACACACACCTAATTTATTAAATTGATTAATATAATCCACACTAATATTACTGATTTGATATGTCTTATTACTAGTCTTAATTTCTAATACCTGTTGTGCATTTTCCATACTAATAATACTATCAATATTGACTAATGTATCAAATGTATTATTTTTTTGTTCAACATATATAAA
>Ga0181597_10004562_pt1 | contig 13696 bp, 14 predicted proteins | sample 041ome_5_FD_148647 | JGI IMG/M metagenome (GOLD analysis project Ga0181597, IMG submission 148647) | Coastal salt marsh microbial communities from the Groves Creek Marsh, Skidaway Island, Georgia - 041403US metaG (spades assembly) | ecosystem: Environmental > Aquatic > Marine > Intertidal zone... | reverse complement strand
CATGCAGGCTGGCCTCCTTCACCAGCCCTCATGATGAATCACAAAATAACGCCAAACGGAATCCCTAATGATTCAATTGCCGCTCAATCCGCTCTAGCAACCACAGGATGAAGCCGATCACTGGCACCACCAGGATAATCAGAACCCAAAGCAATTTGGCACCCGTAGAGGCACCACTGCCCAGTATTTTTACAATCGCATAGACAACTGCGATCAATAAGAGAAGGCCAAGAAGGCCACTGCCGATTTCCATAATCTAGTCCTTTGTTGACAAACGATGCAGCAGCAACGCGCTTTGAAGCCATACAGTTCCAAAGCGCTACTTTCGACCCCTCCGTTCCGTGGTTGCAATCGCGCTAACTGCAATGAAAATCACGATGCCGCCAATAATTGTTGGTGCGTCTGGGACCTCCAAATACAGCAGGAAGCCCAAAACAGCCGCGAACGGCAGGCGCAGGTAATCAAACGGCATCACCACACTTGCCTCCCCGGCTGCCAACGCCCGGGTGATGCACATGTGGGCGGCCAAGCCTGAGATAACAAGCAGGACAATCCAGGGAATGTTCGCGATGGAGGGCGTCACCCAATAATAGACAGCCGGTACTAAGGACAGCATGGCTAGGCTGGCATTCTGAATAAACACCATCCGGTTTGCCGGCTCCGTGTCCGACATATATTTCACGAAGGTGTTGGATATCGCATAGAACACGGATGCGCCCAGTAGCATGAGCGTCGCCGGGCCAATTTCAATAAACCCTGGCCGCACGATGATCAGCATGCCAGCAAAGCCGACCATGGTCGCGGCCCAGCGGAACCAACCCGGCCGTTCCCCCAAAACCAGCATGGCCAGCAGGATGGTGAACAGCGGATATGTGGATTGAATGGCAACGGAATCCGCCAGTGTCGTCAGCCCGACGGCATGGAACCAGAGCATCATCGCCGTGAACGTGGACAGGCAGCGACCCGTGTGGGCAAGCGGTCGCTTACTCAGCACACCCTGCCAACCTGCCCTGAACGCCCAAGGCAGCAGCAAGCTTACAGAAAACGCAGCACGGAAAAACAGAATTTCAGCCGTCGGCAGGCTGGATGATAATTCGCGCACACTGACCACAAGCGCCGTGAACGCAACGCTGGCGCCGATCATCCACAAAATGGCTTTTAGATTGTTTGGCTGTGTGACCGGCCCCGGCCCCACCTGTGTATCTTCAACCGGCGCATCCGCATTCGGCGGCGCTTCAACTGGCGCTTCAATTGATGGGGCTGCGGCAGGTGTATTCGGTGCATACCAGCGTGGCGCGCTCATTGGGCAGTGCCAATGCAAATGCCGCACGCCACAGAAACCGCGCCTATACCAAACATAAAAAGACGCAGTCCCTAAATTTGCTTTGGCCCCATCGCAGCCCACCCGATCCCCCAATCGGGCGGGCGTGCAATGGGACTATAGCGGATCGCGTTTAGCTTTTCGTCTTCAGCAAATCGCGAATTTCTTCCAGCAGCACTTCTTCGCGTGGCGGTGCTTTTGGCGCTTCCGGTGCGGCTTTTCTTCTTCAGCTTGTTCATCTGTTTGATGACCATGAAGATCGCGAAAGCGACGATCAGGAAATTGATCACAGTGTTGACGAAGACACCGTAGTTGATCGTCGCAGCACCTGCTTCTTTTGCAGCCGCTAGGGACGCATACTCGCCACCTGACAGATTCAGGAACATTTCGGTGAAATCAACACCACCCAACAGCACGCCAATTGGCGGCATGATGATATCATTCACCAGCGAGGTGACGATTTTACCGAAGGCCGCACCAATGATCACACCGACCGCAAGGTCGATGACATTGCCGCGCATAGCAAACTCTTTGAACTCTTTAAGCATAGGGTCATACCCCCTTTTTGTGATTACCGCCCACGCCAACCTTTGTTAAGGCCCCCAGAAGCGCTGCGTGTCCTTTTACGGGACTTGCGCGCCATGCATAAGGGGCAAAAGGCCTAAGCACGTTTCAATTTGCGACGAATCAGGTCGATTCACCCAGGTTTTGCCCTGGCGCCAGTCTTGCTCAATAGGGATATGTCGGTTGACCTCGTGTCTATCGACGGGAGACCTGCCAAACGAACCCCCAAGCGTGCGGTGGGTCTCCACAAATAGAGAAGGTGCCGTCCGCAACCCCAAGTGCGGGCGGCACCTTCTTTTTTGTTCAGCGTGCCGGTACGGTCGCCTGAGAGAATTCTTGATGAGGATGTCCCGATGCCTGATTGGCTTTCAACAGACCAAATGTTGGTCATAGCGGAAACCTATGGCGTGCCGATGGTCGGCGCGATCCTGGTTCTGATTATCGGCTGGACGCTTTCCAGCATTATTGCCAACGGCTTCGCGCGCCTGCTCGCCCGGACCGGGCGGATCGACGAAACGCTGCGATTGTTCTTCCGCAGCTTGATGAAATACCTGATCCTCGCGGTCACCATCATCGCCGTATTGGAGATGTTTGGCGTAAAAACGACCAGTTTGGTCGCCGTATTAGGTGCGGCATCGCTCGCGATTGGTTTGGCCCTGCAAGGCACGCTGCAAGATCTGGCAGCGGGCGTTATGTTGATGATCTTCCGGCCCTTCCGCGTCGGGGAATTTGTTGAAGCCGGCGGTCAGACGGGGACCATCAAAGAGGTCAGCCTGTTCATCACCGAAATGGCAACGCCGGATAATTTGCAGATCACAGTGCCGAACAGCAAAATGTGGGGCACGGCGGTTAAGAACTTCAGCCGTTACCCAACCCGGCGCGTGGATTTGGTATTCGGGATTTCCTATGACGATGACATTGGCAAAGCGATGGATGTTATCCGCGAAGTCGTACAGGCGGATGATCGGGGCTTGGCCGAACCGGCCCTGTTCATGGCCGTTACAACACTCAATAACAGTTCCGTCGATATCACGACCCGTGTTTGGTGTAACTCTAGTGACTTCTTTGGGCTGAAAACTGATCTCACCCGGAATGTCAAAGAAGCCTTTGATAAGGCTGGCATCACCATTCCCTATCCCCATATGCAGGTTGTTATGCAGGCAAAAGCTGGGGATACGGCGTAGAACCGCCTTTCGCCGCCAGACCCCTTCGGCTATATCAGGCCTGACTGCCCGGAACGGAGCCCTTCGCGCCCATGTTGACCCCCCTCGACTTTGAAAAGCCGATCCTAGAGCTTGAAGCCAAGGTCGAGGACCTTCGCCAGTTGGCGGAAACCGACGGCATGGACATCACCGAAGAAACGCAGAAGCTTGAGGCGCGCATGCAGCGCAGCCTGGAGCAGATGTATACGAAGCTTACCCCGTGGCAGCGGGTGCAGGTCGCGCGCCATCCAAACCGCCCCCGGGCGCTTGATGTGATCGCAAGGCTTTTCCAAGATTTCACGCCGCTTGCTGGCGACCGCCTTTATGGCGAGGACCAAGCTGTCATCGGCGGTATCGGGCGCTTTCGTGGGCGGAGTGTTGTGGTTATCGGCCAGGAAAAAGGGGGAGACACTGCCAGCCGCCTCAAACGCAATTTCGGCATGGCGCACCCTGAAGGCTACCGCAAAGCCATGCGGCTCATGCGGCTGGCTGATCAGTTCAAACTGCCGGTGATGAGCTTCGTCGATACACCAGGCGCCTATCCCGGCATTGAAGCTGAAGAGCGCGGCCAAGCAGAAGCGATCGCAAGCTGCCTGCAGCGTGGCATGGAATTAGAAACGCCGTTTATTGCCTCTGTCCTCGGCGAAGGCGGGTCCGGCGGTGCAGTTGCGATTGCGGCGGCGGACAAAGTGCTCATGTTCGAGCATTCGGTGTATTCCGTAATCTCACCCGAAGGCTGCGCGTCCATCCTGTGGCGTTCAGCAGAGCACGCACCCGACGCTGCAGAAGCGCTGAAGCTGACAGCGGCCGATCTGCACCGGCTTGGCGTAGCGGATACTGTCGTAAAAGAGCCCGTTGGCGGTGCGCACCGCGCCCCGATGGAGGCCATCGACAGCCTTGGCGACGCCATGGCGGACGCGCTGGCAGATGTCGAACGCGATGGCCTGGATGGCCCCGCGCTGCGTCAACGCCGCCGCGAGCGCTTCCTCAAAATGGGCGGGTGACGCCGGGTGACGCCGGATTAGTCTTGCGCGGCTAATCGCCGATCACGTGCTAAATCAAGCTTATAGGTTGCCTGACATTTAGCGACGAGGCGGCCTGAAGCGTCCCGCGCGACAGCGTCTACAATCGTCAGGATTCCGCCACGGGATACGACGGTCCCTTCTGCGATCAGGTCTTCTTGGTGGCCGGGGCCGATATAGTTGATCGTCAGGGATACGGTCGTGCCGCGCGTTGTCGGCTTAGCATCGGGCGTCGCCCATGCGGCACAAGTCGCCGCCGTGTCCAGCAGTGCTGCCGTCGCACCGCCATGGATGATATTCAGGCCATTCATGACCTCAGGGCTCGCCGCCATCCGGACGAGAACCCTATCGACCTCCACATGGTCAACGCTGAGGCCGACATGCTCACCGAATGGGCCCTTGGCAATCACATTATAAATACGGTCAATCGCAGCGGGCGAAAGGTCGTTAGCGCTCATAGATCTGGTTCCAGTTTAGAAAGAAGCGCACGCGGTCCCACCTCCCCCAGAATAGGGAGATGGCGAGACCGCGCTTCATAAAGCGGAGATACGCGCTAACGGTGCTCCGTCGAGAGCTTGTTTTCAAGATGCCGTGCGTAACGGGACATCGCGAAGCAGCCGATGAAGTAGACCAGCGCCGCAAACAAATACGGTTCATCGACAAGGCCAATCCAATCGGTTGCCTCAGACATGGCTTGAACCATGCCGAGCAGATCGAACAGTCCAATAATCGCCACCAGCGTCGTGTCCTTAAACAGACCGATGAAGTTGGAGAGAATGTTCGGGATCATCAGCTTCAAGGCTTGCGGCATGATGATGAGGCCGGTCGTCCGCCAATAGCCCAAGCCCATAGCAGCCGCAGCTTCATACTGGCCGCGCGGGATTGATTGCAATCCGCCACGCACCACTTCCGCCATATAGGCCGCCGCAAACAGGCAGACCGCGATGATCGCCCGCAGGAGCTTATCGAAGGTGACACCTTCGGGCAGGAACAACGGCACCATGGTGGTCGCCATGAACAGCACTGTGATCAGTGGGACAGATCGGAAGACCTCAATAAAGACCACGCAGACAATGCGGATCAGCGGCAGTTTGGACCGTCGCCCCAGTGCCAGCACAATGCCGGCAGGCAAAGCGAACGTGATGCCAATGCCAGCAACCACCATCGTCACGAACAATCCACCCCAGCGGACGGTGCGGACAACTTCAAGCTCAACCCCAGACCATACAATCGAAACGGCCGCCCAAAGCGCCAGCAACAGCAGCATCCGGGACTTTAGGCTTATCATGCCAAACTTCTGTTCGAGCAGCTTGCCAAGGGGTTTGCCAGCAAACAGTTCCAGCAGGAGATTGATCATGGCCCAGATGAAGCAGGCGATGCCAAGCGCGCTGACAATGGTCCAGAAAATGCCTTTTTCGCCGCCATAGAACAGGTAGGACGTGAACAGCGGGTAGGTCAGAACCAGCCCCGCCGCCGTTGGTAGTTTCACCGTGACGCGGGACAGGAATAGCGGAACCATCCAGGCGACCAACACGAAAAACCCAAGATTGACGCGCCAGCGTTCGTCGACGTTATAGAGGCCGTAGATGAACTGATGGAACCAGAGCCGCGGCCCCGCCCAACAAGCGCCTTCCGGGCTTTTGTTCATGCATTCACGGCGGTTGGCGGCATCCCAGACAGAATCAAGGATGCCCCAAGTCACCAAGTGCCGAACCAACATAAAGATGATAACGGCGCAGATGATCGTGATGATCGTATCCAGCCACGTGGCGAACAGGTTCTGCTTCATCCACGCAAGCGGGCCGACGGACAGGCCCGGCGGCAGGCGGGCCGGTTTCGGGTTAAACGGCTCGGCGTCTCGCGTGACGCCAGCTTTTGCCATATCAGTCTCGGAGTGCGTATCGCTCATTGCTTAGCGCTCCTGCAACTGGACGCGGCGGTTGTAGATATTCAGCAGGCCTGAAATCGACAAACTCACCACCATGTAGAACAGCATCGTCGTCGCCACGATTTCAATGGCACGGCCCGCCTGGTTCAGCGAGGTCTGCATCCAAAGCCCGACCAAATCCGGATAGGCAATCGCGACAGCCAGGGACGAGTTCTTGACGATGTTCAGATATTGGCTGATCAGCGGCGGAATAATCGCCCGCATTGCCTGCGGGATAACCACCAGCTTGAGCGTGCGACTGCGCGGGAGGCCAAGCGAAAGTGCGGCTTCCGTCTGGCCTTTGCCGACGGACTGGATACCGGCACGGACGATTTCAGCGATAAAGGCTGACGTATACACCGTCAGCGCGATCAAGAGTGCCAGAAAGGGGGGTGGCACAGCCCATCCACCTTGATAATTGAACCCTTTCAGGGTTGGCACTTCCCATGTGAGCGGCGCACCTGTCAGCACAAATACGGCGGCGGGAGCGGCAACCAGCACCGCCAGCGCCTTCCAAGCATAGCTAGGCGCATCACCGGTGGCTTCCCGCTGGGCGCGGGCAGCGCGGCGGAACATGAACGTCAGCGCAAGACCAGCAATAATGGCAATGCCCGTGATCCAAAACAGCTCACCCGGGACCGCTGCTGTTGCATAAAACCCACGGTTATTCAGCACGAATACGCCAAACACCAATTCAAACGCCTGTTTAGGCGGCGGCAACAGCGTGAACACGCCAAGATACCAGACAAATATTTGCAGCAGGAGCGGCGTGTTACGAACGATCTCCACATATGAAGCTGCCAGCCGGGCGATCAGCCAGTTATGGGACAAGCGCGCGATGCCCATAATGAAGCCAAACAGGGTGGCAAAAATGATCGCGATCACAGAAACAAATAGCGTATTGACCACACCCACCAGGAAAACCCGGCCGAATGTATCTGTCGGTTGATAATCAATCAGATGAAAGCCGATGCTGAATCCAGCCGTCGAGCTTAAAAAATCAAACCCGGTGGTCAGGCCGCGCTTTTCCATATTATAAATCGTCTGGCTGACCAGATAATACCCGGCCAGAACAATCAGCGTTCCAACAATAGCTTGGGCGACGAGACCGCGAATTTTCGGGTCACTGGCCATGCGCGAGAAACGGCTGCGCTCTGGCCCATGCGCAGTATTTCCTGCGCGTACTGGCGAATTCATTGCCAAAAGCCCCCTGTCAGAAGCTTAAATCGATCAAAGAAACGATGGGGCGGGCCGCAGGATTGGCCCCGTCTATCCCGCCCCTTCGCGTAGCGCTTCAAGCCTGGCTGGCGCAATTACTACGCCAGCCAGAGCCTGCAGTTTTGCTTACCGGAATGGCGGGGAGTAGATCAGGCCGCCATTGGTCCAGAGCGCATTCAAGCTGCCTGCACGCGGGATGTTGACCGGAGTCTTTTCGCCGATGTACCGCTCGTACACTTCGCCGTAGTTACCCACCATCTTGATGATGTTGTAGGCCCAGTCATTGGAGAGGCCGAGGCCGGTGTGAAGGTTGCCTTCAGCGCCCAGCAGACGGCGCACTTCCGGGTTCTTGGAGTTGGCGCGCATGTCGTCAACGTTCCCGGAGTTAATGCCCAGCTCTTCAGCGGTAATCATAGCGAAAACGCTCCAGCGGACGATATCGCCCCACTGATTGTCGCCTTCACGCACCACAGGGCCGAGCGGCTCTTTGGAAATCGTTTCTGGCAGGATCGTGTACTTGGACGGATCCGGGAACGCAGACCGGCGGGACGCCAAGCCAGATTTATCGTTGGTGTAAACGTCGCAACCGCCCTTAAGGAACGTTTCGATCAGCACGTTCACGTCTTCAAACGTAACCGGCTTGAAGTTCATGCCCTGGGAACGGAAGTAATCGGACAGGTTCAATTCGGTCGTTGTGCCGGTCAGCACGCAAACAGCAGCGCCATCAAGCTCTTTGGAAGAGGTGATGCCGGATTCTTTGGAGACCAAGAAACCCTGGCCGTCATACATAGTGACGGTCGTGAAATCGAGGCCCAGCTGCGTGTCACGCGTCGCAGTCCACGTCGTGGTACGGGACAGCATGTCGCTTTCGCCATTCGCGAGCGAGGTAAAGCGCACCTGGCTGGTGACGGACTGGAATTCGATTTTGCTGGGGTCGCCCAGCACTGCGGCGGCGACAGCGCGGCAGAACGCGACATCGTGGCCGGACCAGTTGCCGTTAGAGTCCAGGTTATAGAAGCCTGGGTTCGGCTGACCGACCTGGCAGTTCATGTAGCCGCGGTCCTGGACGACCTGAAGGGTCGATTTATCTTGGGCCTGGGCTGATGCCGTAGCGCCGACGGCAAGTGCCGCTGCCGCCATGACGGTATGTTTGAGTTTCATAGGTAGCCTCCCTTATGCTGCTGGGCTTGAGCGCCCTGCAATCGTTAAGCAAACATTATGCCAGACGTAAGAAACGCCTGATTTCGTAGCGGCTGAACATCATGCATCAGCCAACTTGCCTAAAAGGACAGCACAAATACCTTCCTGTGCAAACCTTTATGAGCAATGCGGGCGTAGTATAAGAGTTTCTTAACCATGGAAACAGTCAATGTGCGGACGGTATCATCTCTCAACCCCGCCAGAAGCGCTGGCGACGATCTTCGGCTTCATCGATTTGCCGAACCTTGCAGCCCGCTGGAATATCGCGCCGACGCAATCCGCGCCGATTATCCACGCTGAGGAGTCTGGCGAGGAGTCTGGCGCGCGCCGGATGGAGATGGCGCGCTGGGGGCTCGTGCCGCCCTGGGCCAAAACGCCCAATGCCAAGGGCCAATATGACGGCCCGCCGCTGATTAACGCGCGCGGCGAAACAATCGCTGAAAAACCCGCTTTCCGGGATTCATTCAGACATTCTAGAGTGTTGACCCCTGCCGATGGCTTCTACGAATGGACCGGCAAAGGCAAGGATAAGCGCGCATTCTGTATCCGACCCACCACGCAACACGCATTTGCGTTCGCAGGAATAGCAGCCGCCATGCCGTCCGGTTTTGATGGCCCCGCGCGGAGTTTCAGCATTGTCACCACAGAAGCCAATGCCACGCTGACGCCAATTCATCATCGGATGCCAGTGGTTATTCCAGTTGATTTGGCACCAGTTTGGTTGAGCGGAACACCCGCTGAAGCGGCAGAATTAATTTCTGCAGCGCCCGAAAATTTTTTTGAATTCTACGAGGTAGACACGCGCGTCGGGAATGTTAGAGAAGACGACTCGCGACTGCTGGACCCATTGCCGGACCGGCAGATTGAAGATTCGGCGGAACCAGACCCGCCAAAACCGAACCAAATGTCGTTATTCTAAGGAAGTATCCATGCGCACATATTTAAAGCAATCAAGCCAGCGGGAAGGCTTCGATCGCCCCGCCGTTGAAGCCGCCGTGCGCATGATGCTGGCCGACATCCAAGAAAACGGCGACGACGCCATCCAGCGCTACGCCCGTGATCTTGATAAATGGGAAAACGCTGACTTCCGCATGTCCAATGATCGGATCATGGCGGTGGAGAAGAACCTCTCCAAGGTCTTCAAGGAAGACATCGCCTATGCGCTGAAGCAGGTCCAAGACTTCGCTAAGGCCCAACGCGACACCATGCAAGAACTGGAAATTGAACTGCAACCAGGCGTCATGCTTGGCCATAAGCACATCCCGATGAAGGCTGCCGGCTGCTATACACCGGGCGGTAAGTATCCCCTGGTCGCAGGATCGATCATGTCCGCTGGCGTGGCACAGGTTGCTGGCGTTAAAACCATTGTCGGCTGTGCTCCGCCCCGGGATGAAAACGGCGTTTATCCGCAGACGCTCTATGCCTTCCACGCATCAGGGGCGACTGATATTTTCGCCCTTGGCGGCGTGCAGGCGCTTGCTGCTATGGCTTATGGCCTGGTTGACGTTCCAGCCTGTGATCTCCTGATCGGCCCCGGCAATCCCTATGTCGCCGAAGCCAAACGCCAACTCTTTGGTACGGCTGGCATCGACCAATTGGCTGGCCCAACCGAAACACTGATCATCGCTGACGACAGCTGCAGCGCATCCCTAGTCGCAACGGACCTGTTGGGCCAGGCAGAGCATGGTCCCGATAGTCCCTGCTGGCTGGTCACCACATCCCGCAAACTGGCGGAAGATGTACTGGTTGAGGTTGAGGCGCAGCTGGAAACGCTGCCAACGGCGGAAGTCGCCAAACAGGCATGGGCCGATTATGGCGAAGTCGTAATCGTCGAGACGGATGCTGAGGCTGTAGAGATCGCGGACGAATACGCGCCAGAACACCTCCAAATTATGACCGCCAATGATGACTATTTCCTGGAAAACCTCTCCAATTACGGCAGCTTGTTTGTCGGTGAGGCAACAACCGTGGCCTATGGCGATAAGGGTGTTGGCACCAACCACATCCTCCCCACCGGCCGCGCCGCGCGGTACACTGGTGGCCTTTGGGTAGGTAAATTCCTGAAAACCGTGACCTGGCAGCGTTTGACACCGGAAGCAAGCCGCACTGTCGCCCCCGTCATCAGCCGCATATCGGAAAGCGAAGGCATGCTGGCCCACGCTATTACCGCTGATGTCCGCCACGCCCGTTATGCGCCCAAGAATGAGGCGTAGCGATCTGCCCTGCTGGTAACGGTATTTTATCGCCCCATCGCTATCCTGTTTGCTGTCTGACGCTCCGGGGGCAGGGACTGAAGAATGGCGACAGAGACCAGAACGATTATTTTCGACGAAGCTGAGCTGATGCAGGCCGCTTATGCTTACTGCCTTAGAAAGGGTGTGGATTTGCCGCGCGCGAAGCTGCAACGTGTGCTGGCAGAACCCGAAGCGACCGGCGTCGTCAGGCTCATGTTTGAAGCCCAGGATGCCTCACAGACAGAAATTGCGCTGAGTTATAGCCAAATGGCAGCGGCGCTCATCATGCATTGTGGCGTGATCGGCGTGCCACTGCCACGCTTTAGCCGCAAGCGCCTAACCCCCGCAGGTGAAGGCATGGCGCTGATCATTCGCCTACCGGAATACGCGGGCGAAGCTGAGGACGCCCCCGCCCGCATCACGACGAGTGCCAAAGGCGTCGAGGCGCTCGTCACGCACGTTTATGCGCCAACAGGCTAAGGCCTAAATCAGCGGGTTGGCGCCCGCCCCCAGATTGCCGTTAACATGCGCGCCTCAGCTTTTATCAGGAGGCATACATGGACGATTTATTCGATCTTTCGGGGCAAACCGCTCTCATCACCGGCTCGACCAAAGGCATCGGCAAGGCCATCGCCTGCCGCATGGCGCAATATGGTGCCAATGTCGTGGTTTCCAGCCGCAAGGCAGACGTTTGCGACGCCGTCGCAGCAGAAATTAATGAAAAATGGGCGGGCCGGGGTGGCTCCGCCACAGCGATCCCCTGCCACATTGGCCACAAAGACCAACTCCAAGCGCTCGTCGATCAAACCCAGGACAAGCTTGGGCCAATTGATATCCTGGTGCCGAACGCTGCGGTTAATCCGTATTACGGCCCATCTGCCGACATGCCAGATTCGGCGTGGGACAAGATTATGGAAACCAATGTGCGCAGCACCTTCTGGCTCTGCAATATGGTCATTCCGGGCATGGCCGAACGCGGCAAAGGTGCGGTGACAATCATCGCGTCGATTTCTGGCTTGAAAGCGGCTGTTGAGCTCTTCGCCTATTCCATCTCCAAGGTGGCAGAACACCAACTCGCACGGAACCTCGCGGCTGAATATGGCCCTAAGGGCGTGCGCGTGAACGCCATTGCGCCTGGCCTCATTAAAACCGATTTCGCCAAGGCGTTATGGACAGACCCGGTCCGGCTTGAACAGATCAACAATCGCATGCCGCTCCGCCGTCTTGGCGATCCGGATGAGATTGCGGGCGCGGCGATGTTCCTTTCATCCAAGGCCGGGGCTTATATGTGCGGCCAAGTCATCAACGTTGATGGTGGTGCCGCGATCTCTCCATAAATCGCGATTAGGGCCAGGAACGGTGCGGGCTGTCATATCGGGATAAAACGTCCTAAATATGCAACCTGCCGCTTCCGGCCCCTTCCTATTCTTCGCGGATTGCCATGACGACGCTCAATGCGGTCCTGCCGCTATTCGCCATGATCGGCCTTGGCTTTTTGGCCGCTCGTATGCGTTTGCTGAACGAAGCGGCGATTCAGGGCCTCGTCAACTACATCTTCTTCTTCGCGATCCCGCCCATGCTCATTGTTATGTTGAGCAAGGCGGACCCCGAAAAGCTGCTGGCGGGCGGCCCGTTCTTAATGGCGATGTTCAGCGCGGAGCTTGCAGTGGCATTGCTAGCCGCGTTTTGGGCCAGATGGACGTACGGGAGAGTCGGCCCGGCGGCATATGGCATCCTCGGCTTCTCCGCCTGTTTCTCCAATGGCGTGCTGCTGGCCGTGCCGCTCGTTGTCGCAGCATTTGGCCCAGAAGCAGCCGCTCCGGCGCTGGTACTGGTGACGCTGGATATTCTGCTGTTTGTCGCGGTCACAGGCTTGCTCGAATATGGCCAGATGGGCGGGCGCGCCGCTATGTCGGGCGCGGCTAAGGCTGCAGCGCTTAATCCTGTCATCGTCGGCACCATCATCGGTCTGGCGCTGGCTTTCACGGGCACAACACTGCCAGGTCCATTAGATGCCTTGGTGAAGTTTTTGGGGCCAGCAGCACCACCAACGGCGCTATTTGCCCTAGGTGCTACCCTAGCGCTCCGGCCAGTTAGCGCCGCATCCGCCAAACCGGCTGGAGTGCTGACGATATTGAAACTGTTTGTGCAGCCCGCATTGGCTGCACTCATCCTGTTTTCCATCCCCGGGATTGATCCCATATGGCGCGCGGCAGGCATTGTATATGCCGCGGCACCGATAGGGTTGAACGCCTATCTTTTCGCCCGCCGCTATGAGGTTGGCGTATCCCCGGTATCAACCGCAATCGTTGTATCGACCGCCATTTCCGTCATCACTTTAAGCGCGCTGCTGATCTGGTTCGGCGACCGGGTTTGACGCCGCCAGAAGAATGCGGCGATCCGCCCATTGCACTGCAGCATTTCCAGCGTTAGCCAACTCTAGCGAACGCCCACCTTCCTCTCCCAGGTTCATCAAACAGGACCCATCGCCATGGCGAGCAAACCGACGACCCAACCGAACAATCCGCTTTTCTCCTCCGGCCCTTGCACGAAACGCCCGGGCTGGACGCCATCCGCCCTAGCCGGGGCCTCACTTGGCCGGTCGCATCGCTCTACAGAGGGCAAAGGCAAACTGGCGGAAGTCATTGACCGCTCCAAAGCCCTGCTGGGCATGCCAGATGATTGGCGCCTTGCCGTTGTTCCAGGCTCCGACACGGGTGCTGTCGAAATGGCGCTCTGGTCAATGCTGGGCGCGCGCGGCGTTGATAGCCTTGTATGGGAAAGCTTCGGCAAGACCTGGGCGACGGACCTCAAATCCCACTTGAAGCTCGACAATGCTCGCATCATTGATGCGCCCTATGGCGAGATTTCGGATTTGTCCGCTGCCGACTGGTCAAATGACGTCGTGTTCTGCTGGAACGGCACCACATCTGGCGTGCGCGTGCCAAACGGCGACTGGATCCCTGACGACCGCGAAGGCCTCGCCATTTGCGACGCGACATCCGCCG
>Ga0181597_10004558_pt1 | contig 13712 bp, 8 predicted proteins | sample 041ome_5_FD_148647 | JGI IMG/M metagenome (GOLD analysis project Ga0181597, IMG submission 148647) | Coastal salt marsh microbial communities from the Groves Creek Marsh, Skidaway Island, Georgia - 041403US metaG (spades assembly) | ecosystem: Environmental > Aquatic > Marine > Intertidal zone >... | reverse complement strand
CAAAGTAGCAGTCTTATACCAGAAGAAATACGCAAGTTACTCAAACAACATCAACTATAAAATTTGTATTATGAATATACCTGAGAATTCAATCATTAATTTTTCAGATTTTATTAGTTCTATTTCTGATGGCCAGCTGTCTTCTTGGGCAGCCAATCTTCCAAAAGATATTCAGTGCTCTATGGCGCCTGACCGCTGGGGTGATATGCCCACCTGGGAGCAAGCCCTAAGAAGCCTACCTGAAATTAATTGCAGTAAATTAGATCTCAAAAATGGGGTATTTATAGGTCAACTTGGAGATTCCAGTAATACAGAAATAAAATACCTGGAACAGTCGCTGATGAAACTTCACCCATGGAGAAAAGGTCCTTTTTTTATAAGCGGGCTACATATTGATACAGAATGGAGATCAGACTGGAAATGGGATCGAATAATTCCACATATATCCCCACTTGATGAAAAGCTAGTATTAGATGTAGGTTGTGGTAATGGTTATCATTGTTTGAGAATGGCTGGCGAAGGGGCAGCCAGAGTCATAGGAATAGACCCCTCAATAAAATTTATTTATCAATTCTACGCTATCAAGAATTATATAAATCAATACTTCCATCAAACCAAAGTAAACAGCCAAATACTAGTTGATGTACTTCCGGTGAAAGCTGAAAGCTTACCAAAGAAATTAAAGGCATTTGACACTGTCTTTTCAATGGGTGTAATTTACCATCGTCGATCTCCAAGCGAACATTTGTCCAAATTATGGAGTCTTGTTAAACCCGGCGGTGAGGTTGTGCTAGAAACACTCATAATAGAGGGCGGACTAGGGGATCAATTAAAACCAAAGGGGCGTTACGCTAAAATGTCAAATGTCTGGTCTATACCAAGCATTGAGACCGTCCTTTGTTGGATGGAAGAAAATAAGTTTAAAAACTGTCGTGTGGTTGATATTTCAATAACCAGCTTTAAAGAACAAAGGTCATCCAATTGGATGAAATTTGAATCTTTATCAAATTTTTTAGACAAAACTAACTCAAGACTCACAGTAGAGGGTTATCCTGCTCCAATTAGAGCAGTGTTCGTAGCAGAGGCTTAGATATCAAATATAGTATTCAATCATCAATTTCAGTATAAATAGTATCTAAAGAAAAAAGGGTGTGAATTTCTGCACACCAAATATTAAGTCGCTGTGAAGAAAGTTCCGGCTGCTGATCCTCATCAAGTGCCAATCCAACAAATTTTTTTTCATTGCTGTGATCTATAGTTATTTCAGCTTTTGATGAAATATAATCGTAACCATTGGTGGGCCAATAACCCACTATGCGGTCGGCTGATTTGCTGACAACTTCATATAGCATACCCATAGCATCTAAAAAAAAATCGGCGTAGCCAAACTGATCTCCTAGACCAACAAATGCTACTGTTTTTCCAGAAAAATTAATTCCCTCCACGTCTTCCCAAAATTCCTTCCAGTCAGATTGAATTTGTCCAAAGTCCCAAGTGGGGATGCCAAGAATTAACCTATCGTAATTAAGAAAGTCAAGCTGCTTTACTTCTCCAACATCATATATATCTACAGCCTCTTCTCCTAGCCTTCTTGCAATACGATGAGCAACAGATTCTGTATTTCCATCATCACTTCCAAAAAAAATTGCAATTTTTTTCACAGTTTATCCAGTATCTATTGTTAACATTTTGCCTAAAAGTAATGATTTATTTGTAGCTCTAAATAATCATCACGACTTTGCGGGAAGTTCGGCTCGCCCAATTCAGAATTGGTAGCTACCTTGAGCTCCAATGACAGTAAAAAATTTTCTTTTAGGCGAGTTTTTGCTTCAATACTATAAAAGGTCTCTGATGTTTTTTTATCAAGAATAAAACCTGCTAAAATTGATCCGTCATTCATGTTATTTGATGTCCATCTAGATCCTAAAAAAAAATCATTGTCGGCACTTGTGATTGATTCAACAGAAGAGCGATCATCGTGTTGATACTCAAAAAGAATACCCACATCACCTATTCCATCAAAAACTTGATAAAAAGTATACTCAAAGCCTACCACTCCAGCAAAAATAGAATCAGCATACCCATCACGGACAAAAGATTCTAATTTCCAAAGCCATGAGGAATTTGTGTATTGAAGATCTAGCCCAATCTGTTCTATTTGATCATAATTTAATAACAATTCTGAATTGACACCCCCCATGCTCAATCGAGGATCACGATTTGTTCCATTGAAATAATAAAATCCAAGATCAACATCACCAAAGTAATGGCTATATCTAATCGCGAAATCTAAATGTTTTCTCTTACTTGATGATTGATATTTAGCATTATCAGCATTTATAGGAGCTTCGCTCCTGAATCTTCCGTCTGGACCAGAAAAAGTTCTTTCACGGAAATAGGGAAGCAGATAAAAGCTTAATAAACCATAGTCCTCTTGAAAAGCTAAACGTATCATTGGTTGGCCAAGCTTTTCTTCTTGGTTGATATTTTCAACAAGATCAGTTTGGTTAATTATATCTATCAAATGAACTGATTCTGCTACACCCCAGAAGACTTTGTTAAGACCTATAAGAAGCTCAACATCCTCATTTTGATAAGCCCAATAGGCCTCTCTAAAATCAACGTGTGATCGTTTTTTATCATTTTCGTCCCAGCGAGCAAAAGTTATAAAAGATACTCGCTGGTTGTTACTGTTGTTTTGCCAGCGGATTTCCCATTCACCTGAAATTGAAGATTCAATATCACTAGTATTTTGATCTTTCCACATCGAGTTCTGAGTGAAACCTCGCAATTGAAATGCAATATTTCCACTGATGTCCAATTTATCATAGACATCAGCAACTCCTAACTCCGAGGTTGACATAAGTAGCAATATAAAGAAATACAATGTTTGCTTAGATTTAGAAAACTTCAATACGGTCACCTTAAGCCCGTGAGGCGACCTTTCACAAAATCACTATCTGTGAGCCCTAAATTAAATTTATATGCATCATATATTAAATCACTGCTTTTTTTGGTCTGGATGTTATTCATTTTTAATTTATGAGGACGCCAATATTTTTGATCATAAACTCGATAATCCAGCAATATCAACTCTTTTAATAAACTACCCTTTCGATCATAAAATTCTATCTTTCTTAGTTGATAAATAGAATTATCGACCCATGAAATTTGTTTTTTATACCCAGAATTTTCATAAAGAGGGATTCGCTCGATGACATCACATATCAACTTGCCACAATTTTCTTTTCGAAGATATTTATAGCTAAACTTATTTAATTCACTAGCAGTAAAATCCTCAAAAGCAAATTCAGAGCCAACAAATGGACCAGATTTATTTCTTGAAGAAATTCTTTTCACCCTTTTTAAAGCAGGTAAATAAAGCCACTGATCGTCAGATTTGAGTATTTTTGCATGAGATAATAACGCTGTTCCTTCAATATCTTTTGGTGTTCTAAATAAAATTAAGCCTTTATCTCCCACTGACTCATCAGGGATCTCTAGTGTTTTAAACTGAAGTGTCCTTGATGCCTGCTTACCAGCAGAGTTCCTTAGTATCATAGTCATCTCAACTACGCTATCCGAAAAACCTCGATCGGATCGATCAGATCTTGCTGCAATGTTATAGCCTTTCTCGCTATCAGCATTAGCGTATAGAGAATTATGCGGTAAAAATAAAAAAAGACTCATGCACAAAATATTTTTAAGGGGTGTATCTGAGTGAATATTCAATTTAAGTTTCCTGTTAGTTAATATATACAGCTACACAAGTAGTTCTAGCCTGAGCTCTCTGTTTTTTTCTTGCCTTGCTTATCCATAAACAACAAAAGAGCAGGAAGTAATAAGAAATCGAGCAATAAGGCAAATAATACTGAAAAAATTGTCATCAATCCAAGATCAACATTCATTTTAAAAGCTGATGTTGTTAGAACAATAAAACCACTCGTTAAGATGATTGTATTAACTACAATAGCTTTACCAACGTTCGAAAATGCATAACGTATTGAATCCTCAACACTGAGACCCTTTTCATTTTTTGCACGAACGTACTTAGATAGAAAATGCACTGTATCATCAACAATAATTCCTAAAGAGATAGAGGCAACAGTTGCAACAGAGAACCCAACTTCGCCATAAAGAAGAGCCCATGCTCCAAAAGTCATAAGCAAAGGAAGTCCATTCGGAATCATGCTCATTAAACCCAATCGAATACTTCTAAGTGCTCCAATCATAATGACCGCTATTACTAAAATTGCACCTATGGTCCCTGATATCATATTTTGTACATTCCTATCTGTTATATAGGTAAACATGACTTGTGCACTTGTAGGCTGCGACATCATGTATTCTGGCCAGTTTTGCAACATCCATTGACGTGTTGCATCTAAAAAGGATTTAGTCTCACTTGTGCTAGCTTTTTGTAACATAGCTGTAACTCTTGTCGCAGACTTATCAACGTTGATACGATCATTCAAATCTAACCCATATGGCAGCGATAGTTCATATAATAATAGATATTGCGCTGATAACTGGCGATTATCTGGAAGACGATAAAAGCTATTGTTGTCACTATGCATATTTTTATTCAGACGTTTCATGATATCTGTAATAGAGTACACATGCAGAACTTCGGGCTGTGCACTCAAAAAAGTGGTGAATTCCTCAAGATATCTAAGGTACTCTGGTTCACTTACCCCGCCAGTATTCTTAGCAGGCACAGAAAATTCAATGGGATAAAGTCCAAAACTTTTCAGTGCTTGATCTGAATCTCTCCGAAACTCAACCCTTTCGTCAAAATACTCAACCCATTGGTCATTAAAAGAAATTGTTGGTATAAAGCTCGCTAGAATAGCTACTGCTATGCATGAAATAACTAGTATCTTACGTGAATTATAAATAACGAAATTAGCGATATGGGTCATAACTTTTTGTGTCCACTCTAATTTTTTAGATGGGGTTATTCTTACAGGTAAAAGACTCAAAATTGCTGGTAGTAAGGTGATAGAGAGTAGCCATGCTGTAAATATACCAATAGCTGTGATGTTCCCGAGATGCCAAAAAGGTGGTGAATCAGAAAAATTAAGTGCAAGGAAACCGACGATCGTTGTAACTGATGTAATAGTTACAGGTAAAAAATTGATACGTGCAGCTTCAATTATAGATTCTAATTTTGTAGACCCTTCGCGCATAAGAGTTTTAAAGGATACTAATATATGGATAGAATCAGCTACGGCAAGCGTGAGTATGACTGTAGATGCACTCATAGAAATGGGTGTAAGCTTGATTCCAAAGAATCCAGCAGCACCCATACCAACGACTGTTGAAAGTGTTACAACTAAAAAAATTACAACAGTTCCCGCAAAAAACCTCAATATTAGCCATGATATCAATAGTATTACTATGAACATTATAGGGGTTAATGTTCCAGCATCTAGCAAACCTACTTCTGAGAAAGCATTATTTAACATAGATACACCAGTAAGATGTATTTTTATGTCAGGAAAGTCAACTTCCATAAGTTGACGAAGGTCTCTTGCTGCGCGGACTGCTTCTGGCACCTCAAGTAAGTTGAGATCTGGGTATTGTAAAACTACGTTAATAGCTGTGACAGCAGAGTTTGTTGTAACTAAGTTATTACGAAGAAGTGGCTCCTCTAAGGAGGCCTCTCTCTTTTTCGATAGCTCTAAAGACGACAGACTCTCAGCATCAATTACTAGATCTTCAACAATGAGATCATCACCAATTGAATGTGTATATTGAAAATTACTTAATGAGTCAACACGAATTGTATATGGTATTTTCCAAGCTTCGGCTGTGAGCTTTTCGACAGCAGATAAAGTTATATTATTGAATACTCCCTCTTTCTTTTTATTTTTTGGTTCCATAACAAATAAGATATTATCATTTTTTGTATACGTAGCCTGTAAGTCCTCAAACGCAGCTAGCTCTGGATTATTATCAGAGAAAAAAACACGGTAGTTTGAAGAGAACTCAAGGCTTGACATCCCTCTAGTAAAGCCGAGCACAATTATTAATGTTACAAAAATGACAACCCATCGTAAGTGGATTACCTGGCTAGTAAGCTTTTGTGAAAATTTATCTATTTTTTTGAAATAAGGATCCATATTTAATTTAGCCATGCATTTAAATAAGACTTATATATAAATAATTAGAAAAGTTATCATTCACAAATGGCGCACCCGGAAGGATTCGAACCTTCGACCGCTCGGTTCGAAGCCGAGTACTCTATCCAGCTGAGCTACGGGTGCATTTGATTAAAGTGTCTGCTAACTTTCGATTATTCTATACCAGCAACTTTATAGATCATACTAAACCAAGCTACAGGAACTAAGTTTTAAATTGATCTTAGAGAAATTATTAAAAAATAAATGAACCCATTTATACTTATAGGGCTTTTTTTAAAATGGCGCACTCGGAAGGATTCGAACCTTCGACCGCTCGGTTCGTAGCCGAGTACTCTATCCAGCTGAGCTACGAGTGCATCAAAGTCGCGTAATATATGAAAGAAGGGCTTTTTAGTCAAGCTCAAAGAGATGTAACGTATAATTTGGTCTTTTCATTTATCGTCAATATAATCCTCATATGTTGTATATTGCCTGTTGGACATAAATAATGATTACCCAATAAAAAAGACCCTAAAGGGTCTTTTTTATTGGGTTATTGTCATTACCTGTCTTCACTAAAGATAAACTTAGGTTTGAAGATATAGGCCATTGAGGGCATTAAGAACAATGCACTAAAGGCAGATACTGAGAGCCAAATGGCTATCAGCATACCCATTTCTGCTTGGAAGCGCAGCGAAGAGTATGACCATACAGCGATACTAGCAATCAATACGAACGCTGTTACCAAAACGCCCCTACCTGCACAATGCAACGATAGGTTAATTGACTCTAATATTGACTTACCGCTGTCAAATTCCATCTTCATTCGATCACAAATATAAAGTGCATAGTCCACACCGAGACCAATACCTAATGCAGCAACAGGCACTGTATTAATATTCATACCGATATTCTGATAAGCCATGAATGCGAAAGTAACCATATTTGCAAGAACAACAGGAACCATAAAGAACATACCTGCAATACTTGATCGATAAACAAGGATACACATCATTACAAGTATAAATAATGCAAGCGCAATAGATTGTATCTGACCAGATAGGATTACTTCATTTACAGCAGCAATTACACCAATAGTACCTCCAGCTAGTGCAATGTTTACGTCAGGATTTGCTGCTTGGAATTTTTTAACCCTAGCAACTGCAGTTTGAATAGTTGGACCTTGTCTATCTGCGAAAAACATAGTGATCGATGCATTCATCCGATTCACGTCAGTAAAGCGATTAAGATCTCCGGGTTCTGCTGCTCTCTCGTACATATAGATTAACTCAGCATTATTGGTTGTTGTCGAACCAAGCTCGGTATATCTAAAATTACCCTCTCTAAGTGTTTCATTTACCGACGGTAAAATATCAGAAAGTGAAATACTACCACCAATTTGCTCCTGTTGTTCCATGTAGCGCTGGAAACGCAACATAGTGTCTAATACATGAACATTTTTGATCTGATTTTTTTCTTTTCGACCAACAACCACAAACATTCTATCTGCACCAGGGAACTGAGTATTAATTGCGCTTGAATCTGCATTATAAAGGGCATCTGGCCACAATATTGGCGAACCCGGATTTGCGTCACCGATTGTTAACTCTACTGCACGGAAACTACATCCGATAAACACTACTGCCGCGAGTGTAACAACAATAAATCTTGCTTTTGTTGAAGCAACACTTACACATAGATTTAAAAAGGGTCTAATTAGTAATTTATCGAGATTTAAACCGTGCGCATATGCATTTGGTTTCTTGACAAATGACAGTAAAATTGGTGTTACAACAATTGAGCTAACTGCTACTGTTGCTACCCAAACTACGGCAAGCACTACTAATTTCTGTAGCAAAGGAATTGGACTAATCGCAACGACCGTTACACAACCTGCGTCTGTACCTACTCCTAGAAGCCCTGGCCTTAACAAGTCTTTCAAAGTAATTTTTGCTGCTTCATAAGAGTCTGCTTTGTCTCCCTGGCTTTCAATTTCTTCATGAAAACGAGTTATCATCTGAACAGAATGTGACACTGCTCTAGCCGTTATAAGCATCGCTACTACTACCACCAATGGATCGAAATGAATTCCTACTAGTTTAGCCACCCCAAGCGCCCAAGTAGCACTAATAGCTCCGGCCAAGAGAGGTAAAATGGTTCCCCTCCATGTTCTATTAATTAAAAACAATAAAACTAAGAAGATTAAACCGGCATATGTAACAAGCTCCATAGTTTCAGGTAGAAAGTGATCCACCCAGCCATATAAAATGGGGTTACCTACCAATGATATATCTACTGCATCATTGTCCAATCTATTAACTAGCTCGTATGCTTGCTTGTAAACTAAATTAGGATCTAAGAGGCTATCAAAGAAATCCACTGTAATTAATGTCGCTGATAGGTCTTTTGAAACATATGGACCATAAACAAGTGGGCTTCGGAGGATAGCTTCTTTTATGCGATCAATGTCAGCTTGATTTTCTGGAAGATTTGGCCACATATAAGGAAAACTTTGGATTCCCTCTGTAGACGCTCTTACCTCCTTAAGCTTTTTACCAGCTATAGAGTAGATCTGAAATTCATTGATCGCGTCAATCTTGTAGAGGCCCTGAGTAAGTCCATGTATCTGCTCAAGAACAGGCATCTGGAATATATCGCCTTTTGTAGACTGAATCATAAAGGTAATAATACTAGTACCACCAAAAGTTTTCTTAAACTCCTCATGGACTTTAATGTATGGGTGCGTTCCAGGTTGCAAGTCTTCGAACACAGTTTTTACATCTATACGTACTGCAAAAGTTGCAAGAATTAAGGTCAAGGCAGCAACTACCAATAAAACCTTTTTTCTTTGCTCTATACAGAAAATAGCGAAATTCTCTAACATCTTTTTCTCCAACAATCCAAATTAACCAAAAATTTATTAAGTAGGCTTAAATATTCAATATGTTCTATTCGTGCAACAACGTCCATTCACGAGTTTTTAAGTCTAGTGAACCCACTGTCGCCCCTACTGCTAGGCCTTTTCCGTCAATAATAACCATCTCTGAGTGAGAGGTATAATCGGTACTAGAAATATTCATAGGCTCAAAATTAGTCAGATCACTAGTAAAAGTCATCCATTTTCCCTTGTTGCCAATAGCTACCCATCGATCAATTGCATCTGACCATTGGACATCCATCATATGCTCAGTCATACCAGATGCCTGTGGTGATATATATGTCCATGTCGCGCCACCATCTTTTGTACTTACTGTTACTCCTGCTAGACCGACTATAGTAATTTCATTATCGTTTCTTGCGTCAATTGCACCGAAACTATTTGGGCTATCAGATTGTATTTCTTCCCAGTTTAATCCGTCATCACGAGTAATAAATATACGGCCATACTCGGCTGCAACGTAATATGTACCGTTAGGTGTTTTTACTACATCGTTCATGAAGATGTCGTCTAGCTCACATCCACATTCTGGTTTAAGTCTCGACCAGGTTTTACCGTAATCTTTAGATCTTAAAACTGCACCCATTTCACCAACGGTTACGGCTTCTCCATCTGAATAAGTGTGCACTTTAAGTAATTTGTTTGCTATGTCAGACTTTGGGGAGTCTACCTCAACCCAAGTCTTTCCACTGTCTTCTGTAATAACAATAACTCCATCGTTTCCAACAGCTACTGCATTATCAGGACTATCTTTCCAAGCTGATATATCTTGGAAGTGCTTCATTGTATTGGATTCTTGTTTTGTCCAAGTTACTCCACCATCACTGCTTTCTAACATCAGTCCGTAGTTACCTGCAGCAAGCCACTTATCATCACTTTGATTAGCAAGACCATAGACCCTGTCTCGAACATTAATTGCGGCTGGAACTACTTCATTAATAACAACGGTAGGTTTAACAAAAAGGCCTGCGTATAACAGTGTGCCTACGATTGCCCAAGGCAAAATTCCTATAAAAGTGAGTATAACCTTTTGTATGGCGGTTTTCTCGTTTACAGCAGCGTTCATAACTCCCCCAAAAAATATACAGACATGGCATCTAAATGAAGCCACTCTCATCAAAAAAAGAATTTTATTTTATTATTTAATTGTTGTTCTTCACTTTAAAAAAATTCCGGAAGAAGCTGTTAGAATTTGTGTACTAACAACCCCTTCACGGAATGGCCTAGATTAATATTAACGTGCTAACTGAATAAGTGTTTTCAGTGTTACGTCTTCTTCTTGTACTGAGTCAGGGTTAGCTTTCATGTTAGAAGACCAAGTTGTTGAAAACTCAGCTTTCCAATCAATGATATGACCAACAACTGGCATCAATGCTTGGTAACCGTCATCACCATAATCGATACGATTTTGGAAGATGAAAGTTTTCCAGAATTTACCGTTTTTATCGTATGCTTCACCCAGGTAAGGTCTAGGGTAATCCATTTCCATATAAACGATTTTCTTGCTGTAAGGATGCTCGTCAGGAGGAGTTCCCTCAATAACGTACACTTCACGTGGTTCCCATTGAACTTGTTCATTAGGGAAGAAGTGAGGTGGTGTATCCATGTCTACAGCAGGAAATTCCTTAATTGTATTTTTAAAAGCAAGGTCAACAGTAACTAATGGAGCATGAGCAATAGCCCAGATCCAACGCTTACCAGTTAACTTAACTTCTTTATACTTAGTAGGAACTGCATCCCAGATATCCCAGTCATCGTACAACTGAACTGTTCCACCAATTGGATCCATCCATGCGTTACCAGAAAGACGACGTGCACGACGTACAGACTTCAAGTATGCATAAACGTCATCAGGCTTCTGAGATGTTGGATCGTTGTAGCGAACAGAAAAGATTCCGATACCTTTAATATCTTGTGGGTAAATTGCCACTAGTACCGTTTTTTGCAGGATATCGCCATCGCCTTCAGATACTGGACCACCATCTAAACGGCCTTCCATATAGTAGCGACGCGCCCACCAACGCTGAATACGCTCCATACCTGTTTTGGCGTCCAAGAACACCCAAGAGATATGACGTAAATCCATAGTTGCACCATAAGTTGGAGAACGTAGGTTCCAGATTAGTTTACAACCTGCATCCGGATCATCCATGCTTACTTTTTGTGGGTCAAAGAACATACCCGCTGTCCAGTTGCTAACAACACCACAGTTACTACCGTTAGCAGGTGCTCCGTATACAACATTAGGAGCTCCATCTATAGTAGCTTGCATATATTTAGGGTCCATTTCAATGAACTCTGAATGACGAGTATTAATCATCAATGCTTTGTTACGGATCATCCACTCAACGTTTTCAGTAATCATACTTCCAACTGTTTTTCCTTCGAAACAAAGATTAGTTACTGCATCTAAGTTTGAATTCTGGATCACTGTTCCAGCTTCCATAGCATCACCAGTACAGCCGCCTTCTGCTTCAATAGGAGAAGGACCGCCATCCCAGCGACCAGCTGCGGGTGGATCACCGTAAAACAATGGGTTTGGTTTAGTTCCGTCAGCAGTTTTTGCTACATAGCCTTTAGGCTTGCTAGCATCATCCGCCCAATCTGCTTTAGCAAAGGCTTGGGAGCCTCCTAAAAGCAATCCTAGCGATACTACCGAGGTAGTAATTAACTTCATATACATAAAATATACTCCAAGTTTTTTTTATTTTAGTGCTGTCTACACAAATCATACACAGTAATCATTGTGCAGACATACTCAAACGTACTACTTTCTTAGAACTGTCTAGTTACTTTGAATACTAACTGGTTATCACCAGCAAAGTAATCCATGAAACCAGCACTATTTTCTCTTTTACCAAGAGAGTTATCACCCGCACCTAGTGGCACTCCATTAGCAAAACTAGCAGCTCCACAAGAATTATCGGACCCTGTTCCAGCAGTTGCAGAACAAACTTTCTTAGTGTCACCATCATTCCACCAAAGGTTTAGTTCAGCTTTTAGACGCCAATCATCACCATAAACAAACTCTACTGCAGGGATAGCAAAACCACCACCTTTAGTTAAGTCAGTACCAGCTACGAATGAAGGATTAATCGTATCACGATGGAAGTTCATCAATGTAAAGATAGTTAAATAAGCGGTGTGCTCCATTTTTCTTGAACCAAAAGAAGCAAATTCTACTATTTCATCTTTTTCATCATGATTCATTATCCATGTGTCGAATAACTGAACACTTGACAGCGAAGGACGATGCGTGCCTAGAGAATCCATCCACTTAAACTCTTTATCGATACGGAACATCATATTAAGTGTATTTTTCTCGATAACACCATTCCAACCAGGTAGATCTGATTTAAGAGACCCATAGTTGTAGGGCTTGTTAGGAATATAAGCAATTTCAGCACTTAATGTGGCATCCATTGGGCTGTTAAAACCAGTCATAGTGAAACCAAAGATATCAATTTCAGGGTACATCCAGTCACCCAGTAAAGTACCTCCTTTAGCAGCATCGCCACCATAAGTTTCAGTTTCACCCATAAGGCCGTAATAACCATAAAAAGCACCGTTGGTACGACCCGCATTTTCAAGAGATGCAAGACCACTCACGTCTGGTTGACCGTAAGCAGTAAGACCATTAGATGCATATGGATTCACGACTGGTGCTGGATTGAAGGTTTTCATATAAGCGAATGAATAACCTATTGAGCCCCACTCACCATTCCAACGAATACCGTAAGTCATGTCACTCCAATCACCTGAATCATGATCGGTACGATATGAAGTTGTGAACTGCGTGAAGTCAACTCCACGGTATGGGTGTGGTATCCAACGTCCACCTTCGATGTTGTAGTTACTACCCATGTCTTCTTTACGATCCCAACCTGGCCTAATATACCAGTTCAAGCTTCCGCCTAACTCATAGAAGTCCAACCTAAAGTTGAACAACATAAGTGGCTTACGCCATTCTTCGTTGTTTTCATAAAATAGACGACCACGATAGTCATAGCCATGAACAACGTCCATTGCTTGGAAGAAATCACTTTCACCCCAAACTAACTGTTGACGTCCAACACGGACCATCAATCTGTCATCAAAAAGGTTGACATCAAAATACAACTCACGCAACCAATCAAACACTTCATCGGTAGTTTCATATTGTTCCATGAATTTACCTCTGTTATGTGTTCCCGAACCACTATAGTTACCTTGAATATTAAATGCATTAGCTGTAGCATCCATTCTTTCTTCAAGATCATCAAGATAGTCGGTTTGCATCTCTTTATCAAAACGTGTGATCACTTTCCAATTCAAAGGACCTGTTTTAATATCGAAATCCAAGTTTAGAGTTACCTCTGCCATGTTCATGCGAAATTTATCATCGGCCTTGGTTTCATCATGATCCTGTAGCATGACGCCAACAGTAGTTCTGACATAACCATTCATATTGAGGTTATAAAAAGGTTCATTATCACCCCCGTAGCCATACGCAGAGAAAGCGTTACTGCTTCCTAGGAGTAGACCCCCAAATCCCAGCAAAAGTCCGCCGACCTTTAAAATGCTGGTTGATTTACTTCTTACCATCTTATTCTCCCACTTAGTATTACTTCGTAAAATTATATAATTTCAAACCGCGCCCAATAAGAACA
>Ga0181597_10004554_pt1 | contig 13716 bp, 10 predicted proteins | sample 041ome_5_FD_148647 | JGI IMG/M metagenome (GOLD analysis project Ga0181597, IMG submission 148647) | Coastal salt marsh microbial communities from the Groves Creek Marsh, Skidaway Island, Georgia - 041403US metaG (spades assembly) | ecosystem: Environmental > Aquatic > Marine > Intertidal zone... | reverse complement strand
CATGTCGAGTCAGGTGTGCCGCTGCTGCAGAAGCTCAATGAAGTGGTTATGGGGTTGGGCTTCACCTCTTACACCGGGGATATCAGCAGCAAGTTGAATATGGTGCTGTTCACCCTGTCGCTGATGATTGGTACGGCGGGTCTGCCGCACGTAATCATTCGCTTCTTCACTGTGCCGAAAGTGGCTGATGCGCGCTGGTCGGCTGGTTGGACCCTGATCTTCATTTCCCTGCTGTATCTCACTGCACCTGCCGTGGCCTCCATGGCTCGCCTGAACCTGCTGACCACCGTCTACCCGCAGGGTGATGCGGCGCCAGCGCTGGTGTATGCAGAGCGTCCGGACTGGGTGAAAACCTGGGAAACGACTGGCTTGATCACGTGGGAAGATAAGAATAGCGACGGCCGTATTCAGCTGTACAACGATGCCGCTCCAGCCTTTACTCCGACTGCTGAAACACGTGGCTGGAAGGGCAACGAGCTGACCGTTAACAACGATATTCTGGTACTGGCTAACCCGGAAATTGCCAACCTGCCAAGCTGGGTAATTGGCTTGATCGCAGCGGGTGCAATTGCGGCTGCATTGTCGACGGCGGCGGGTCTGTTGCTGGCCATCTCTTCGGCCGTGAGTCATGACCTGATCAAGAACATGATCAATCCCAAGATCAGTGAGAAGGGGGAAATGCGCGCTGCGCGGATTTCCATGGCGGTGGCGATCCTGTTGGCCACTTGGTTGGGGCTTAATCCGCCTGGCTTTGCGGCGCAGGTGGTGGCATTGGCCTTCGGTATTGCGGCGGCCACGCTATTCCCAGCGTTGATGATGGGGATCTTCTCCAAGCGGGTAAATGACAAGGGCGCGATTGCTGGCATGCTGGTAGGCCTGGTGTTCACCGTTGTGTACATCTTCCTGTACCTAGGTTGGTTCTTTATCCCTGGCACGGCGACCTTCGCCAACACCCCGGATAACTGGATGTTTGGCATCTCGCCACTGTCCATCGGTACTGTGGGTGCGGTGATCAACTTCGCGGTTGCCTACGCCGTGTCCCTCTCTACTGTGGCACCGCCTCAGGAGATTCAAGACCTGGTGGAAAGCGTGCGTACTCCCAAAGGTGCTGGTGGCGCGTTGAGCCACTGAGCATAATCAAGCCTGATCAATGCTGATCAGGGTTTTATCAGCGGGCCTCTTTGTGAGGCCCGTTTTATTTCGGGAGTCAGTCAATGTTGTGGACACTACTTGCCATCGGGGTTGCGGGGCTGGGGGCGGCGGGTATTGCCATGCTGCTGCGCAAACTGACGGGCAATCGTTTGCCGAAGTGGATCATCCCCGCGTTTGGCGGTTTGGGCATGCTGAGTTACCAGATTTACTACGAGTACTCCTGGTTCGAGCATCAGTTGCAGCGTCAGCCGGCGGAGTCCGTGCTGGTATCCAGTGAGTCAGGCGAGGTGTTCTGGCGGCCGTGGACGTTCTTCTGGCCAATGACCACGGCCTTTACGGTGCTCGACAGCAAAAGCCTGCTGCGCGAGGAGGCCGCGGGCAGCAACCTGGTGGCGTTCAACCTGTACCGCTTTGAAAAGCAGCATGTTGATCGGGTCAGTCATCAGCCCCATTTGCTCAACTGCACCACCGCCGAACTGCTGCCGCTTGATGCGCAGAAGAAGCCACTGCTGCAACAGATGAAGCGCATAGAGCGGGACGGTGTGCTTTACCAGCGTGTCTGCTCTTAAGGATTTGTAGATTCACCTGTTGGTACGGCTTTGGCGTTAGCTTGGGGCCGTGCCATAGACACAGATCAATACAGCCCCTTGGCGGGCTCCCTAAAATCGCGACCCCCTTGGTTTCCCGAGCTCGCGGTTTATGGCCACTCTCCCTGCTTACCCTGAACTGTTGTCCCCGGCGGGGACCCTGAAGAACATGCGCTACGCCTTCGCCTATGGCGCGGATGCGGTGTATGCCGGCCAGCCGCGTTACAGCCTACGGGTGCGTAACAACGAGTTTGACCACGCACACCTGGCCTTGGGCATTGCCGAGGCGCACGCTCAGGGCAAGCAGTTTTATGTGGTGGTGAATATCGCCCCGCATAACGCCAAGTTGAAGACCTTCCTCAAGGACTTGGCGCCGGTGATTGAGATGGCGCCGGATGCGCTGATCATGTCCGACCCGGGCTTGATCATGCTGGTGCGTGAGCATTTCCCGCAGATGCCGATTCACCTCTCGGTGCAGGCCAATGCGGTGAACTGGGCTAGCGTGAAGTTCTGGCAGCAGCAGGGGTTGAGCCGGGTCATTCTGTCGCGCGAGCTGTCGCTGGAAGAAATCGCCGAAATCCGCAGCGAAGTACCCGGCATGGAGCTGGAGGTCTTCGTCCATGGTGCGCTGTGTATGGCGTACTCCGGGCGCTGCCTGCTGTCGGGCTATATCAACAAGCGCGACCCTAATCAGGGCAGTTGCACCAATGCCTGTCGCTGGGAATACAAAGCCGAGCAGGGCGCTCAGAACGAGCTGGGCGATATCGTGCGCATCGTTGAGCCGACCCTGGGTGTTGGCGCGCCTACCGAGCAGGTGTTTCTGCTGCAGGACGCCTCGCGCCCGGACGAGCCCATGCCGGCGTTTGAAGATGAGCACGGCACCTACATCATGAATTCCAAGGACCTGCGCGCGGTGCAGCATGTCGAGCGCCTGGTGCAGATGGGTGTGCACTCACTGAAAATTGAGGGCCGCACCAAATCCCACTACTACGTGGCGCGTACGGCTCAGGTGTACCGCAAGGCCATCGATGATGCCGTCGCCGGCAAGCCGTTCGACAAGAGCCTGATGAACACTCTGGAGTCCCTGGCCCATCGCGGTTACACCGAGGGCTTTCTGCGCCGTCATGTGCACGACGAATACCAGAACTATCAGCGCGGCAGCTCGGTCTCCGAACAGCAGCAGTTTGTCGGTGAATTGACGGGCGAGCGGCGTGGCGAGTTGGCTGAGGTGAAGGTGAAAAACCGCTTTGCCATCGGCGACGGCCTGGAGCTGATGACCCCCCAGGGCAACCTGCGCTTTAGCCTTGAACAGCTGGAAAACCGTAATGGCCAGGCAATGACCGTCGCCCCTGGTGACGGCCACGTGCTGTACCTGCCCGTGCCGCCTGAGGTGCAGCTGGAATATGGCTTGTTGATGCGCGATCTATAGGGCGGTTAGATCGAATGGGCCAGCTTACGCCGCCGGCTATTGAGCTGTTGCAGCAGCACGGGCAGGCTGTCGAGTTCTTGCTGGCGCGCTTTACTAAACAGGATCAATGCCAGCTCAGCGGTGACCAGCGCATCGGCACTGGCGTGATGGCGCTGCTGCACCTGTAGGCCGAAGTGCTGCGTCCAGCCGTCCAGGCCAGCGTTGCCCACGCCGGCCTTGGGGCACAGCAGCGGGGCGATTTCCGCGACATCAAAGAACGCATGCTGCAAGCGGTAGCCCAGGCTCTGCTTGAGGGCGCGGGCCAGCATGCGTTGGTCGAACTCGGCATGGAAGGCCAGCAGCGGGCTGTCGCCGACAAACTCCATAAAGGCCAGCAGTGCTTCAGCGGGCTCCTCGCCCATGGCAATTTCGCTCGGGGCGATGCCGTGGATCAGGGTGCTTGCGCTAGCCTGGTGGCCTTCGCGTTGCAGCGTGCATTCAAATTGCTGGCTCAGGTCGATGGCCGAATTTTCGATTACCACCGCGCCGATCGACAGCACCACATCGCGGCGCATGTTCAGGCCACTAGTTTCCAGGTCGAGGACGACGAAGCGCTGCTGCAGCGTGCTGCTGTCGAGGGGCGCTGCCTCGGCTAGTTGTTGGCGGCGCTTAAGCTGCGCCTCGGTCAGTGCCGGCTTGTGCCCGGTCAGCCAGGTAAATGTGCTCATAACTGATACCTCACGGCCAGGCTGCTCTGCAGTCGCTGCGCCTGGCGGAAGGACTCACGCAGTATGCGTCGATCCAGGTGGTTGAGGTTATCGGGGTCGACGCGATTGGAATAAGGTTGGCCATTACGCGCCTGTAGCTGGTGCTGCTGCATACGCGCCTGCTGGATGTACTGATAGGCCTCTTCGTAGGCCGCACCATCCTGGGCCTCGATAACGCCTTGGTCGATCAGCGCGCGCAGGCGTTCGAGGGTGTTGCAAGCACCGATGCCGTGAACCAGGGCCAGCAAGCGCGCGCCATCGACGAAGGGCGTCAGGCCTTGCACCTTGAGGTCGAGGGTGTCTTTCTCGGCGCCTTTACGGGCCACCACAAAGTCGCGAAACAACCCAACCGGTGGACGTTGGCGTAGGGCGTTTTCAGCCATCATGCGCTGAAACAGGCTATTGCCCGCCACGTGTTTAAGCATGCCCTGGCGCAATTGTTCGCAGCCCTGCGGATCGCCCCAAACGGCGCGCAGGTCGAAATAAATGCTGGAAGCCAGCAGGTTTTCCGGGGTGGTTGCTTGGACAAAGCTGTCGAAGCGCTTGCTCCATTCCTGGCGCGACAGGCACAGCTCAGGATTGCCGGCCATGATATTACCCTTGCACAGGGTAAAGCCGCATTGGGCCAGACGCAGGTTGATCTCATGGGCCAGCGGTAACAAGCGTCCGCGTATCGCCGCCGCTTCAGCAGCGTCAGGGGCCTCGAAGAGAATGCCGTTGTCCTGGTCGGTGTGCAGGGTTTGTTCACTGCGGCCTTCGCTGCCGAACACCAGCCAGGTAAACGGGATACCAGGGTCGCCCATGTCCTCCAGGGTCAGCTCGATGACCCTGCACACGGTGTGGTCGTTAAGCAGGGTGATCAGCTGGGTGATCTGCGTGGAGCTGGCGCCATGGGCGAGCATGTTATCGACCAGTTGGCAGACGTCACTGCGCAGCGCGGCGAGGGTTTCCACCCGCCCGGCATGGCGAATGGTACGCGCCAGATGCACCAGGTCGACCCGTTGCAGGCTGAACAGGTCGCGCTCGGAAATCACCCCGCAGAGGGTGTCGTGCTCGACCAGGCAGACGTGGGCGATATGCCGCTCGGTCATGGCCATGGCCGCATCGAAGGCGCTGGCATCCGGCGGCAAATAGAAGGGGGCAGGGGTCATCAGGCTGGCGATGGGTTGCTCCAGCACACTGCCGTCCGCCACCACTCGGCGCAGGTCGCGCAGGGTAAAAATGCCCAGTGGTTTATGCCTGGGGTCGACGATGACAATGCTGCCGACCTGCTGTTCGTGCATCAGTTTGACCGCATCGCGCAGTGGCATTTCTGGGGCACAGCTGACGGGTGTACGCATGGCCAATTGGCCAAGGCGGGTATCCAGCGAATACTGCGCACCCAGGGTTTCCACCGCACTCATCTGCACCTGCTGGTTGACCTGGTCGAGCAGGCTGCTGACCCCGCGCAGGGCAAAGTCGCGCAGCGGATTGGACAGGGCGAACAGTTTGATAAATGCGGGTTTGTTCAGCAGCAGGCAAAAAGTGTCTTCGCCGGCCAGGTGCTCTGTGCGGGTGGCGCGTTCGCCGATCAGCGCGGCCAGGGGGAAACATTCGCCGGTGGTAATTTCGAAGGTGGTTTCTGTGCCGCGCCGCGCCGAGTGCGGGCGCTCACCGTGTACGCGACCTTGTTTGACGATAAAGAAGTGCTCAACCGGGCCATCATCGGGTTTGAGGATGGTTTCGCCCGCGCTGTAGAAGCGCAGCTGACAGTTCTCCACCAGGTACGCCAAGTGGGCCGTGTCCATCTGGTTGAACGGCGGGAATTTCTGCAGAAACGCCATGGTGCCATGGATGTTCTGCAGCACGGCCGTCTTACCTGCCTGGGCGAATGCGTCCGTTGTGCTCATGGGCATCTCGACAATCATCAGAAGCCTATGCTCGGCCGTGGGGGCAAATGCTGCCATTGGACGTAAGTCTAGACGCCCTCAGCAGGCTGCCCCGGCGTGGCGACTGATGTCAGTGAGGGGCTGCTTGGGTTAATCTGCGGCCATAAAAAAACCGCCCCGAAGGGCGGTTTTTCACAGCAGCTGCGAATTACAGGCCGTTAGCGGCTTTGAACTCGCGGCGGCGGCGGTGCAGGACCGGCTCGGTGTAACCGTTCGGCTGCTTGGCGCCTTCGACCACCAGCTCCAGGGCTGCCTGGAAGGCAATGTTGCTGTCGAAGTTCGGTGCCAGCGGACGGTACAGCGGGTCATTGGCGTTCTGACGGTCGACTACCGGCGCCATACGCTTGAGGCTGGCAACAATTTGCTCCTCAGTGGCGATGCCGTGACGCAGCCAGTTGGCCAGCAGCTGGCTGGAGATGCGCAGGGTGGCGCGGTCTTCCATCAAGCCGACGTCGTTGATGTCCGGCACTTTCGAGCAGCCAACACCCTGGTCGATCCAGCGCACCACGTAACCGAGGATGCCCTGCGAGTTGTTGTCCAGTTCGTTCTGGATTTCCTCGGCCGACCAGTTGGTGTCCTGCGCCAGCGGAATGCTCAGGATGTCATCAACAGACGCTGGCACGCGCTTGGCCAGTTCAGCCTGACGGGCGAACACGTCAACCTTGTGGTAGTGCAGCGCGTGCAGCGCGGCGGCGGTTGGCGACGGTACCCAGGCGGTGTTGGCGCCGGCCAGTGGGTGAGCGATTTTCTGCTCGAGCATGGCGGCCATCAGGTCGGGCATGGCCCACATGCCTTTACCGATCTGTGCACGGCCTTGCAGGCCAGTGGCCAGGCCGACATCGACGTTGTTGTTCTCGTAAGCGGCGATCCACTTCTCGTTTTTCATGGCCGCTTTACGCACGACGGCGCCAGCTTCCATGGAGGTGTGGATTTCGTCGCCGGTGCGGTCGAGGAAGCCGGTGTTGATGAACACCACGCGCTCGCTGGCGGCTTTGATGCACGCTTTGAGGTTGACGGTGGTGCGACGCTCTTCGTCCATGATGCCGACTTTCAGCGTATTGCGCGTCAGGCCAAGGACGTCTTCAACGCGGCCGAAGATCTCGGTGGTGAACGCCACTTCTTCCGGGCCATGCATCTTCGGCTTAACGATGTACATGCTGCCGGTGCGGGTGTTTTTGCGGCTGGTGTTGCCATTCAGGTTGTGCACGGCGATCAGGCTGGTAAACAGCGCGTCCTGGATGCCTTCCGGAATCTCGTTGCCTTGGGCATCGAGAATCGCCGGGTTGGTCATCAGGTGACCGACGTTACGAATGAACAGCAGGCTGCGCCCGTGCAGGGTCAGCTCGGAGCCGTCGGTCTGGGTGTAGACGCGGTCCGGGTTCATGGTGCGGGTGAAGGTCTGGCCGCCCTTGGCCACTTCTTCGGACAGGTCGCCCTTCATCAAGCCCAGCCAGTTGCGGTAGACCACAACTTTGTCATCGGCATCGACCGCGGCAATGGAGTCTTCGCAGTCCATGATGGTGGTCAGCGCCGCTTCCATGAGCACGTCTTTAACGCCGGCAGCATCGGTCTGGCCGACTGGGGTGCTGGCGTCGATCTGGATTTCGAAGTGCAGGCCGTTGTGCTTGAGCAGTACGGCGATTGGCGCTTCGGCAGGGCCTTGGAAGCCAACCAGTTGCGCGTCATCACGCAGGCCGCTGTTGCTGCCGCCTTTGAGGGCGACTACCAGCTTGCCGTCAACAATGCTGTAGTTGGTCGAGTCGACGTGCGAACCCGCAGCCAGCGGTGCGGCATCGTCGAGGAAGGCGCGGGCGAAGGCGATGACTTTGTCACCACGAACCTTGTTGTAGCCACGGCCTTTTTCGGCGCCGCCTTCTTCGCTGATCGCATCAGTGCCGTACAGCGCGTCGTACAGCGAGCCCCAGCGCGCATTGGAGGCGTTCAGGGCGAAGCGCGCGTTCATCACAGGTACAACCAGCTGCGGGCCAGCCAGACGGGCGATTTCTTCGTCGACATTCTGGGTGGTGGCCTGGAAGTCCGCCGGCTCTGGCAGCAGGTAGCCGATTTCCTGCAGGAAGGCTTTGTAAGCCGCTGCATCATGGGCCTGGCCGGCGCGGGCTTGGTGCCATGCGTCGATCTGTGCCTGGATCTGGTCGCGCTTGGCGAGCAGGGCGTGGTTTTTCGGTGCCAGGTCATTGATGACCGCTTCGGCACCTGCCCAGAATGTCTCGGCACTCAGGCCGGTACCGGGGATGGCTTCGTTGTTCACGAAGTCGAACAGCACTTTGGCAACCTGCAGGCTGCCTACTTGAACGCGTTCAGTCATCACTTGCCTCACTCTGCTCAGCTCTACTCAATAGCCGCGTCGGACATGGGTAATAAGTCATGTAGTCCGAGGCGCGGCATACTACATCAAGATCAGGGGAAAATCAGTCGGTGCGCGTCGCGCTGCGACTAGGAAGTGCTTTGCAGTCACTCTGTGCGACCTTTTGTCGCTACATTCTCCTAATATTGTTTCATATAAAGCAAAAAACAGTACACAGTTAATTGTGCGTATCGCGCTCAATCTGTTTGTCCGGGCTTACCTATACTGCTCTGCACCTTCAGGGAGTGCGAATCTTATGCCTGTACACGCCGCCACAGCTGCAGACCTGGATGAGCTGAGCGAGATGTTTGGCGCCTATCTTGGGTTTTATAACGTCGACAAACCCGCGGCGCAGGTGCGCGACTTTATTGCCGCTCGGCTGAACAACGCCGACTCGACGATTCTGCTGGCCCGTGATGAGCAAGGCGGCGCATTGGGGTTTGTTCAGCTCTATGCCTTTTTTGCCTCGCTAGCGTTGCAGCCGGCTTGGTTGCTGAGTGATCTGTATGTCTGCGAGCAGGCGCGTCGTCAGGGTGTCGGTGAGGCGCTGATGAACGCCGCTCGCGCGCATGCCGAAGCCACCGGTGCCTGCGGTTTGCAGTTGGAGACGGCAAAGAGCAATCTGCCAGGACAAGCCCTCTATGAGCGCCTGGGTTATGTGCGTGATGAGGCGTTTTATACCTATTGGCTGGGGTTGAATTGAGCAGCCGCTGAATAAGGAGCAGAACATGGATCATCTGGTACTGACGGTTATCGCCCAGGATCAGCCTGGGCTGGTCGAGCGTGTGGCCCAATGCATCAACGAGCATGGTGGCAATTGGCTGGAAAGCCGCATGTCACGCATGGCCGGCCAGTTCGCCGGGATACTGCGGGTCGATGTGCCACTGGCGGCGCATGCTGGGCTGGTCTCGGCGCTGGAGGCGCTGCAGGCGCAGGGTATTCGCGTACAGGTCGCGGCCGGTGGTGATGCGCCGACGAGCGTCTGGCAGCCGATTCGCCTAGAGCTGGTGGGCAATGATCGCCCGGGTATCGTGCGCGATATCACCCGTTTGCTGAGCAGTCAGGGCGTCAACCTGGAGAGCTTGAACACCGAGGTGGTGCCGGCGCCGATGAGTGGCGAGCTGCTGTTTCAAGCCCAGGCACTGCTGGGCGTGCCGCAGAGCCTGAGCCTGGAACACCTGCAGGGCCTGCTGGAAAGCCTGGCCGATGACCTGATGGTGGAGCTAAAACTGCGGGTCGAGGAGTAGCCTGTGGGGGTTATCCCCGCCCCGTGTGGATAACTCTGTGGGTAGCATGAGGAGCCCCGGAGCACTGCTTAGTGCCCCGGGGCTTTTGATTAATTGCTTAAAAAATAAGCACTTAACCTATGGTTGTGCACAAAGGCCGGGGATGCTTCTGTGGATAACCGTGGGGCAACCCGCTGCAGCCCAGGCGGGCTATGTGTTGCAGCGGGCTGGTTGTTTTTTAAACAGGTCGGCGTTTGCGCAGGGTCAGCCAGGCGTCGACGCTGTAGATCGCCAGGCCAGCCCAGATGCAGATAAAGGCCAGCAACTTGCTCGGGTCGAAATGCTCGCCAAACAGGAAGATCGCCTGTAGCAGTACCAGGGTCGGGGCCAGGTACTGCAGAAATCCCAGGGTGGTGTAGGGCAGGTGGCGGGCGGCGGCGTTGAAGCACACCAGGGGCACCAGGGTGATCGGGCCCGCGACAATCAGCCAGAGCGCTTCCGGGGTGCTCCAGAAGTCCGCTTGAGTGCTCATGGCGACGGGGTTGAGCAGCAGCCAGCCGATTGCCAGAGGAAGTAGTAGCCAGGTTTCCACCACCAGGCCGGGCAGGGCCGCCACAGGCGCCTGTTTGCGAATCAGCCCGTAGAAACTGAAGGTCAGTGCCAGCACCAGGGATACCCAGGGAATGCTGCCAACCTGCCACAGTTGCTGCAGTACGCCCAGCGCAGCCAAGGCCACGGCCAGCCACTGCAAACGACGTAGGCGCTCGCCGAGAATCAGCATGCCCAGCAGCACGTTGACCAGTGGGTTGATGTAGTAGCCCAGGCTGGCTTCAAGCATGCGCCCGTCATTTACCGCCCATACATAGACCAGCCAGTTGCTGGCGATGAGCAGCCCGCTGAGTGCCAGCACGGCAAAGCGTTTGGGGTTGGCCAGCAGCTCGCGCAGCCAGCCGGGGTGCTTCCACACCAGCAGCAGCAAGGCACCAAACACCGCCGACCAGAGCGCGCGGTGTACGATGATTTCCACCGCCGGTACGCTTTGTATGGCTTTGAAATAGAGCGGGAACAGGCCCCAGATGATGTAAGCGGTTATGCCGAGAATGTACCCGCGACGCGGGTTGACGGTGGTCATGCTGGGTCCTTGCTTAGGCTGCTAACTAAAGACCGGGGATTCTAGTCGCGGCGCAGGGGCTTGTCTGGTCGTTCAGCTTGGCTGTCAGGGGCCTGCACCGAATTAGTGTAAATCTGACGTTACACGGTGTGAGCAACTGTTAGGTCTGCGCCCTCTATTCGCTGTCGTTGGGCGCAGGTCGTAGGTTCGGGGGCGCGGCGCGATCCCCAGTATTACGCGCTGATGGGGGGCGCCTCGAGCTCTCGCCTTCCAGGGCATTGCCATTGTTAGGTGCGGGGCAGCGCGCCGATCAGAACAGCTTTAACGGCTCTTCATCCAGTGCGGCCATTTGCTCGCGCAGGATCAGGATCTGATCGCCCCAGTAACGTTCGCTGCCGAACCAGGGGAAACTCATGGGGAAGGCCGGGTCGTCCCAGCGCCGCGCCAGCCAGGCGCTGTAATGCATCAGGCGCAGGGCGCGCAGGCCCTCGATCAGCGGTAGCTCGCGTGGGTTGAAATCGTGGAATTCCTGGTAGCCGTCCATCAACTCGGAGAGCTGGCCAAGGCGCTCATGTCGTTCGCCGGCGAGCATCATCCACAAGTCCTGAACGGCTGGGCCCATGCGGCAGTCGTCGAGGTCGACCATGTGAAAGGTCTCGTCGCGGCACAGCAGGTTGCCGGGGTGGCAATCACCGTGCAGGCGTATCGCTTGCACCGGGTTGGCGGCGAACAGCGTGTCCAGGCGCTTGAGTAAGTCGCGGGCGACGGACTCGTAAGCCGGCAGCAAGCTGCGTGGAATAAAGTTGCCCTCCAGCAGAGTGGCCAGCGATGCGTGGCCAAAGTTGCTCACCTGCAAGGCTTCACGGTGGGCAAACGGCTTGAGTGAGCCCACGGCATGCAAGCGGCCGAGCAGCTGGCCGAGACGATACAGTTGGTCGAGGTTGCCGGGCTCTGGCGCGCGGCCGCCGCGGCGGGGAAATAGCGCAAAGCGAAAGCCGGAATACTCGAACAGGGTTTCGCCATCGCGCACCAGTGGGGCCACCACCGGCACCTCGCATTCGGCCAGCTCGAAGGTAAAGCTGTGCTCTTCACGGATTGCCGCATCGGTCCAGCGATCGGGGCGGTAGAACTTGGCGATCAGCGGCGTTTCGTCCTCAATGCCCACCTGATACACGCGGTTCTCATAGCTGTTTAGCGCGAGAACGCGGGCATCGCTGAGGTAGCCGATGCTCTCCACGGCATCCAGCACCAGGTCGGGCGTGAGTGCAGCAAATGGATGGGACATGGGCGACTCCGGTGAGTGGGCCGCAAAGTGTAACCCTTATGTCGCTGCGGATGGCTGGCCGCGCTCAGTCGCCCGGTTTGGGTGTGCGCGCCAGGCAATACACATCCACCCGCGCCGCGCCGGCTTTCTTTAGTAAGCGCGCCAGGCTTTCGGCGGTGGCACCGGTGGTCAGTACGTCATCAACCAACGCGACATGCAGGTCTTTGACCTGGCTATCCGCCGCCAAGGCAAAGGCCTTGCGCAGGTTGCGTTTGCGTGTGGCGGCATCCAGTTGCTGCTGCGCTGGGGTGTCGATAGTTCGCAGTAGCCAGTGCGGTTGCAGGGGGGTCTGCAGTTGGTGACTGAGCCATTGGGCGAGCAACCCCGCTTGATTGAAGCCGCGCTGGCGTTGGCGTTTATCCGCCAGCGGAACGGGCAGTAGCAGAGCTGGTTTGCTCAGGCCGTCATCAAAGGCATGGCGCAGATGATGTGACAAAAGCTCGCCGAGCAGACGTCCCAATGGCCACTTGGCCTGGTGCTTGAACCGAGTGATCAGGCTGTCGATGGGGAAGGCGTAGCGCCAAGGCACCTCAACCTTGCTAAAGCTCGGCGGCTTTTTCAGGCAGGTCCCGCATACCAAACCCTGGCTGGGTAATGGCAGGGCGCAGACCTGGCAATGTCCGCCCAGCCAGGGCAGTTCTGCCTCGCAGTTGGTGCAGATAGGCAGCGCGCCATCTGCAGCTTCATCACAGAGCAGGCAGTATTGTTTGTTTTTTAACCAGTTGTAAGCCTGATGGCTTTGGTGAGGTTGACAGCGCATAAGCCTTCCATAATTATGCCGAGCATCCGTGTCGCGCCTGTTGAATCTAGCAGTGCGCCGCCAACAATAAGGAATTACCGATGAGCGCCACCACCGCTGCCAACCTGCGTCACGACTGGACTCTCCCTGAGGTCAAGGCGCTCTTCGAGCAACCGTTCAACGACCTGCTGTTCGCCGCGCAGACCGTGCACCGTGCGCACTTCGATGCGAACCGCGTGCAGGTCTCGACCCTGCTGTCGATCAAGACCGGCGCCTGCCCAGAAGACTGCAAGTATTGCCCGCAGTCCGGCCACTACAACACCGGCCTGGAGAAGGAAAAACTGCTGGAAGTGCAGAAGGTGCTGGAGGCCGCCGCTGAGGCCAAGGCCATCGGCTCCACGCGCTTCTGCATGGGCGCGGCGTGGAAGCACCCGTCGGCTAAAGACATGCCCTACGTGTTGAAGATGGTTGAGGGTGTTAAAGCCTTGGGCCTGGAAACCTGCATGACCCTGGGCAAGCTGGATAAAGACCAGACCCAGGCGTTGGCCGAGGCGGGCCTCGACTACTACAACCACAACCTGGACACCTCGCCGGAGTTCTACGGCAATATCATCACCACCCGTACTTACGCCGATCGCCTGGAAACCCTGGCCTACGTGCGTGACTCGGGGATGAAGATCTGCTCCGGCGGAATCCTCGGCATGGGCGAGTCGCTGGACGACCGCGCTGGGCTGCTGATTCAGCTGGCCAACCTGCCGGAGCATCCGGAGTCGGTGCCAATCAACATGTTGGTGAAGGTTAAAGGTACGCCACTGGCCGATGAGCAGGACGTTGACCCGTTCGACTTTATCCGCATGCTCGCCGTGGCGCGGATCATGATGCCGCAGTCGCACGTGCGCCTGTCCGCCGGTCGCGAGGCAATGAACGAGCAGATGCAGGCCCTGGCTTTCTTCGCCGGCGCCAACTCGATTTTCTACGGCGATAAGCTGCTGACCACCGCCAACCCGCAGGCCAACAAAGATATGCAGCTGTTCGCCCGCCTCGGCATCAAGCCAGAAGAGCGCGAAGAGCATGCCGACGAAGTGCATCAGGCCGCTATCGAGCAGGCC
>Ga0181597_10004546_pt1 | contig 13726 bp, 14 predicted proteins | sample 041ome_5_FD_148647 | JGI IMG/M metagenome (GOLD analysis project Ga0181597, IMG submission 148647) | Coastal salt marsh microbial communities from the Groves Creek Marsh, Skidaway Island, Georgia - 041403US metaG (spades assembly) | ecosystem: Environmental > Aquatic > Marine > Intertidal zone... | reverse complement strand
TTTCGGTTATGGCATGTACCACATTTTCAGGCATCCCCAATCTCCATACAGGCTTTTTACCTGATACAGCAAACACCCATCTGCTCATACGATCAGTGGGGGGCCAAGCAGTAACTAATTCTACTTTTTGATCCGTACTATTGGTAGTGGGCACACAATTAAAACTATGAATCAAACGTAGAGGAATGAGCTTGGTAGGGTTTTCAGATAGTTGGATTTCCTCAATCAAAGGAATTTGGGTTCGGGTTGATATTTCCTCCATTGTTTCTTCAACCGAAAGAGAAACTTTCGATGATAAGACTCGAGCCCTTTCTTCCGCAGGATTACTAAGAATATTTAACCTATCTAAATCCGAAAGGTCCGGCCACCAACTAAATGCATCATCGTCTGTGTCTTTATTTAAAACCGCAGATGATTCAATAATATTTTTCTTTGATATTTCCACTATAGTCCGTAAAAGTTCATCTCCTCCGAGGAAGTGGGATAGCTGGTGTCCTTGGTTGGACATTTGGTTTGGAGGGTGGCTTCTTAGCACTAGCAGGAGGTGTGGCCCGACCGCTAGGTACAGGGAGGACCGTTTTGTCAGAGTCTTTCAGGCTTAGGGTCATACCACCTCTAAGTCTTATAACTTCAGATTCTGGATTAAAGCTTTCCACTTCCGCATCAAAGTCAGCTATCTTCTCCCCTTTAGAAAGCCAGATTCCCTGATTTTTAGCTTTGTCAAAAAGTGCAATTTTCCATTCACCCTGAAATTCATAATATCCTCTAAACTCGATATTGGGATTTCTCGGAATTGGCTTAGGAGGTGGCGGGGCCGGCTTTTGAACAACTGGTGGCTTAGCACTGTTTGAGCCTGGGCGTAGAAAGGGGTTATTTGCAGCACAGAAAATTGGCAATAAGAGCGTAAAAATAATTATGTTTATAAATGGCTTCACTCTTTATAGTGATGGTTTCCCAGAAGGTTTGTCCTGATTCGAATAAGACTTCTTGTTTTCAGAAGTCCCGAAGATCTTGCCAGAAGGGGAACGAAAAGCAGGTGTGTAACCAGGCCTCATCATCGCATCAATCCGGTCTGAATTAAAAGAGCTAAGATCGTCAACTGGATTAAGTGGGTCAATGATAGTCGGTCTGATAAAAATCATCATCTCGGTAGGCGTATATCTCTTTTGCGTCGGCGTAAAAAACTTTTCTCCCAAATAGGGAATACTACTCAAGAAATTGTATTTAGAAACTTTCTCATCCATTTGAACTTCCTGAAAACCTCCAAGGGCCATAATTTGCCCATCCCGAATAGCCAAATCAGTAACCGCACTTCGCCCTTTAAGAGAAGGAAGAGACTGACCTTCATAGGTATTCGAAACAGTAGTGTCGAATTTTTGTGCAATTACTTCAATAGTCATAAAAACAGTACCTCTTTCGATAACCCTTCCATCAGAATCCCTAACCGTCTTTCTAATTCTTGGTTTAAAAACCTTTAGTGACGTTACAGCAGTTATCTTTTGGATGTTAGGTTGGCTCGTCTGACCATTCGCCATCGTTACGCCCGGAAGTCCAATACTACGCTCATCGATAATTTCAATCACACTACCCTCTTTATCATCCGAACCCTCGACAGGACCCTCGTTTTGAGTACCCTGTTGCTGCCCATTAGATTCAGAAGTCAACGGGGCATTTTTATCCTTTCCATGACTAACAGTTATGGAAGGTGTTGAAAATATTCGGACATCTTCCCGTTGGGAAGCCAAGCTGAAGATTTGGTTCCACTTGATTTTCTGTAGCTTCCAATTTTCTAATTCAAAATTGACACTTGAATTAAGTAAGGGAACTTTAAGCCCACCGGTTAGAGTTTTTGCACCCGTTACCACATCTGGTGTTGTATCCTCGAAATCATCTGTAAAATCAGTAGGTGTACCATTGTCGTTAACAAAAGAGGTTCCTTTTTCGACGCTCTCTCCATCATTCCATTCCAGATCTTGGAATAAGGCATCTATACCTCGTTGGTTAGATTGAGTTAGATCTACCATTACAAAAATTGTATCGATACGAGCCATAGGTAGAGGAGTGTCGAGTTTTTGAATATACTCTTCCGCACGCAGAACATCTCCAGGGGTACCCATGACAAAAATTCCGTTACTTCTACTATCCTCAAAAAAATAAAAGATTTCTGAGAAAAAAGGATCCTGCCAAGATTGAAGGCTTTTGAGTGGAGCACTACTAGAGGATTGATTTTTCTGCGGGTTATTTTGACCACCGCTATCATCCGTTTTAATAGCTTTGGGAGTCATTAAACTAAGTGTCTGTGCAACTGCATTAGATGCAGCATGATAGAGAGGGATAAGCTTACTTGTAATATCGAATGGCAGTTCCACATCAAGAGCACTCAAATATTTAAGCAACTTTTCTTCATCTTCCTTGTGGCAATAATACCCCAATTGTATCGATGTGCCTTCATAGAGAAAAATCGGTTTGTAATGAAATTCTTCTTTTAGAACCTTCTCCCAAGCCGATTCAAAAAATTGAGCCACTGCTGAAGAAATAAACCTAGTAGGTTTAAACCAACCAAGAACAACATCAGAATCGTCTGGTATATTCTTATCCATTTCGTCCAGAATACCTACAATTAACTCTTTATCTTTTACATGACAGGTAATTCCCAAATACTTATCTGGAAAAACGCTAATTTCCTTTTCCTCCAATACAACTTTTCTTGATGTAAGGTCTTTAGTCTGCCCTTTTTTTGTCTCATCAATCATTAGCTCTTTCTTAGTATCTTGCTTGGAGAGGTTAAAAAACTGCGGTTTGATGGAAAACTTATCCTTCCATATGGTTTCTAATTGTTCTTTGAAATTATGTGCTATTGTTTTTGCATCAAATCGCTTCGTCTCATACCAAAATGTTATTATATCCCTTTCGGGTGGAGTTTTATCCAACTTTTGAATAAGTTTTTCGATCCTCTGAAGATTAATCAATGAATCAGTTATCATTATGGAGTTTTGATTAGGAAATGTTAACAAAGAAGATACATTTGGGGTTGCGAATGGATTTAAAATATCACGCATCTTATCAACTGCTAAATATTCTAAATAAAACACTTTGAAATATATACTTTGACTTGGCGGAAGAGAGGATGCAGGTACATCTAGCCAGATTGGTACATGAGCATTCATTCCAGTTGCTGGAACAGCTTTGTAAAACTGCGAATCAATCTTTGTGATACCAACCCCGTTCATAGCCAGAAGGCTTTCTAAAGCAAGCAATGTCTCCCCTTTGGTTAGAACGCTCATGCTGTCAAAAGTGATTTTAACTTGAGGCAAGTTTTGAGGACGCAAAATGTAGCGCCCGGTGATCGCTTGAATCATATCAAGAATCATGCTGGCATCCTGATCTCTCAACCTAACTCTTTCCAAGGGGTCATTCAGACCCGGCACCATATTCCAAAGACCTGTCGGCGGAGTCACCGGAGGAGCTGACGGTTGTGGTGCCGGTTGTGGTGCCGGAGCTGGCACCTGAGCATTCAAAAATGTGCAACAAAGAAGAAAAGTTATAAAAGAAAGAAAGTTTTTCATTTATTAATAAATTCAACAGAACTCACTTCGAATACTGCGTCATAAGTGGTTGGATCGTAAGGTCTCGACCTCGGGGGATAATTGGGACTAATTTTCACCTCACTTAAGAACATGTAGGGACTTTCCCCACGAATCAAGCCAGCAAAATCATTAACTTGCTCATAACTTGCCCGTTTGAATGTAATACGTACCCGGTGCTGGGAATACCTTTCCCGCTCTTCAGTATCAAGCTCCCGGTAATCTCTCGCAGGAAATACCTGATCTGCGAGGCTGGATACACGATTACTTAAATTCTTTTTGTCGTAGCTCTTATTTTGTTGGGCAATTTTTTGCTCTTCAAGGGCTTGATCTATTCCTGCTTTTAAACGAAGAATCATCTCGTGACTATCTATCAATTGATTGGTAGTTTGGAAGGATTGAAATTTATCAGAACCATTTTGTACAAGCTTTATTAAGCCAGCTGTAAGAACAACAATTACAGCGACAAAAAGCAGCTTTTGCTCTCGATCTTGAAGTCTGAAAAAAGCTTTCTCGAATGTTTTCATTCCGTCACACTTGAGTTCAAATCTTGAGAAGGTGTTTCCTCTTTAACGGGAGCTTCTTCTAACATTTCAAACTCGACCTTAAAACTAGTAGACCCTCCGCCACTTTTAATATCTCTCAACTCATCCCCGGATCTATCCTCCCGGACAATAGCGACCTCATTGGACTCTAATTTCTCAATAAAATTATTAACGGATTCTACATTCCTCCCCTCGCCTTCGAGTTTAACATGGTTTCTGGTTTCAAAATGAGCTTTTGAAAACCATACATGTGGATTATCAAAGCTCCCTCCCCGAAAGCCAGCAACTCGTCCTATTGTGCCAAAAGGATCAATACCTCCGAGTTGATTCTGCTTGAGTTTTTCAAGTAATTTTTGAGATTCTAAGACCAAGGGGACTTGGTGGCTCATCAACAATTCTTTTTCTGCATAGGAATGCAGTTGTAAATCTGCAATTTTTAGCCCTACAAATCCAGCAATCAAAGCTAAAGCAACTCCCAACCCTACCTTCAATGATTTCCAGCGTGTACGCTCTTGTCTCCTTCTCGTTTTTTCGATTACCTTGAACGGCAAACTCCTAAGGTCGTGTTGCCAAAGTTCATCCGCATTCATGACCACATCCTGTTCAAGTTCTAGCGATGGGTCCTTACCGAGCATCCATTGTTGCTCAAATTGGAAGGAATTATTTTCCATCCTGTAAATCTCCCTAGTTACAAGAATATCTGGGCAGACCTCGTACTTAGAAAGGTCTACCAGTCCGAGTAACAGAGCCTTGGACTGGTCAAGTCCATCTTCCTTCTCTAAATCCACATTTCTCGAATACAAAAAATCAGGAATCTGAGTTGCAGGGGAAAAGCAAGCCAAGGTCAGCGATTCTTCACATAATAAAAAAATTGCCGTCGGAGTTTGGTATTCCATGCCCAATAAACTTATAAATGATGGAAAGACTCGCCTGAAAAGCTCGAGGTTTTGCCACCCAAGTAGTTTAAGCCTTCCTAAAGGAGAAGCGAATATTAGGGCTCGATTGGAATTTTCACACAAATGATACCCCCATGCCAATTGTTCAGCCGGATATGGAGAAAAGTCAGTCGCGTTTAACAAGTTCAATATATAACCATCCCAACGAGAGATATTTGAAGAAGGATTAATTTCAGTATCTGAGGGTGGAGAATCCGGAAGATAAATAGTTTCACAAAAAAAACACTCCCCTGGAATGCGGAGTGTAATTTCACGCAATTCTCCAACTGGAAGATCGGGAGTGCTTTGGTGGTCATCCGACATCTATCTAAAAAGTAATTTTGGGTACCTAGTTAGTCGATCAAATTCTCGTTTTCCCGAAGCCTCAGGATTCTTGCTGGATACTTTAATTTTTCATTTTGCTTACTTCTTGCTCCTTCTTTACTGGAAGAGTTCGGCTTGAGCGAATTTTCACTAAAAGTGAAGACTACATGAAGTTCAAAACGTGCTTTCCCCTTAGTCACAACTATCTCAGCAAGAAAGGTTTCATGAATTCCTTCTGTAATATTTATGGGAGTATCAATCTTTCCTAATTTCTGTCCAGAATAAGGATTCCATTTAGTGATAGCTTCAAATAACTCGTCGTCTCCTCCAGATAGAAATTTTCGTAAAAAAGGAGATGTAGCACAAATGTTTAGGTTTCCTTCATGGTAAAAAGAAAAAGATTCACGAAAATTTTTCATATTTTGGGTCTGGTTTCCAAATTTATCAAAAAAAAGACCGCCTACTCTAGAATTATCAGGATTAAAGCCGAATCCCTTGATCATTCTAAATTCCTCAAAACTTTCGACATTCTTACCCGATGTGAAATATGGGGGACTTAGACCTTCATAGTAATCATCTTCGGCGCCCTCTTCTCTTTCATTTTCATCTGCGTCCTGCCAGTCCATTAAAGCATCGTAAAAAGGCTGTCCGTCAGCTTCATTAACAAACCCAAAGTCTCCGCTATACATAGTTGCAAAAATCTCTTTTAATACTTTTTCATTGGTTGAGAATAAAGGTAATTTCCCCGACTCACCTTTTAAAGAAACTGCCCAGTTTACCCTTTCTTTCAGCGGAGGCAAGCCACTCCATTCAAGGGGTTGCTCCCATCCCCCACCAGATTTAAGAGAACGGTCATCCAGCACCCGAAATTCATTCAATACAGCAACCGTTAGATCCAATAAAGAATATGCGTGTAATCTGAGTTCGTCCTTCTTGTGATATTGACTAACCAAGCGCAACTCTTGAACCGTCTCATTCATCAATCGCAAGCATAGGGAACCTAATAATACAACCAGACCTAAAACAAAAACTAGGATAGCCCCCTTTTTAGATTTTCGATTACCAGCCATTACTTGGGCTCTTCCTCTACTCCACTTGGGCAAAGCTTTTTAACTGCTAAAGTTATGGTACGCTCAAGCCCTTCCTCTTCCCAACGGAATACCATCTTAATGAAGTCAGGAATTCGAAAATCACCACTATCTATATTTTCTTCCAACTCGGGTTGTATATCCCAGCTTTTCTCATCTTCAGGTGAATCATCCTCGTCACCGTAATAGCAATAGTAAACCTTATCAAAATAGGGACTGATTAGAGAGCGAAAAAGCTGATCCTCATCCTCGGGTTGCGATTCCCCAGAATCCAATTTTTCTAATTCTTGTAAATCCGAATACCATAAAAAATTTAGACTGTCACCCTCTTCGAACTGAAGGTAAGCATGAACTCGACTTGCTGATCCATAAGGCCAATAAAAAAATGGTGGTGCCTCACTTAAATAAAATTTAATCAGAGGATCATCTGTCTCGGAATAACCAACCGGACGAGAAAGTTGTACTGAGCTTAGTTTTTTCGACGAACCCCTAGTCTTTGTAGAATCTTCAACAACAGCCGTTAAGAAATGAGCAATACCATTTACATGTGCATCGAATGCATCACGGGTCGCAGGTCGATTGGTCCAAGCTTGAGAGATTGTAACCAGCAGCGAGCTTGCTGTTATTAGAACAAGACCACCTACAGCAAGGGCGAGCAATACTTCAATCAAAGAGAAACCAGTTTTCTGGCTCATTGAATATTTTTTCGCCTCAACTCTTGATGGTCCTGCATTATCTTACGACGCTCACTGAGCATTCTTCCTCTATCTAATGAGAAATTACCATTGCTCCCCCAAGTGGGGCGTAATAAATAAATTGATGATTCGTGTTGGCCTGGTGCAACCCGATAATCAGCATTACCCTCATACTCCAACCGAAGAACCACTTTGTAAAGGTCGAGAACATCAGTCATTTCGACAACCGCAGACCATGTGACACTGCCCATCGATAACGATTCGACCTCCCCACCTTCAGAAAATTCGTCATAGTCAGCAATCCCCAGAACCTGTGAACGAACCCAAATGAGATCTTGCTCCCTCTCGCGTGTATCTTCCATCTCCCTCGCAACCCGTGTCGCAACAAATGCACCGTCAACTAAGATAACAGCAGACAATCCAAATAAAGCCAAGGCAATCAATACCTCAACCAACATGAACCCTGATCTTGCCGAATTCCCCTTCAATGGAAAAAACTACTCTTGGGCTTTTAAAACAAAGCCTGAAAAAGGATCAAACTGAAGCAAAGTCAAATTCTCCATGAAATCAATTTCCACTTTAAAAGGCACACTACTACCGTAGTGGAAAGGAACTCGAGTCAAAACTAACTCATCCTCATCATAAATGGTGGTTCCTCCGTCTGATCCCGATTGAGGACCAATAGCTTGGAAGCGAACATCAGGAACCTCTCTTTCATCGCTCAAGCCTTCCTTATAGATTGGGTGTAAGTTAATTTCAGCCCCACTATCATTCGAAATACGGAAAGATGCTAATTCTTTGTCGAAACTTAAAAAGGTTGAACGTTTTGATTCAGTAGATTCGTAAATAGCATCTAGAATTGCTTTCTTTAGCACCCGGTCTGGTGGCTCAAATTGGGCACCAGTAATAAAGGCACCCACATTGCCAGAAACTAACCCGGTAATGACACCGACTAAGGCCAAGACCAAAAGAACCTCGATAAGGGAAAACCCATCGAACTGCTTAGACCCTGAGCTTTTAGTCAAATCAGTTGCTGGTACTTGAATCCCAGTTCCCTAAAACGGTTCCATCAGGAGCTGTGGTCGATAAATCAAAACTTCCTGAGTTGCGCGTCCCTGGATACTGATAAACATAATCTTTTCCCCAGGGATCCTTTAAGTCAGATGCCCTCTTGACAAATGAAGGAACACCATTTGGTGGGTTTTTCAGATCAGATAAGCTTTTAGGATAATCTCCGACCATGGCGAGGTAGCTATTCACATAAGCTTCCCCTGTGCTGTTTACCCAGGTTTGAGCAGCCTTTACTTTTCCACCTCCAAAAATTTCTCCAAGGTTGGACATCGCCAAACCAGCAACAATTCCAATCAGAGCAAGAACAATTAAAATTTCTACAAGGGTGAAACCCCTTGGCCGACTTTTTAGAACATCTCTTTTGATTTTTCGATCGATAACTTTATTCATGTATTAACCTTATTCATTTGTTCTTTCCATTGGCAAGCCCTGAGAATAGGTAAGATGCACCTACTTCACACCCTTTGTTCTTGCCTAAAAGCTCTTTTCCTATCATCAAGAAATTGTGAATCTTCCGGACTTCTTACCTGTTCTCATCCAGATTGTTATAGCAATTGGAATAGGGGTTGGCATCCTTTTTGCCAGCCATCTTTTCGGACAAAAAGCTACTCGTGGCAAAATAAAGGATTCTCCCTACGAATGTGGATTATCATCCGAAGTTGGAGGGACCACCAGGTACTCTGTCAAATTTTACGTAACTGCAATGCTGTTTATCCTTTTTGACATCGATGTTGTTTTTCTGATTCCTTGGGTACTTACCCACCGTGAACTTTCCTTTGCCGGAGTCTCTGTGCTCGGCCCCATGCTATTTTTCACCTTCGTTCTCGTTGTAGGACTCATTTACGAACTCAAGAGTGGAGCATTGGAGTGGGAGAAATAAGGGTTTCTCCATCCCCATTAGGCAGGGTTACCCTCTTTAATCTTGCCCAACAATTCTCATGAGGATCGATCGTTATATTTCTTCCAACCGAGTGATTGATTTAAGCAGTAAGGATCTAAAAACTGCATATTCTGAACTTTTGGGCACCTTCAAAAATTTACTTCCTTCTCCGCAATCGAGAAAAAAAGTACTTAGAGAACTTATTACAAGGGAACAAGCGATCACCAGTTACCTTGGAGAGGGGGTTGCTCTTCCTCATGCACGAGTAAAAATGAAACGCCCTTTTGCCTTGGCGGTCGGTCGATGCCCTACTGGACTATCCTTTGGTGGTCAGGGGAGTTATGACGAAATCCGCTATGTCTTTCTCTTACTGGCCAATGAGAACGCCAAGAACTATCTTTCATTCCTAGCAACTCTTGCCCGCACCTTTCAGGATAAATCAATTATGGACCATCTTTGGATGGCTCGAGATTTACCAGATTTCCGGACAGTGGTTCGACATGCATTTGCTGGCACCGATGAAAGACCCGCTCGGCGGCGCACCAAGTTCAATAAATTACTTACCGACGAAGCAGGGAAAATTGCCAAAGCTGCAGACTGCTCCACAATTCTTGTTTTTACTGATGTCTTCCCTGCTTCCCTTGCTCCAAGAATGACCTTTCCCGGATTTAAGGTCGTTCTGGCTGGAGAAGGAGTGTCCGACCATGAACTTGAGCATCACCGGGCACATGCTGCTTTAGCTGTTCGTGCCCTTTCGAACTCCAGGCTTTCTCAATTAAGAGCAGCGATTCTTCTTGGCCTGACCCGCGAAATCTTTGGATTCAAGGACCGGGTTTGTTGTATTGGGGGAATCCCCCAAAGTGGACAATTGGACACCGTTTTAGTGGTGGATGTCGACGAAGAGTTTGAATCGGTCATTGGCCACGAAGAAGATATGCTGCCTACTGGAGTTTCGGCAGAGGCCCTTGAGCGTTTGACGGCAATTGCCACTGACCTTGCTCTTACTGGCAGGGAAGGTAAGTCTATTGGAGCGATGTTTGTTCTTGGGGATCATGAACAAGTGTACAAACGGTCCAAACAATTGATCCTCAACCCATTTCACGGTTACGAAGATGAAGATCGCAACATACTTAACCCGTTCATGGATGAAACCATCAAAGAACTGGCCCTGATCGATGGAGCTTTTATTGTGCGAGGAAATGGAGTGGTTGAAACTGCTGGAAGTCTGATTCAGGCAAAAGCAGACAACATCTCTCTTCCTGGAGGGTTGGGAACGAGGCACGCCGCTGCCGCCGCAATTTCCCAAGCCACCAACTCCATTGCCCTTGTTGTTTCATCTTCAGGGCAGGTCACTTATTTCAGGAAAGGCAGAATGTTTACCCTTTTTGAAAAATCTGCAGGCCGCGCCCTTTAACCCCGAATGATCGGCTCTTTTCCTTCAAACAGAAAAAGGCTGGGCTTTTTTGGAGGTACATTTGACCCCCCCCACCTTGGGCACCTTGAGCTTGCTAAGCTAGCAATCGAACATGCCCGTCTAGACAAACTTCTCATTTGCCCAGCTTATCATGCCCCTCTGCGAACAGAACCTCCCCTCTTTCCGGCCTTGGATCGCTTAGCCATGATCCAAAGAATTTGCCAAACTTACGAAATAATGGAGCCATGGGATTATGAAATTAAACTTCAGAAAACCTGCTTCACTTACGACACAATGATCGATTTGGAAAAACATTTCCCTGATCATAAAATTTTTCTTATTGTTGGAGCAGATCAATTCTCGCAGTTGCATCTATGGCAAAAGCATAAAGCACTCACTGAAAAAGTTCATTTTTTGGTATTCGCTCGGCACACAAGCAAGATCAATCAACCTGAGATTGAAAATGTGGAGGCTACTTTTATGGAAAATGCTTTGATCAATATAACTTCGACAGATATTCGTGGTAAGCTACGAAACCAAGCATTCCCTGATCAATTACTGCCCGAAGAAGTGACTAACTTTATTAAAAACAACAACCTTCTTTCTCTAAATTAAAATGTGTCCAGCCATCCCCTCATCCAAATCCGAGCTTCAAGAAAACCTCAAGCTTACCTGCCTATCGCTGATTGATAAAAAAGCAGAGGACATTAGGCTGCTTTATTTCGGGGAAAAATCTCCTCTTACTGATTGCTTCATCATTGCAACCGGCACATCAGACCCCCATCTCAAAGCCCTCCGAGACAACCTCGAAAAAACTCTCAAGGAGCATTCCGTAGAAACCCTTTCAAAAGAGCGGTTCAAACCAGGCGGCTGGCTTATTTTAGATGCAATTGATTTTGTGGTTCATCTTTTCTCTAAAGAACAACGCGAAAATTACGCACTTGAGCACCTTTGGAAAGACGCAGAAGAGGTCTGCCTTACTGAACTTGGTATCGAATAATTCCTTAACTCATTTAGCGAATGCTTTCCAAAGAGTATTCGTGAGAGTAGAACCTGCTTAAAGAATAAATAAATTACCCTCTTGCTATTTTCATCAATTCTCCTCCGGTATAGTGCTCCAATTAGTGCTCCAATAACTGACCGAAAATTTTGCCTGCTCGGTTATTCCATAAATACTTGGTAGTGTATTTCCTGTCCAGAAAAGCATCTCGTTGATCAGTAACTCGGATGAAAACTTTGAGTTATTGATGGTCATCGTCTTAATCAAAAGACCAGACTGCGAAGAGTTCTCAACATGAATAAACTCTACAAATGTTTCCCGGACTAATCGGGCTTGATAGATTATCATCAGCTGGAGCTAATTGACCTATTGGGGTTCTTTCACACTCGTTCTCTCGAATACTCGGATTCGCAACACCCATAACATATAAAGCTTCTGGAGCTAGGTTAGTAGGCTCGATTCTAGATGTAACCGCCAGCACCTTATTCCCGAATGCGTCTGTGTAATTCCAACTTAACAGACACGCACCCTAGGTACCCGCATTGAATTCACGAATGACATAAATACTTCCTGGTCACTGCACCAACTCAATAAAATCAGATCAAACTCCATGGTTGCAAAATTCCAAAAATTTCAAGATAACTTCCTTCTCTCGATGCCCGGATGGCGGAATTGGTAGACGCGCTGGATTCAAAATCCAGTTCCCGCGAGGGAGTGAGGGTTCGACCCCCTCTCCGGGTACCACTTTTGAACGTCACTTTTCTTTAAGGTATGGCAACTATCATCCGCAGAGGCCAGGAGGCCGATCTGCCCGCCCTGCGGGATATCCTCAACCACTACATCCTAAACACCGTGGTCACCTTTGAGATGGTGGAATTGTCCCTCGAGAACCGTAAGACCTGGTTTACCCAGTTTCGGGATGAGGGGCGGTACCAATTAATGGTGACCGAGAAGAATGGGCAAACCGTAGGTTATGCAGCGAGCCTGCGCTTTCACCAGCGCCCGGCATACGGGCCTTCCGTGATGACGAGTATATACATCCACCCCGACCATCTGGGAGAGGGTCTGGGCGAGCAAGTATACTCTGCCCTGCTTGATAATTTATCGGGCGAACCAGAGGCTCACCGTGCATACGGACTGGTGGTGCTGCCCAACCCGGGCTCAGTAAAACTACACGAAAAACTGGGCTTCGAACAAGCAGGTGTTCTCCACGAGGGTGGGTATAAATTTGGCAAGTATCACGATGTTCGCATATACGAACATCGACTGGGTAAATAAACCGGCCCGGATCTAACCACCCGACTCTGCCCGCAAATTAGCTGGGCAGGAGGTCGGATACCATTTCCCGCTCTTCAGCCAATTCTTTGACCGAGGCGTCGATTTTTTCGCGGGCAAAATCATTGATCGGTAAGCCCTGCACAATTTCCCAACTCTGTCCATTGGAGCGGATGGGGAAAGAGGTGATAAGTCCTTCCTTGGTTCCGTAACTGCCATCGGAAGCTACGCAGACACTGTTCCAATCGCCCTCGGCGGTGGCGGTGGTCAAAGATTTTACAGTATCAATCGCAGCATTAGCTGCGGAAGCTGCGGAGGATGCCCCGCGTGCCTGAATGATAGCGGCCCCGCGTTGTTGAACGGTGGGGATAAAGTCTACATGGGCCCAGGTATCATCGGAAATGACTTCGGGGGCAGATTGCCCACCAATCTTGGCATTGTAATAATCAGGGTACTGGGTGGCAGAGTGGTTGCCCCAGATGGTGACATTCGAAACTTCTGATACCTGGCGGTTGGCCTTAGCCGCAAGCTGGGCGGCCGCCCGGTTCTCATCGAGGCGAGTCATGGCAAACCAACGATCGCGGGGAACATCAGGGGCATTGTTCATCGCGATTAAGCAGTTAGTGTTGCAGGGGTTGCCCACAACGAGTACGCGCACATCGGAAGCAGCATTCTTAGCAATGGCCTGACCCTGACCGGTAAAAATTTTCCCATTGATGCCGAGCAAATCCCCACGCTCCATACCTGCCTTACGAGGAACACTGCCCACAAGGAGAGACCAATTGGCCCCGTCGAATCCGGCATTTAAATCGCAGGTCGGGCGAATGTCTTTGAGCAGGGGGAAAGCGCAGTCGTCGAGCTCCATGCACACGCCCTCGAGGGCTTTCATCCCAGGCTCGATCTCAATCAAATTGA
>Ga0181597_10004545_pt1 | contig 13726 bp, 20 predicted proteins | sample 041ome_5_FD_148647 | JGI IMG/M metagenome (GOLD analysis project Ga0181597, IMG submission 148647) | Coastal salt marsh microbial communities from the Groves Creek Marsh, Skidaway Island, Georgia - 041403US metaG (spades assembly) | ecosystem: Environmental > Aquatic > Marine > Intertidal zone... | reverse complement strand
GTTTGAATTGGCTGAAATGGATTTTAATCCAAGTCAAAATACTATAAGGAGAAAACCTCTATTGTATAACATTTTTGATAGCAGAAACGAAGGAGTAGCAACAGGTGTAGAGGAAATGTTTATGCAGGCAGGACTTTATGAAAATAGTCCCAGATCAAAAGAAATAGTATATATATTAATTGCCCAAAGAGCAGCAAGGGGATTAGGATCTTTATATGCGCATGCAAATTTAATGAGCATGGAAGAAGCAGGAAAAATACATTCTGAATATACACCTAGAGGTTGGATGAAAACAGAGAAAGAACTTTTAATATTTGAACAGCATTTATACTTAAGACAGCCTGGTTATGGAACTAGCTACATAACTGGAAAGTATTTATTTGAAAATGCACTTGCTGAATATTCTCGATTAAATGAGAATAATACATCAGCTGATTTGAAGAGTTTCTTTAATAAGCTTATAAGTGTCGGAAACATTCCAATGACACTTTTTCATTGGGAAATTAATAATGACTCTTCAGTTATAAGTCAAATTATACCTGGTCTAAACTAGGTGGCTAAGAGTTTGCAAGTTGAACCATTATGTAGACTTTGGAAAACATAACAATAAGGAAGACCACGAATAGGATTTCAGGGTAATATTCTTTGGGAATTTTGTTCATTTTAAACACACCACAAATGTATATTTTACTTCAACATGTAAATCTAAAATTTTTGTTAATTATATTACATTAGAAAGATTTCTTACAGTATATAAATAATTTAGATGTATGAACAGATACGGTCAAATAAAAGATTTACTGCTGGGTGATTTAACTCTATCCATTTTTATTTTTGGATGTACAGTTACTTTGCTTGTTATAATTTCCCTTTTTCTTTCAACTAAAGAAAAATTTGATTACGATAAGGACTATTATGATCGACATGGTTCACTCCCAAAATAATTACTATGAAAAAATTTATTCTAATATCATTAATACTTACAACTTTCAACCTTCACTCTCAGGCTCACATTGGTGTAATGGGTGGAATTGATCTTGAAAATGAATACACTCAAATTGGTATGGGCTTAAATTATATGCCCTTTCCAAAAATTTCACTTGGAGCTATGGCTATGGTTACCCCATTTGATGGTGGTGATGACTATATGATCATGTATAATGCAAAGTATAATATTAAAAAATTTACATTGGTTGGAGGCTTGATGACTGGTGATATGGCAATGCCTGGAATGATGTCAGGAATGCATTCTTCATCACATACTATGAGAATGGATTCAGAGCCATACTTTGGAATTGAATTTAAACCATTTAAAAACAGAATGCTTAAGGTGTATTACAATCACTCTGATATGATGAAATCTGTTGGAATAATGATGCCTATCTTAAACATTGGAAAGAAGAAAATGAATCATATGAATCACAATCATAACTTAGATTGTGAAGAAGGAGAGTCTCATTGTTAATCTTAATTCAAGAAAACCATTTGTGTTTGCCAAACTGATTTTTAGGAACAGGCTGTTTATTTTCTAGATACCATTTATAACCCCTTAAGACTGAGCTTAAGTACCTTTTTAATCCTGGTCTAATAAATAAAGCGTAAATTATAAAATAAATTATTCTATTTCTGTTGCTAAAAACATGTGGATACACTGTGATTTTAAGCTTTGACTTTTTTTCACTGGTAATTTTCCATATAACCTTTGACTTTTTACCATTCTCTCTTCCAATATTTAGCTCATATCCTTTCCCTTCGTCCCATTTATAAAATTTCCTATGAAGTGTCACCCCATTTAAATACTCTAATATATCTTCATGTTTATCTTTATCCCAACTAACAACTGTATTCGACCTACAAAATGGGTGAACGTAATTCAAGTTCCCAGGTTTAGATATAATTTTCCAGACAGTCTGTTTATCAAAATCTAAATCAATTGAATTACTTACGGGTAAAATCATCTAATTAATAACAACCTGCTCTAAATGTCTTATAATCATGACATCTGTTTTTGGAGAAAGTGATTCAATATCTTTTTTAAATGGAATTAACTTTAATTTAATATTATCTTCTTGTGAGAAATTATATGGAATTCTAAAGTTATCCCAATGAGTTGGAATAATAATTTTTGGATAACCTGTGACATTTATCAGTCTTTCATTATAGTTATATAATCCAAGTTGAGATTGGTTTACTCCTGCCAGAAGAATATCGGATCTAATTCCATAAAGTTCTCTTTCAATGAAGTTCATAGATCCCATAGTCAGGATCTCTTTATTTTTAAATCTTGCTAAGAACATCAATGACCCTCCTTCAATAAACTCTGAAACTTTTAAAGGAGCTTTTGGAGGGGTTTTATACTCCCTTGTGTCAATATAGTGTTTGTCATTCAGTGCTGAATGAATTGATGGTATTACTCTTACAGAAAAGTTTTCAAATTGATAATCTTCTCCACCTTTAACCGGATAGAGTTGAGTGTTACTAATTCCATATGCTCTTAGAATATTTACGGTAGTTTCAGTTCCTATTACTTTAGCACCTGTTTTTTTTGCAATATAAGGGACATCAGCAAGATGATCAAAGTGTGAGTGATGAACTAAGATATAATCCACTTTATCAATTAGACTATCAATTAATACTGAATCTGAAACAAAAAAATCAGATCTAGAAACGGTCTTTCTTTTATCAAGTTTACTCACAGAAGGACCATTACCCAACTTTACCCGAGAAATATAAGGGTCAATGAGGACTGTTATATTTTCATCTTTTATCTCCCAGCCAGCTGTTCCAAGATATTTAAGTTCAACTTGACTATATATATTTAAGCTAGAAAAAAATAAAAAAATTAAAATAAAATTTTTCATAGACTCCTATTTAATTATATGAATAAAGTTGTATTCATCTGTATTAGCCTCAATGATTTCTATTATTCCATCCTTATTTAAATCCTCACTAATTATATCATAAGTTCTATATTGCATTTTCGAAAGGATTTGAATTTTCCATTTTTCCTCATTTAAGTTATTAAAAAAAATTTTATTTAATCCTGGAGAATTTCCAACAACTATATCAGTCATTCCATCTTGGTTAAAATCATTAACTGACAGAGAAAATGTTGAGGATTTAGATTCATCAAAAACAAAATATTTTTTAAAACTAAACAACTTATCTCCAAAGTATATAACATTCTGTTCTTCGATATTTCCAGTTACTATATCATTGAATCCATCATTATTAAAATCATTTATCTCTATTGCTCGTGTGTTGTCATTCCCTGTTCCAAATAATATTTTTTCGATAAACTCTAATTTACCGTTATTCAAGTATACATAATTAGGTTGATTATTTCTGTTTGCTAAAATTAAATCTTTAAAACCATCATTATTCATATCAGAGATTTCTACGTCTATTGTAGCATCTTCTGCATTACCAAAAAAAATAATTTTAGAAAACACACCTTCTCCATTATTTAAACATATCTCATTTGGTTCAAGTCTATTTGTAATCAAAATATCTATATCTCCATCATCATCAATATCATCTAACTTGATATTCCTTGTATTAGAATATGGCTTTCCAAATGAGGAAGCTTTTTCAAAATTTCCATTACCATCATTTAAAAAAACATAGTTAGGCGCCTTATCGTTTCCTACCGCAATATCAAGATCTCCATCGTTATCAAGATCAGAAAGCTCAGCAGCATAACTTGTTAACTTATTATCGCCAAGGTTTTTTTCTACTGTAAATCCACCCTTTCCATTATTTAATAGAATCTTATTTTGACCTGGCCAATGTCTACCATTAGCTATAATCAAATCAATATCTCCATCGTTGTCAATATCTCCTGATGAAATGGAAGCGGTCTTTTCTTTAGATCCTCCTAAAATTATATTGGATATAGTAATTTCTTGTGAATGACAAAATATACTTATAAATAGAAAAAGTGTCGTTAGAGTTCTCATTTTACTTTCTTTGGAATTAGCCATAAATTTATTTCATCATTGACTTCCCCTTTTAGTTCCTCTAATATAACCTTCTCAACTATTTTAACCCCACTTTTTGCCATATTTTCAAATGTATCTATGCCTTTGTTAGGGAAATTTTTTCTTGTCCTATGAATATTAAACTTATTGGAAAGTTTCATATCAAATTCTTTTTCAATCATTTCTTTACCAATTATAAATCCAATTAACCCTCCCCACGTTGATGTTGGATTATCAGAGTCCCAACCAGACAGTGTACCAATTTTTATTGTCTCTTTTAAGTCTCCCTCTCCATAAAATAAACTCACAAGACTAGACGCAAAATTAATTCCAGCAGCGAAACAACCATTACAATATAAATTCTTTGAAGTTATGTTATAATCATCTTTTTGATTGACTTGATATCTATAATAAATAGAATCTCTTGTCTGCTCCCATTTAATTCCTGACTCATATAAATCTTTTACATAATCATACATTTTTGCAGGATATAAATCATTATTGAGCTTAGATCTAGATTCATTGCCAAGCCAAAGCATTTTTTCTTTAATTGATTTAAATTCATTTGGATTTGACGCATTTGAATACATCCTAACATAAAACTCTGCTATTTCTTGCGCTTCTTTTCGAGCTGTTGTTTGAATTGGCAATCTTGCCATCTTTATTGAGAAATCTGGATTTGTGGGAGAGAATAAACCAAAAATTTCAGTTGTTAATTGAGCATCAATCATATCATAAAATTCATTTTTTTCAGGATTACTAGTTTCAGGTGGCTCAAACCCTTCCAACATAAGGTCAAGTGCTCTTTGGTTTGAAACCCATAAGTAGTTTTCTTCTTCTGTATCTATATGCTCAAGCCATCCTTCTCTAATTTGAGATGGAGTTAAAATATTAGTTTTATGAAAATTATGTAAATACTGATACATATACTCAATATCAGTATCATCATCTGATCCCCAAATTTCATCTACTGATTTCAAAACATAATCAATTTTAATGTTTGATTTGTCTATTGTGTCATCTTCCCAAATACTTCTTTGATCAGTTTTGCCCCAGTCTTCTCTTGTATAAAAATCACCTGTCTTAATTTCTCCAATATTTCCAATTTTATCATTTTCTGTTATTAATCCAGTCCAATTTGCAATTGATTGACCAAGCCAAAAGCCTTCAAGTTGATCTTGATACTTTTTCTTTGATATCTCAATAAATATCTGTTCTTCAGGTTTTAATGAATTGCATGAACCAATCATAATGAAAATCAAAAATAGACTTATGTTCTTTAAAATATTCATATTACTAATTTAAAAACTAGAGTGCCCAGAAAATTAATCTTCAATGGACCAATAATCCCATTTACCGCTTTCAGCATATAACTCAACTATATTTTTAAGCTTGTTTTTTTTGAAGCTTATTTCATTGCTATCATTATGTTTAATTAATTTGTCTTGAACTGTAGATATTATTTTTTTCAACTCCTTTTTTAAAAAATCTTGAGAGTCTTTAAACTCTTCATTTGAATAAAATGGTGAAAGAGCATTAACTATAGTCTTATGATTACCCAGATATAATGACTTTTGCGATACACTGTTTTTAAAAATACATATATAAGAATTCCACCTTTTGTCACAGACAATTGTAGAACTTGTAAATAAACTTTTATTGATTGACTTAATTTTATTTAGAATTTCTTTTCTACTTATCTGAACTTTATTCAATTTCTCTTTTACTTTTTTTGTCTTTCTTCTTGATTTGGCTAGGGACTTTGATAATTTGCTTTCCTTTTCAATTGTTTTATAATAAATTAATAATAATTCTTTTTCATCTTTTTTAAGTGAATCAAATTTTTCTTGAGAAATTCTTTTTAATTTTTCCATAGGCAAATACTATACTAAATATACAAATTATTTTATTCATATAGTGATAGTTTGTGCCCTTATTTTTTATACTGTGCCCCATATAGTATTTTTTCATTTTTTAACTAATTATTATCATTTAATATCTTTGTAATTGTAAAAGTTAATGAATCATGAAAAAAATACTTTTTTTTATATCTTTTCTCCTAATTGGATGCGGAGGTGAAATTTACTACTTAGACAGTTATAATTACAGTCAGTCTGGAGATGCTACATATGAGACTAAAGAACTTGAAGCTCAAGATCTAGAGGGAGCTTTTACCGAAGCCTATCAAATTATTGCAGATGAGATAATATCTGTTTACTCAAATGCCTTAAATAAAGACAACAGTCTTGGCGGCGTTGATAATGAAATTAAAGCCTTAGAATTTCTAAACCTGGCACTCTTTAATTATGAAATATTTACTGTAAATCGTGAAAAGATGAGAATTAATATTACGGATAAGGAATTTGATAGAAAATCTATTTTGAAAGATAGCATTTTGGATAAATCCAGAATTAAAGAAGAAGCTGAAAAGATCCTCAAATAAATTTTATGAATTTTACACTTATTGATTATTCAGCTTTTGGACTTTGGATTTTAATTAGTATTGTTTCATCTTATATCTTAGTAAAAAAATTTAAATTATTTAAGGGCACTAAAAATGCTCAAATAGCATTATCCATTGGTTTAATTTTAGGTCATCTTATTTACCTAATCTGGAAATACATATTTTTGATTATTATTGGAGCTAACTAAAATCTAATTTGGCTTACCGCATGCTCCGTCAATAAAAGAAGTAACTCCTCCAATACTGCTAGCATAACACAGGTTTGGATATGTAACTCCATCACAACCACATACTGGTTCATATATTTCAATACATACAGCAAACTCATCAATTTTAGATTCATCCACACATGCATTTTCATCTGAATCCTCGGATGAACATGAAAAAATAAATATTAAGCTTGATAGGAAAAGCTTTGAGAATAGTTTCATAATTTAAAAATATTATAATTATTCTAGAAACAACAGATTGATTTAAATATTCTTTCATAAATTGTGACCATACAGATTATAAACTAAATAAATATGGGTAGTAAATTTTTTGGAAATAAAAACGACAATAGAGAGACAAACGGAAAGCGTCAAGTCAAAAACTCAAACAAAAATTCAAAAAAAAATTTTAGTAGTAAGCTTCAGTCAAAAGGTGTAGGGAAAACAAAAATGACTGGTGTTAGAAAAGTTGGAAGAGGTAATTAAACTATCTTAAATTTTTAAAGAAATGCTATGAACTATTATAAAACTCTGAAAAACTGCACTCTCGTATTTTTGTTTTTCAATATAATAAGTTGTTCAAATCAAGTAACAATCCCAGAAGATTCATACGTTATAAAAAATATATCCATCATTGATCCAATTGATGGACTTCAATCTAATAAACATGTTGTTATAACTAATGATATCATAACTATGATATTAGATAATGATTATGAAATAATAGCTAAAGATGCTAACACAATAGATGCCACCGGAAAGTATCTAATTCCAGGTTTGTGGGATGCTCATATTCATTTTTCCTTTGATACAAACCTAGCACCATATATGCCAGGACTTTTTTTAGCTCATGGAGTAACAAGTGTTAGAGATACAGGTGGACCCATTGACCTTGTAGACAAAATGAAGGACTTGTCATTAAATGACTCGATCAAAAATCCAAATGTTTATATAGCAGGACCTCTAATAGATGGAACTCCAAATGTATATAACAATTCAAGCCCTTCATTTCCGCTTCTTTCAATTGAAAACAATGATATTATTGAAATTGAATCTAATGTATTAGGAATAGTTGATAGAGAAGTAGATTTTTTAAAGGCATATGAAATGCTTACTGAAAATCAGTTTTTAGCTTTAATGAGAATTGCAAAAAAAAGAAACTTAAGTGTAACCGGTCATATCCCCCTTAGCATGACTCTATTTTCTGCAGTTAATTCAGGGCTAAACGGAATGGAACATATTCGAAATCTTGAACTTTCAGTTGCCAGTAATTCAGAGGAGCTTTATAAAGAACGATTAGAGTTACTAAAAAACCCAAATAATTTACCAGGGAGTGTCTTGAGATCTTCTATTCATTCAAAGCAACGTCTAAGGGCTATTGATTCTTTTGATAATAATAAATTTCAAGAGGCTGTAAAACTTTTGGTTTCACAGAATGTATGGCAAACACCTACACTTTTATTATATAGAAATTTTTCTCAAAGAACATACACAGATCCTTCTTTTATTCCAGAGTTAAATAAATTACCAAATCAGATTAAACAAAAATGGATTAAAGAGATTACTGAAACTGATACTGTTGTTGACAAAGATGGATTAAGATATTCTAAATGGTTAGAATCAACAGTAGGTAAACTTCACAAAAAAAATGTTCCTTTTATGGCTGGCACTGATACGCCAATTGGATATTTGATTCCAGGTAGAAGTCTACATATTGAATTGGAAGTCCTAGTTGAAAGTGGATTTTCAAATCTTGAAGCAATTAAAACTGCAACAGTAAATCCGGCAACTTTTTTTGGATTAGAGGATAAGACAGGACGAATTAAAAATGGTCATAAAGCAGATCTAGTAATTTTGAATTCAAATCCTTTAGATATGATTAGAAATACTCAAGATATATCTGCAGTTATAAAAAACGGCCATCTATTATCAAGAAAATCATTAGATTCCTTGATGTATAAAAATTAATTAACCCCCAAATGTTATTTGGAGGTTAACTAATTTTATTTAATTAAATTACTGAGGTAGTTGAGCTGGATTAAAGTAATAATCTTCTCTCACTATTTCTCCTTCTTCATTAAACCAATGTTGAATATGCTGACTAATTGTCTTTGTATTTCCTGACTTTTTATTTCTAAAAGTAAAATCAGCCCAAGAAATTACAACAGCTCCATCTCCAGAATAATCTAAGACATCAGGGAAACCGCTTTCTCTAATATTAACTAGTTCAAAAACTTCCATATACTGATCAAACTGAGCAAATTCCTCTTCTAAAGTTTTAAACTCATCAATTCCAGAATTCATTACATCATAGAAAATTGTATTCTCAGTATAATTTGCCTTAATTTTTTCTACATCACCTGTTTTATATGACTGGTACAGAAGCCTGACCTTTGATACAAGAGGATGGTCCTTATATATAACACCATTTTCATTAGTTTCATATGCATCCCAGTTCTTCTGCCATAAAATTTCGTCATCATTAATCCAAAGGCCTGCAATTTTATCACCTTTTTCATTCATTCTATAAGTTGCATATCTTGGCATATTTAAATCTAGTCCAGTATTTTTATCATAACCAGTTAGCCACTCATAAGTTTTTACATCTACTATTCCATCTTGCTTATACTCAAGAACATCTGGGTATGAGCCGCCGTAATGCTTTATTTCAAGATCTACAATATTTTTACTTAGATAGTTTGACGTTCCAAGTATCCAGTTAATATCATTTGATTCTCTATTTCTTAGAGTTAGAACTTGAAAATTGTCTGTTACTAGCTCTTTAAGTTTGTCGAGGTCACCAGAAACATATGCCTCATTAAATTGATTTACTATTTCAATAGCAGGATGTTCAATATATAGTTTTCCATTTGACTCTTTTTGAGAAAAAACAGTTATAGAAAATATCATAGTGAACACTAATAATAATTTTTTCATTTTATTGATTTTAAGATTATGTTGTAAGTTAAATAAAACATATACATTTGTGAAAGTTTATGAAGGTAATTATTAAAAATTCCGATCAAATAGGTGCTGTATCATCTGGGCTTTGTATGCTGCATTGTTTTGCAACACCATTTCTCTTTTTATCTCAGTCTTCTTTGATTTTTATTTCAGTAGATTTTACATTACCGTGGTTTATCATTAACTATATTTTTCTTTTTATTTCATTTATCGCTATTTATTATTCAGTTAAAAATTCATCCAATAGATTTATTAGGATCTTTCTATACCTCTTTTGGGCTGTATTATCAGGTTTAATTATAAATGAAAGTTTAGGAATCCTCTCTATTCCTGAAACAGCAACTTATCTATCAGCATCTTCATTAATTTGTCTTCACATATATAATTTGAAGTATTGTAGATGTGATGATGAGAATTGTTGTACATCATAACTTTTATGCTTTCTCATAATCAACGTAAATTAATTCTGCAATTAGAAAAAAAAAAGCACCGTTTGGCTAACAAGCTTTTTGTAGCTGAGGGAAAAAAAGTTGTAAATGAATTAATAAATTCAGATTGGCCATTTAAAAATATATTTTCTACTGAAGAAAATTTCCATCCAGATTCTGAACTGTTGACTTCAGATGAGATGAAGAAGATTTCAAATTTTAAAACACCTAGCCAAGCCCTAGGGATATTCTTTTTACCTGATTCACAAGAAATAATATCTGAACCTATTACTATTGGTGTTGACGGTATTAGTGATCCAGGAAACCTTGGAACTATTATAAGATTGTGTGACTGGTTTGGATTATCTGAATTGATATGTAGTAATAATTCTGTTGATTGTTTCAATGCCAAAGTAATCCAGGCTTCAATGGGTTCAATATCAAGGGTGAAGTGTCATTATGTTGATGACATTGGAACTACATTATCCTCAATGCAAAAACCAATTTATGGAGCAACTTTAACTGGAGATTCTATATATTCAACTCAAATGCCAAATAAAGCCTCCTTTGTTTTTGGAAGTGAGTCTCATGGAATATCAAGACCATTACTAAGCAAATTAGAAGGTGAGTTGTCTATACCACAATTTAGGGAAGGAGACAATAAAGCGGAGAGTTTAAATGTTGCAAATGCTAGTGCAATTTTTCTAAGCGAACTATTTAGAGATTTAAAGAAAAAATAGCTTGAATTTTTCTAAATTGTAGGTATGAAAAAAATCTCCAGCACCCCTTCTCCACCTTATGTTTGTGCGGTATTTACTTCAATCAGAACCGAAACAAATGAAGGATATGAAGAAATGAATGACATTCTTTTCAAAGAAATTAATAAGGTTGAAGGTTATCTAGGAAATGAGGCTTTTAGGGATAAAGATGGGTTTGGAGTTAATGTTTCTTATTGGAAGGATATTAAATCACTAAAATATTGGAGAGACAATGAACTTCATAAAAAAGCTCAAGCAATGGGTAAATCTAAATGGTATAAAGAATATAAATTAAGAATTTGCAAAGTAGAGAGAGACTACGGGTTTAATAAACACATTTAACGTAAATAATTTTTAAACCTCATCATTTATTCAGATATATGTTGAAGGTATTGCTGCTTAATTTTTTCTAAATTAGAGATATGAAAATATTTAAGCAATATCTAAAAGACCCTCTATCTACTATTGCTGTTAACACTACTATTTTTATAGCTGGGTGTTTGTTTTTTGGTTCATTAGCTGTTTTTGGTATAGTTTTAGAATTTATTAGGGATCATAATGACCCACCACAAGACATAAGACATCAGCATATCCAACAGCATATTGATGAGCAAGTAAAATATGATGAAATGATTAAATTATTAGATTCAATTAGTAAAAAAATTGATTGATAAATAGCTTGAATCTTTCTAAATTGTAGGTGTGAAAAAACTAATATTAATATCGTTATTATTTATTGGGTGTTCTAATGAAATATCTATTCCAACAGTAGCTGAAGATATTTCGCCAATCTTAATAGGGGAGACATTGCCCAATGCTTACTTTCAGAATGCAGAAGGAGAGTCTGTTCAACTAAAAGCTGTTTTAGAAGAAAAGCCAACCGTATTGGTATTTTACCGTGGAGGATGGTGTCCATACTGTAATGTTCAATTATCTGGTTTAGTTGATATTGAGGAAGAAGTATTAGAGCTTGGTTATCAAATTGTAGCAATAAGTCCAGATGACTTTAAAAATTTACAAGCAACTATAGAAAATAATAATACTAAATACAAATTGCTATCGGATCCTAACGGTGAATTCATTCAACAAATAGGTATTGCATTTAAAACGTCTTCTTCATTAAAAGAATATATAACTGACAAAGGTCAAAAAGGGGAAACATCCTCTGTAATGCCTGCTCCAACAGTAATGATTGTTGACAAAAAAGGGGTAATTAAGTTTGAATATATCAATCCAAACTATAAAGAAAGAATAAGTGGGGAGATGCTTTTATCAGTTTTAAAAACTTTATAATGAAAATAAATAAAAATTGGGCAATTAATAAGGCCTATCCAGTTTTTTTTATGGGTCTATTTGTTGCAATGGGAGATTCTCTTATAGGAAGATATGCCTATGTAGGCTTTGCTATTATGTTAATCTCTTTCTATTTAATGTACTTATCAAGAGGTAAGAAATAGCTTGAATTTTTCTAAATTGCAGATATGAAAAGAATTGAAGTTGTTGATGCACTTCGCGGATTAGCTATTTTGGCAATAGTTATAATTCATAGTTTAGAGCATTTTATTTATCCTGTTTATCCTGATAAAATACTGCAGCCTGATTGGCTAGTTACACTTGATTCTATAGTATTCAATCTAATTTTTTCGCTTATAGCAGGTAAAGGATATTCAATATTTGCTATTCTATTTGGCTTTACTTTTTATGTTCAATATATGAATCAACAGAATAAGGGGTTTGATTTTAGAGGACGTTTTATGTGGAGACTTCTTATTTTGAGTGTTTTTGCTACTATAAATGCGGCATTCTTCCCAGGTGGTGACGTGCTTTTATTGTTTGCAATTACAGGGTTCACCTTACCATTGATATGTAAAATGAGCAACAAATCAATATTAATATTAGCCATCATTTGCTTTTTACAGCCTTTTGAATTTTTTCACTTTATAAGTAGCCGTTTTAGTGAATCATATGCGTTACCTGATTTAAATGTTGAAGGTTTATATCAAGTTGTTCAAGAAGGGGTTAAAAGTGGTAATTGGAAAATCTTTTTACTTGAAAATATATCAACTGGTCAAAAGGCTAGCTTATTTTGGGCAATAGGTAGTGGACGTTTTGTTCAAACAATTGGGTTTTTCTTAATTGGATTCCTTTTAGGTAGAAAAAACTTGTTTGTTAATACAAGAGAAAACTTTCAATTTTGGATGAAGACACTTATCATTTCGTCCATATTATTTGGTTTATTGTATCCTTTAAAAGTTGAATGGTATGATAACGTAGATAGTACAATTATTAAAAGTAGTATTGGTACCGCACTTGATATGTGGCAAAAACTTGCTTTTACTTTAGTTATAATATCCTCATTTGTGATTGCATATTATCGTAGTTCTCTTGAAGCAAAGGTTTCTAAACTTAAAGTGTATGGTAGAATGAGTCTTACAAACTACGTTTCACAATCAATTATTGGTGCATTTATATTTTTCCCAATCGGATTAAATCTTTCTCCTCATCTAGGCTATACAGCTAGTTTACTTGTTGGAATATTAATTTTTATGTTTCAATTGTATCTTAACCAGTTATGGTATAAACGTTATAATAAGGGGCCCTTGGAGGAACTATGGTATAAAGCAACTTGGATTGGAAAGAAATAGCTTGAATTTTTCTAAATGGGTAACTACAACCCCTAAACATCCATTTTACGTATAAAGTACTGTCTCAGCACTGCCACTAAATAGCATTTTATAGCATTTTAATTATATTTAAATAAGACTGTGAGTCGTAAAAGAAAAAACCCTCCAGTATGTGAAGGGTTTAAATTATTTGTGTAATGTAGTGGTTAGCTTGCTCCCCCTCTTGGACTCGAAAAAAGCATTATACCCCAATAAATTCCAATTTCAAAGCCTTAATAACGTCAAAATATAATAAAAAT
>Ga0181597_10004542_pt1 | contig 13731 bp, 12 predicted proteins | sample 041ome_5_FD_148647 | JGI IMG/M metagenome (GOLD analysis project Ga0181597, IMG submission 148647) | Coastal salt marsh microbial communities from the Groves Creek Marsh, Skidaway Island, Georgia - 041403US metaG (spades assembly) | ecosystem: Environmental > Aquatic > Marine > Intertidal zone... | reverse complement strand
TTCCACAAGCGATGCCCGGCAGTACACGCGCTCCGTATTCCAGTCCCGACTTTCAGGGCAAATCGAAGAACGGACCTTGGGGTGATTCCATTGAAGAACTCGATTGGTCAACGGGAGAAATTCTCAAATCTCTAAAAGAACTGGGACTCGATGACAACACGCTCGTCCTCTGGACCTCCGATAACGGAGCTCCAAGAAGAAACCCCGTGCAAGGTAGTAACCTGCCACTCTCCGGTTGGGGATATTCGACTGCTGAGGGAGGCATGCGGGTTCCGTGTATTGTCCGTTGGCCCGACAAGATCCCGGCAGGTTCAATCAGTGACGAACTTTGTTCGACCATCGACATGCTACCCACTTTTGCAGAATTAGCAGGAGCCTCAATCCCCGAAGACCGCATCATCGACGGCAAGGACATTCGCAGCCTGTTGTTTCATCCCGATCTGGCCAAGACTCCTCACGAAGCCTTCTTCTATTATCAACTCGATCAATTGCAGGCCGTCCGCGCGGGCCACTGGAAACTCTATCTTCCCCTTGATCAAAAGCGGGAGGGACTGCGGGACAAGACCATTCAGTCCCCTGCCCGACTCTATAACTTGCAATCTGATCTGGCGGAGAAGACTGATGTAGCCGAAGAAAACCCCGGCATCGTCCAACGATTGACGGTCTACGCAGAACGCATTCGTGCTGATTTGGGAGAAGGCGAGAACTTCGGCCCCGGCGTTCGCAAAGTTGGTCGAAATGAAAACCCTCAGCCGTTGGTGTTGGGGGAGTAAATTTCCAAGGCCTGAGACCCGGCCATTGAACCCACCACGTGCAAATCTGGTAAGACGTTGAAACTCGAAAGGGATGCTTACGCCAGCGAAAGCATTGAACCCGTTGAAGGGGACTGTCGGCGTTCAGTTTTGCTTCTTTGCGTCTCTGCCGCTACGTGAGTATTTTTCTACCTTGAAGAACAATTCCACATCGCCCATGCCGACAACGGAGTGTCGGCCTACGGCAACGCGTCTTCTCCTTCTCTTTTCCATTCGTGAAAATCCTTTTTTTTCGCGTCATCCGTGTTCTATTTTTACCAGACGACTCTACGACACAGCTTGCTCGCACAACGACTGATTTTCTTCGCGCCTCGGCGCCTTTGCGTGAGTCATACCCTGTTGTCAGTCATAGACTGACCTAAAAAAATAAAAAAACTCAGCTTGTCAAACTCTCTCTACCAGAGTTAGCGTTCGAGGTTCGTTGATGTTGTTGGTGCATTTCATGCACCCTACGAATCACGACTTCATCGTTGGTTTGCAGAAGTGGTAGGGTGCACGCAGTGCACCACGAAATAGATCACGCATCAACTCGATCTTTGGCAATTAGAACGTCATGACAACTTGCGGATAGCCCGGCTTGCTCGCGCAAGCGGCTCAAAATAAATAGCGTGTTGATCAATGACGACCTCTGCAACGTGAGAAAGGAAGCGATTTCGCGTGGCGTGGACAATGCGCACTCACATCGAGGCATCATTTCACTCCAATCGCGTTATGACATAAACCGAACGAAATCAACAGCTTGCTCAAGAGTACACAAGATTCGGTTTCAAGATTTGGGAAGATTTGATTTCAAGATTCGGAAAAGGGACACCCCCAAATCATCGAATCTTCAAATCTTGAATCGGCGGTTGAGCGTTTTGGAATGACGGGACATCAAGGAAAATAACGTCCCCGTGTACCTCACTGTAAGCCGATTGGTCGCAGGAGCTTTCGGTTCGAGACAGAGAAACACCGTCAAAAAAGCGACGGAGCTAGTTCACGTAATATTTCTATCTCAGAACGTATCCGTCAACTTCTCTCGAACTACGGAATTGTTTAGGCTGTGAACATGGGCAGCCGCTGGGTTGTCTCTCTGAACATTCACAATCGCAGTATTTTACAGGATCGCGTGATGACCAAACGGATTTACAACTTTTCTGCTGGCCCGGCCGTTCTCCCCGAATCTGTCATCGAAGAAGCCAAAGCCAACATGCTGTCACTGGGAGACACAGGCGTCGGCGTGATGGAACATTCGCACCGCGGCGCGGCCCTCACTGAGGTCTTTGAACAAGCCGAAGCACTCTGCCGACAGCTTGCCAACATTCCCGACAATTATCACGTCCTGTTCCTGCAAGGTGGCGCGTCCTCACAATTCGCGATGATCCCACAAAACTTTCTGGCAGATAACCAGACTGCCGACTATCTCGTCACTGGATCGTGGTCCAAGAAAGCCGTCAAAGAAGCCAAACTGTTCGGCAATGTGAACATCGTTTGCAGCAGTGAAGACACGACCTTCAATTACATTCCGACAGAGCGAACTTACAGCGACAATCCGCGCTACGTTCACTTCACCTCCAACAACACCATTTACGGCACACAGTTTTCTACAGAACCAGAATGCCCTGAGGGAGCGTTTCTGGTTTGCGATGCCTCCAGTGATATCTTTTCGCGACCGATTGATGTCACCAAGTACGGCATCATTTACGCAGGTGCTCAAAAGAACCTTGGCCCCAGCGGTGTTACATTGGTGATCATTCGCGACGACCTCGTGCAGCAAGGCAAAGAGGGGCTCCCTTCGATGCAGATGTATCGCACGCACGCCGATGCCAAATCGTTGTACAACACGCCGCCTGCTTTCGGCATCTACATGATGAAGCTCGTCTTCCAGTGGATTCTCGATCAAGGTGGACTCGAAGGTGTCGAAGCAACCAATCAACGTAAAGCCGGTAAACTTTACGATTACCTCGAACAGAGTGATATGTTCTCAGCAACAGCGGAGAGTGAAAGTCGCTCGCTGATGAATGTCACCTTTGTGACGGGTGATGAAACTCTCGACAAGGAGTTCATTACTTACGCGAAAGAACGCGATCTCGATGCACTTAAAGGACATCGCAGCATCGGCGGGATGCGAGCCAGCATCTATAATGCGTTTCCCGAGGCTGGTGTTGATCGACTCATCGAAGTGATGCAGGAATTCGAGACCCTGCATGCTTCTACCGCGACCTCAGATTCTGCAGGACAATCGTGAAATGACTGATCAGGAAACGCCCGAACAAGCAGACACGCCCGATCTGGCTCACGCCGACGTGGGAATTGTGACGGCGTTACCAATCGAACTGAATCCATTCATAGGACAACTTGAAAAACGCCGGTCATACACGGGGGGCAAATACAAGTTTATCGGGGGCACTTACGATGACAAAGTCAAAGTGGTCATCGTGCAACAGGCGGTCGGCTTTGCCAAAGCGCGCGCCGCCACTCAAGCCCTGATCGAAGCTCACTCGCCCGACTGGGTTTTGTCGGCTGGATACAGCGGTGCTTTGCAGCCGGAGATGGGAGTTGGCGATATTATCGTCGGCAACTCCATCTGCGATCAGCACGGTCATTCCATCAAGATCGACATGAACATGGAGGGCAACCCTAAAACTGGCCTTCGTGTGGGTCGCTTGCTGACTGCCGACAATCTTGTACTCAAAGCTGCCGACAAGGAACAGTTGGGTCAGAAACACAATGCCGTGGCTGTCGATTTGGAGTCATTGGCGGTCGCCCAGGTTTGCAAAGAGATGCAGACACGATTCATGGCGATTCGTGTCCTGAGTGATGACATGAGCGAAGATCTCCCCGATGAAATTCTCAGTTTAATGGGAGAGACCGGGACAATGCGTGTGGGGGCTGTTGTTGGAGCCGTCTGGAATCGCGCATCGAGCATGAAAGATATGTGGCATCTCCGAGAAAAAGCGATGCACGCCTCGCGCCGACTTGCCGCATTCCTCAACATGTTGGTTCCGAAATTAGTAGAATAGGATTCTGTGGAATTATTTTTGGGAAACGGCACGAACAGTCAGTAAGATAAAACGACGAACATTCGTCTTCAGAATCAGGGGATATTCTATGGCTCGCCGACTTTATTGCCTCATGCTTTGTTCGTTGAGTGTTCTTAGCGCCTGTAACTCGGAAGTCCCGGTCTCAACAACACCAACCGCCAGTGTCGATGAACCGGCTCCCCAAGCGGCACCTGCTGAGCAACCGAAGGATGACAAGGGGATACTTGGCAAAGTGACAGCAGAGATCGTCGATGCCAAGAAAGCCCTGTCGGAAAACCCTGATCTGATCGTACTGGAGACCTCCAGTCTGGGTAGTGATCCGCTGACGCAAAATGCGAATGCTGTGATTTATGTCCCCTCACGTATCCTGATGCTCAACATGAAGAACACTTTGAATCAGTACAGAGCCCTGAACGACAAATGGCCCAACTACGAAGAATTCATGGGGATTGTGAAACAGAACAATATCCAATTCAACATGCTGAAACGGTGGCAAATGTATGGCTACGATTCTGAGAAAGGCGAAATGATGATCTTGCAGGATGAAGCCGTCAAGAAGGAACGCTACAAGGAAGCGGGACTCGATTTTGTTGAGGGACAACCTTGAAGTTCGTTTTCTCTCAATTATTTCATTAAAATTTCCTTTGTGACACTTCTCACAAGCCGTTAATCTGAAGAAGTCATCTCCAGATCACAGTCTCATCATTTCCCTTCTAATGAGACTTTTTTTCAGTCATTTTGTAATCACTGGCAGGCATCCATTTGGCAATGAGGTCACTCTGCGCATGCCCCTATGCCCGGGTTCTCATAGAATATTTTGAAATCCCAAAATTCCAAATAGCCAACTACAGTTTGAACACTAATCTTTCCAGAACCTGACTCATCACGACTCTTTCAGGAGATCTACATCATGAATCGATATGTTTTTGTCACAGCGATAGCCGCCTTGATGGCTATCCCTCAACTCTCGTCAGCGCAGAGTGTCGAGTTTTATGGCGTCCCAAAAGGGGCCAGTAAGGCAGATTTCGAAAAGGAAGTCGCCACTCTCAAAACAAAGTTCCAGAAAGCGGGAAAGAAGAAACCGAACATCCTCATCATCTGGGGAGACGACATCGGGACTTGGAACATCAGTCATAACAATCGTGGCATGATGGGTTATAAAACTCCCAACATTGATCGTATTGCTCGTGAAGGGGTCTCCTTCACCGATTATTACGGACAGCAAAGTTGTACGGCAGGACGCGCGGCGTTTCTCAACGGCAGCGTTCCCGTCCGCACCGGAATGACGAAGGTCGGAATGCCGCACGCACCACAAGGCTGGCAAAAATCCGACGTTACCTTCGCCACTGTTCTGAAAGCTCAAGGCTATTCCACTGCCCAATTTGGCAAGAACCATCAGGGAGATCTCGACGAACATCTCCCCACAATGCATGGCTTCGATGAGTTCATGGGGAATCTTTATCACCTCAATGCCGAAGAAGAACCTGAAAATCGTGACTTTCCCGCCGATTTGAAGCTGGCGAACGGCAAAACGTTCATTGAAGAGTTTGGACCTCGCGGCGTGATCAAATCCAAAGCTCTCCCCGGTGGAAAACAACAGATCGAGGATACCGGACCACTCACGAAGAAGCGGATGGAGACGATGGACGAGGAATCTCTCGCTGCCGCCAAGGATTTTATCAATCGCAAACACAAAGAAGGCGGACCTTGGATGTGCTGGTGGAATGCCACACGCATGCACTTCCGCACGCATGTGAAAGAAGAACACACCGGACTGAGCGGTCCCAACGGTAACGAGTACCACGACGGGATGGTCGAACACGACATGCAAGTCGGCGAACTTCTCGATTTGGTGGACGAACTCGACATTGCTGAGCACACCATCGTCTTGTACTCCACCGACAATGGACCGCACTACAACACCTGGCCGGATGCCGGTACCACACCATTCCGTAACGAGAAGAACTCCAACTGGGAAGGCGCCTATCGCGTTCCTGCATTCGTTCGCTGGCCTGGCAAATTCCCTGCAGGAGCTACGCTGAACGGTATCTTCGCTCACGAGGACTGGTTACCCACTTTCGCCGCTGCGGCGGGAGAGCCGAATATTATCGAGAAGCTCAAAGAAGGCGTCGAACTCAACGGCCGAAAATACAAGAACTACATTGATGGCTTCAATATGATCGACTATCTGTCTAAAGCAGGTACGTTCAAGACGATTCTGGAGGATCAGCAGGCCTCACCGCGAAAGAGCTTCATCTACGTCGCCGACTCGGGCGATGTCTGTGCCATTCGAGTGGGTGACTGGAAGGCGGTCTACCTCGAAAACCGAGCGCATCAACTGCAGATCTGGCGTGAACCGTTTATCAAGCTCCGCATGCCACTTCTGTTCAACCTCCGTCGCGACCCGTTCGAGAAGTCACAGCACAACTCGAACACCTATCACGACTGGATGATCGATCGCGCTTACATGCTTGGCCCGATGCAGGTTGTTGCGAGTAAATTCTTGATGACGTTGAAAGATTACCCACCCAGCCAGACGCCAGGCGACTGGTCTCTCTCCACGCTGGAAGAGCAGATCAAAAGTATGAATGTGGGAGGCCAATAAGTAATTGCTGCAGAAGACTGAAGAGATATGACGGGGTACTTCCTTGAGAGGTACCCCGTCTTTTCTATCAATGAAACAAGGAGAATTCTCCATGAGATATTTATTTCTTCTTGCCGTCTTGGCAAGTTCTTCTGTGGCCTTCGCCGAAGATCCACTTCCTTCGTGGAATGATGGCCCGGTCAAAAGTTCGATCATTGATTTTGTCGAGTGCGCGACGAGTGATGGTTGCTCAAAATATGTCCCACAGAATGAACGAATCGCCGTCTTCGATAACGATGGCTGTCTGTGGAGCGAGCAACCCGCTTATTTTCAATTGTTTTTTGCGATTGATCGCGTCAAAGAGATGGCAAAGGATCATCCTGAATGGAAGACGACACAGCCATTTCAGGCGGTCCTTGAAAATGACATGCAAGCACTGATAGCTTCGGGGAAAAAAGGACTTCTGCAACTTGTGATGGCCACTCATGCCGGCATGACAACGGATGAGTTTTCATCAATTGTCCGAGACTGGCTTAAAACAGCAAGGCACCCGAAAACCAGCAAGCCATATACAGAAATGGTTTATCAACCAATGCTTGAGGTACTGACTTATCTGAGGGCCAATGGATTCAAAACGTTCATTGTATCTGGAGGAGGGATCGACTTTCTTCGAGTCTGGGCTGAGGACGTTTACGGAGTCCCCCCCGAACAGGTTGTTGGCAGCAGCGTCAAAGTGAAGTATGAAGAGCGGGACGGACAACCTGTCCTTGTGCGATTGCCCGAGATCGACTTCATCGACGATAAAGAGGGTAAACCGGTCGGAATCAATTCTCACATCGGCCGCCAACCCATTGCCGCGTTTGGAAACTCCGACGGCGACTTCCAGATGCTGAAGTGGACAGGCAGGAATCCGGACACTCTCAAAGTTCTTGTCCATCATACTGATGCTGAACGGGAATACGCATATGATCGAAAGTCCCACATCGGTCGCCTGGATAAGGCACTCGATTACGCCAGGGAACACGACTGGACGGTGATCGATATGAAAGCTGACTGGAAGCGAATTTATCCCCCTGTAGCACCCTGATTTTTCATCGACGGCTCATCTAGATCAGATAGAATATCAGGACTTAGTATTTCCGATTGTTTTGGTATCTTGTCAAAGAAAGAACAGAATGCGTTGGCAAGGGCGTAGTCAAAGTGAAAATGTTGAAGATCGACGGAATTCATCTCCGAAGACTGTTGGTTTTGGGGGAGGCCTCTTCGGGATCATCGTCATATTGATTGTGATGTATATGGGGGGAGATCCGCGCCCTTTAATTCAGAACATGCAGCAGGAGGCTCCGCAGCAACAAGATGCAGGACCACCCATCGATGATGAAATGTCACAATTCGTCTCGGTGGTACTTGCCGACACCGAAGATGTCTGGACGGGATTGTTTCGAGCGGAAGGAGACGACTATCAGAAACCTAAATTAGTCCTCTTCCGGGAGCGCGTTCGCTCCGCATGCGGGATGGCGTCTTCGGCCACCGGACCGTTTTATTGCCCCGCCGATTCGCAAGTTTATCTCGACTTGAGTTTCTTTGATGAGATGAAGCAAAAGTTCAATGCCCCCGGAGACTTCGCGCAAGCCTATGTGATCGCGCACGAAGTGGGGCATCATGTGCAAAATCTCCTGGGAATTTCAGATCAAGTCAGTGCTGCTGAACAGCGAGTCGGAAAAGAAGAAGCAAACCGACTTTCGGTACGACTCGAACTTCAGGCCGACTACCTGACTGGCGTCTGGGCCCATCATGCCGACCAGAACTGGAACATTCTCGAAAAAGGGGATGTTGAAGAGGCTTTGAATGCCGCGACTGCAATCGGTGATGATCGTTTACAAAAACAGGCACGCGGTTATGTCACGCCAGAGTCTTTCACTCACGGAACCTCCAAACAACGCGTTCGTTGGTTCATGCGAGGCTTAAAATCAGGTCGCATATCGGAAGGTGATACTTTTGAACTACCATACGACGAGCTGTGATCATTCTCTCGCGATCAAATCAGCGCGGGAACAGTAAGACTGCCTGAAAGCGGAATTGCCAATCGGCACCACCCGTCGGTTTTTCCAGATAAGGTGCAAATCGGGTCGAGACATTCATCGGTTGGCCCAGAAATGGGAAGACGCGTCCGAAGCCGGGACCTCCCAGTACAGACCAGCGGTTTTGAATTGTCTTTTCCCAGTCTGCATTGGCTTCACCTGAGAGAGAAACAAACCAGCCTTCGGGCAGGTTGTAGTTGAAGAAGGGTTGGATGAGCATTGGCTTCGTGGAACCGCCAAATGAATATACCTGATTAAACAAAACTCCCGCAACAATCGGATTTTCTGAAATCAAGGCCACCGCGTTCACTCCTGCTCCCCATTCTTGAACTCCCAATGTTGGATCGGAAGCCGTCGGCAGAATGAAAGATGGGCCTACTCCCCAGATGAGCTTTCCCGGATTGGAGGGGGCGAAGAAAAATTGTGCTGTTGTGTCTCCAATGCCGTCAGATCTCAAATCGGGGCCAATCGGAGAGTTCACAAAAGGAACAATTGTCCGTGCGATGAGATTCCAGTCGTCATTGAGTTTGAAGGGGACGACTGGCTGAAGATTTCCAACGTAGCGCGTTCGATTTGATTTATCGACACCAAAATCAAAATTGTTTTGGAGCGGAACCGAGGAGAGGTCAGATATGGGATTTTGAGGCTAAGTCGCCGCCTCCAGATTCTGACTGTGCACGAATTACCGTCTCACTCTGATCCCAGGTGACACTATTCACAAAAAGATCTTGGTCAGCGAGAGGAGCTTGTTGACCGGGTAATACCTGATCCAGAACGTCTGGTTGCTGGGCTTCTTCTGCTCCGAGAGAGAGAGGCAGGCCAATGTAGAGAAGCACAAAGTAAATCGTGCGTGATACCATTGTGTCCCCAACCCATTCTTAGGAAAAAGCGACATCGCATTCTTTCAATGTGTTTTTCTCGTCCAGTCTACGTGGCAGGCTTTAATGATTATTCGGATTGCGGCGACTGCAAAACGGTTGACGATTGAGGTAAGTTGCGATCAATACTTCAGATAACCCCAACAATCCGAATCATATTCTAGAGAGGTTGGGATATTCACCTCATGAGAGAACCAGCACTTACGAAGGTAACGGCAGCATTCCGATGATAATTGTTGCACGAATTCTCGTAACTGACTGGAATAGTCTCGATGTTCAATCTTTCTCGAAATTGGCAGCAGATCACGTTATTGGTGGCAATTCTTTTGTTGCCAGCCTTCGCTGTTGGACAAGAATGTTCCACATCAACATGCTGTGATGTCGACAGCTGCTTTGGCCCCTCCGGCGGAGGATGGTGCGAGTCACCGCAACTCACCGGAGACTGGGGCGGTTTTCGCACACACTTGGCAGAATCAGGAATCAGTACTGAATTCAATATTGCCAATTATTACTTTGGTGTCGTTAACGGCGGACTGGAACAACAAGGAGAATTCAGTGGGCATGGGGACTACGTGTTCAACTTCGATGGGCATAAATTACTAGGCATGGAGGGCTTATTTATTAAGGTTCGAGCCGAGCATCGATACGGCACAACCATCGGCAGTTCTACCGGCGCTCTTCTTCCTCCCACGGTTCAATCCGAACTGCCGGTCGCCGATAGCGAAGAACTCTATCTGACCGATGTTCTGTTCACACAATTTCTGTCTCCTCAATTCGGAGTCTTTTTTGGAAAGCTCGACACATTCGATGGTGACCAGAACGCATTCGCGAGCGGACGCGGTACAACGCAATTCTCCAACCTTGCCTTTGTGGTCAACCCGGCAACATTAAGAACAATTCCCTACTCCACACTCGGGTTTGGATTCGTCATTCTGGGAGCCGATGATCCAGAAGAAATGTTCCAGTTCAGTGTTATCAATGCAACAGATACGGCTCGAACAAGTGGGTTCGACGAATTGTTCGAAGAGGGTGTGGCAATTTCCGGCGAATATCGTTTCCCCACAAAGTTCTTCAACAAACCTGGACATCAAATGATCGGCGCGACGTGGAGCAGTCGGGATGTCGTAGCATTGGAACAGGATCCGCGAATCATACTGCCTCAAGTTCCCATCAATCGAACTGATGGTTCCTGGTCAATTTACTACAACTTCGATCAATATCTATTCATGGACCCGTGTGATCCCAAGAAAGGCTGGGGGGTCTTCGGACGAGCGGGCCTTGCAGATGACAGAAACAATCCCGTTGCGTGGTTCCTGAGTTTGGGTCTCGGAGGAGACAGCCCGATCTCAGGACGAAAGAATGACACATTCGGCGCTGGCTGGTACTATTCAGGAACAAGCGATGAGATTGGCCCTGTCCTGAATAATCTCGCGGGTGGTGTCGGTGATGGTCAGGGGATCGAACTGTTTTATAACTATCAGGTGACTCCCTCATTTCACCTGACCCCCGATATGCAGATTATTATGCCCGCACGTCAACAGATCGACACAGCGATATTACTTGGCTTACGAGGTGTGATTACCTTGTAAGCTGCTTGCGATTGAAAGCCTCACTCTCCTTATTGGCCAAAAGAGAAGTTGAAGACAGGTTCTCACAGAACGGTCTTGCATTGCACCGTTTTCACGCGAGTTACATGCAAAGTCGCGGAAGAGACCAGCTTTTGAGAACGATAACTACGTTCTTATGATGTATTGACAGAGTGATCCGAGGTGTTGGCACCGCTGGAGTTCCGAAGAGAATCGGGTCGGTTAGGGTATGAATGTTACGAATTGGCGCATGAAAAAACGGTCCTCTCCGAATTCGAAGAAGACCGTCATTCGTTTTAGACTATGAAAGCAAATGCTTCAGACAGTCACACCTTTAACGGTGTTCACAATCCGCGCTGCGACCCGGTAAGGATCGGCGTTTGAAGCGGGACGTCGGTCTTCCAGGTAACCTTTCCAACCGTCTTGAACAGTTGGGAGAGGAATGCGGATAGAAGCGCCACGGTCTGAAACGCCGTAACTGAACTTCTCGATCGATTGCGTTTCGTGAAGTCCTGTGAGGCGTTGGTTGTTATCGGAACCGTATTCGCCGATGTGGGCATCATGAACAGCACCGAAGGCTTCGCAGATCGCTTTGATCATGTCTTCGCCACCCTTTTCGCGAATATCGGTATTCGAGAAGTTGGAGTGCATTCCGCTTCCGTTCCAGTCGCCTTTGATCGGCTTTGGATGGAGTTCGATTTTCAGGCCGTAATCTTCAGCCACACGGTTCAGCAAGTAACGAGCAATCCAGAGATCGTCGGCAGCGCCTTTTCCTTTGCCGAAGAGTTGGAATTCCCACTGACCTTTCATCACTTCGGCATTGATGCCGGTGATTTTCAGACCCGCTTCAAGGCATTGGTCGAGATGTTCTTCGACCAGATCACGTCCTACGCAGTTGTCTGCACCGACCGAGCAGTAATAAGGGCCTTGAGGTCCTGGGTATCCATCTTTGGGGAAACCAAGTGGCTTGGTGCCGTCCATGATGGTGTATTCCTGTTCGAAGCCGAACCAGAAATCTTCATCGTCTTCAAACTTGGCACGAGTGTTTGTGATATGTGCTTTGCCGTCCGCATCGAGAACTTCACACATCACCAGATAGCCATTGTGTCGTGCGACATCGCGAACGATACGGACAGGCTTGAGGATGCAGTCTGAAGAACCGCCTTCGGCTTGCATTGTGGAGCTTCCGTCAAATGACCACGCAGGGCAATCTTCGGGGCTGCCGGGTTCGCTACTCACAATTTTCGTTTTACTTCGCAGACTTGGCTCGGGCAAATTGCCGTCCAGCCAGATGTATTCGAGCTTGTAACTGTCACTCATCGTTCTAAAGTCTCCTGGAGGTAACTCTTACTGTGGCACGTCTTGACACGGTCTCACGCTGATCGAGTCAATGAATTTTGTCTTCGTGACGTGGTATTCTTGTGTTGCCCAGTCAGTCATGAGACGAAATCGTCTCAAAATATGTCTGGAGCAGTGTGTTCGTCTGAACTCAGCAATCATCAGGCCAGAAATCAACATCTTGACAATAATGATTCCTAAGTGGAGTGATAATAGTAGAATAAGGCGTTGTAAAAAATTCAACCCGCCAGGCAGAGATTTCGCCTGTGCTGAAACACAAGGCACCGTGCTTATTTTGCAATCAATTGCTTCATCTCTCGAACAGCTCGTTCCATTCCCACCATCACCGCACGCGAGATAATGCTATGACCAATGTTCAACTCCTCAACATCAGGGATGTCGGCAACAGGTTGGACATTGCGATACGTTAACCCATGCCCCATATGGAGTTGGAGGTTGAAGTGCGAGGCAACCTTGCCACATTCGTACAGTTTCATCAATTCTCGATATTGGAGTTCGGAGGATTCGGCATCGGCATATGCTCCTGTGTGTAATTCGACAGCTTGGACGCCCAGTTCCTGTGAAGCAGCGATTTGTCTTTCATCGGGATCGATGAAGAGTGAAACCTCAATTCCTGCATTCATCAGTTGATCGACACAGGATTTGACCCGGTCGTGATTTGCAATCACATCCAGGCCACCTTCTGTTGTGACCTCTTCTCGTTTTTCCGGTACCAGAGTGACTTTTGCAGGCTTCACTTCCAGGGCGATCTCGGTGATTGCTTCCTCGGCAGCCATTTCCAGATTCATGCGGACTTGGATCGTCTCTTTCATCACTCTCAGGTCTCGGTCCTGAATGTGCCGCCTGTCTTCACGCAAGTGCAGTGTGATTCCATCCGCTCCACCAAGTTCGGCCAAGACAGCTGCCCAAACAGGGTCGGGCTCATTGGTGAGACGTGCTTGCCGGATCGTCGCGACGTGATCGATATTCACACCGAGTAGTGCCATGTGTGTGCTTCTTATTTCTGAGGATAATTATACTGCTCGACTTATATTAAGAGAGAGACAGGGCGGTTACAATCACGGTTCACACCCACCTCTAAGAGATTCAGGACCAAATTGATGCCCATTGATCGAGATCAAATATTGATGGGGTGTGCCGTGGCGTTAGTCTGTCTCTGCGGATTGATCTACTCTCGTTGGCTCCTTAACTGCACGAGAAAAGGGCGTTGGATTCTGATCAAGCTGGGACCAACGAATGGCCTGTTGATAATTCGTACTCTATTCGTCGCCGGAATCATATTCGGGATCTGCCTGGCGATGGATGTGATTCGGCCGCTCTGAATGCGTTCTTATGCCTTCAGTAACTCTTCACCAATGCCATAAATCTCCTCCGTGCCGAGCACCTGATCGTTCGACAGAAACAATTG
>Ga0181597_10004523_pt1 | contig 13779 bp, 15 predicted proteins | sample 041ome_5_FD_148647 | JGI IMG/M metagenome (GOLD analysis project Ga0181597, IMG submission 148647) | Coastal salt marsh microbial communities from the Groves Creek Marsh, Skidaway Island, Georgia - 041403US metaG (spades assembly) | ecosystem: Environmental > Aquatic > Marine > Intertidal zone... | reverse complement strand
TGGGTAACGATGTTGCGTTACGAAAAGATTTTATTATTTCTAACGCAATAAATGTTGAAAACTTAGATATTTAAAAATGAAGTTTTTTGAAACTTCAAAAACTTATTCATTAAAAAAATCAGTTTATATAAATTTAAGATGGATAGCTATTATTGGGCAGCTGTTATCTATCTATATTGTTTATTATTATCTTAATTTTGATTTTGATTTTCTATCGTCTAACTTTATTATTTTATTTGGTATTTTAAGTAACATTTATCTAATTTTTTTTTACAAAAAAACTCTTTTATCTGACAGATCAGCCTTAGTTTTTTTATTAATAGATATACTTCAATTAACATCTTTAATTTATTTAACAGGAGGAATTGTAAATCCATTTATAATTTTTCTAATAATCCCAAGTATTTTTGCTTCTTCTTATCTGGGATTTAAAACTAATATGTTAATATTAATTGCTACTATCAATATGATAATTTTTCTTACTTTTTACTCAAAAAGTTTACCTTCACCATTAAATAACCATTTTCACGTAGACAATTATTACTTTTATTCAATACCAATAGCTTTAGTTATAGCATTAATTTTTTTGAATTATTTTGCAATTGTTTTTGGAAAAGAATCTAGATTAAGAAAAGAAGCATTGAACAAAATGGAAGAAGTTATGGCTAAAGAACATGAAATGTTATCTTTAGGAGGACAGGCTGCTGCAGCTGCACATTCTTTAGGAACCCCACTATCAACTATTAAGATTATTACTCAAGAGCTTTTAAAACAATTTGAAGACAATAAGGAAGTAATTCAAGATATTAGGTTATTATCAAGCCAGGTAGAAAGATGTAATCAAATATTAAAAAAATTATCTCTTAATCCTAATGAAGAAGATGATTTTATCGATGAGGATTTGAGTATGAAAGATTATATTAAAGAAATAGTAAATTCATTTAAAGAGACAAGTGAAAATGACTTTATATTAAATTTTGACCAAGACTCTAATTCAAAAAAAATCGTTAAATCTATAGAAATAGTTTATGGATTAAGAAATTTCATAGGTAATGCTAACAAATATTGTAATAGTAAAGTTTTTATAAGCTTGAAAAGTGATAATAATTTTACTGAAATTTCTGTTGAGGATGATGGAGATGGATATCCTTACGATATTATATCAAAGATTGGTGAGCCTTATCTTAAATCATTTAAAACTTCAAAGAAATCTAAATCAGGTTTAGGTTTAGGAATTTTCATTGGTAAAACTTTGTTAGAAAAAAATTTTGCAATAATTAATTGTAGAAATTCAAAAACTAGGACTGGAGCTGAAGTAAATATAAAATGGAAAAATAAAGATCTATTTAATATTTAGTGTAGCTTATTTTTTGAATCAAAAAGGGTGCTCAATTGAGAAATCATAACATCGCCTAGCTCATTTACATCTGTGATTTTAATTGCTCGATCATAATATCTTGAAACATCATGTCCGATACCTATTGCTAAAATCTCAATTTCAGTTTTATTTTCTATATGCTTAACAATTTTTTTTAAATGTTTTTCTAAAAAATCTCCAGAGTTTACTGATAAAGTTGAATCATCAACTGGAGCTCCATCAGAAATGACCATAAGGATTTTTCTTTCCTCTTTTCTTTTTTTAATTCTACTAAAGGCCCATGAAATTGCTTCACCATCAATATTTTCTTTTAATAATCCCTCTTTTAGCATTAAACCAAGATTGTTTTTTGCTTGCCTCCATTGAGTGTCGGCTCCTTTGTAAATTATATGTCTTAAATCATTTAGTCTTCCAGGTGTCTTTGGCTTCCCCTTTTTATTCCAAAATTCTCTACTCTGACCACCTTTCCAGTTTTTTGTAGTAAAACCAAGTATTTCTACTTTAACAGAACATCTCTCAAGTGTTCTTGATAGTATATCTGCACAAATTGCTGCGATGGTGATTGGTCTTCCTCTCATAGAACCTGAGTTGTCAATTAACAAAGTAACGACTGTATCTTTAAAATCTAAATCTTTTTCCTTTTTAAAAGATAAAGAATTATAAGGATCCATAATAATCCTAGGTAATTTTGAACTATCCAATAGTCCATCCTGTAAATCGAATTCCCACGATCTATTTTGTTTAGCTAACAATTGTCTTTGGAGCTTGTTAGCAAGCTTTGTGATAACGTCTTGAAACCCTACCAATTGTTGGTCTAATGTTTTTCTTAATTTTATCGCTTCATCAAAGTTTTCTAGTTTTTCTGCTTTGGTGATTTCATCATATTTGTTAGTAAAAATTTTGTAATCAATATTTAAGTCATGAATGTTTTTTTTTTGAATAATTTGTTCATTACTTTGATTATCAGAGTTAGTATCAATTAATTGCTCGTCTAATTTATATTCATCGATATCGTAATCAGAGTCTAAACTAGCTTGAGATTCTTCCTCATTATTTTGATCTTTTTGGTCTTCAGCATCGCTGTTTTGATCATCATTTGAAGGGTTATTTTGAGCATTTTCCTGATTTTCTTCTTTAGTTTCTTCGCTATCTTCATTTTGAAAAATATCCATTTCTTGAAGAATTTTAGAAAATTTAGACGAATAATTTTCTTGGTTTTCTAAATTTTTTTTTAAAAAATCTACATGCTTATTAATTGATCTATTAAAATCCTCTTCCCAAAAACTAAGTATTTTACTTGTAAATGAATTCAATTTTATATTATGGAAATTTTTGAGCATGTATAATTCAAAGGCCTCTGTAACCGATACATCTTCTTTAGTATTAAGCTGATCTTTTCTTTTTAAATCAATTATTTGATTATAATTATCTTCAAAATTTTTTTTTATTCCCTTAAGCATTTTTCCACCTAAAGACTCATATCTAATTTTTTCAGCGATTGAATAGAGTAATTTACAAGAGGAATTATGTGGTAAATTTGCTCTATAAGTCTTTTCGTTAGAAAATTTTTTTTTTAAAGCAGAAGAGTCAGCTTCAGCTCTGGCTTTAATAAAATCAGTTTTTGATTCAAGAGTATCTAAATCAAAAAAATCAAATTTATTTAATCTTTTATTTTCATTCGTTTCATCTTTAATTGAAAAGTCATCAGAAATTACTCTTGCTGTTGAAGCAAGAGCTTGTTTGAGTTTTTCTTTTAGGTTAGCATCTTTATTGCTATTTTTCATTTAAATTTCAATATTCGCTAGAGACTCAGGAAGTTCTTCCCCAAAACATCTTTGATAATATTCTGCGATAATATTTTTTTCTATATCATCACATTTATTTAAAAATGTTACTCTAAAGGCATAGCCAATATCTTTAAATATTTCTGAATTTTCTGCCCAATGTAGCACAGTTCTAGGACTCATTAATGTTGATATATCTCCGGCTATAAAACCCTTTCTTGTTAAAGAAGCTACTTTGATCATATTAGAAACAATTTCTTTACCTTTTGAATTATTTAAACTTTTATTTTTTGCTAAAACTATATCCATTTCTTTTTCAAGACTAAGATAATTAAGTGTTGTAACAATATTCCATCTGTCCATTTGACCTTGATTAATTTGCTGTGTACCATGATATAAGCCCGTAGTATCACCTAGACCAACTGTATTTGATGTTGCAAATAGTCTGAAAAATTTGTTTTGTTTAATAACTTTATTTTTATCAAGAAGTGTAAAATTTCCCTCTGTTTCAAGAACTCTTTGGATAACAAACATTACATCCGGTCTTCCAGCGTCATATTCATCGAAAACTAAAGCTACAGGATTTTGAATTGACCATGGCAAAATACCTTCATTAAATTGTGTAATTTGTTTTCCATCTTTCAACACAATTGCATCTTTTCCTATTAAATCAATTCTGCTTATATGACTATCTAAGTTAACTCTAATACAAGGCCAATTTAATCTTGCTGCTATTTGTTCTATGTGAGTAGATTTGCCTGTTCCGTGATATCCTTGAACTAAAACCCTCTTGTTATACGCAAACCCAGAAATAATTGCTAAGGTTGTATCTCTATCAAATTTATAATTTTTATCTATTTCAGGGACATACTCGCTTTTTTTTGAAAAAGCATCCACTTCCATTTCAGAATCAATTCCAAAAGTTTGTTTTAATGAAACTTTTATATCTGGTTTTATGTTTAAATCAGGTGTCAATTTTTTCTCTATATGTATTTTTTAGTTGAGTATAAGCTAATGTAATTAATTTAAGTTTTTCCTCGTATTTTTTATCTCCAGAATTCATATCAGGGTGAAATTTTTTGACAAGTGTTTTGAATTTTTTTTGTATTTTTTTCCAATTCAAACCTACCGAAATTCCTAAAATTCCAAATGCTTTAATATCTTTATGATCAAATTTAAATTGACGCATGTGATCATACTCAGATTTTAATTCATTTTTGTCTAAATCATCTTTTAAAGTATTGTTCCATAGCACTTTAAAAAAATTATCTGAGGAGCTGAAACTTTGAGTTGGTTTGTGCCAAATCATATCTGATTTTAAAAAACTTATAACTTGATCATCATTCATGCCTGAAAAATAATTCCAATTTTTATTAAATTCTTTTACATGTTCTAAACATAACATTCTAAATTTTTTGCTATTATCTTTTTCAACAGGAGCTTTATATTCACCTAGTTCTTTACAATTATTCCAGTCACAAATGTTTTTCATGATATATAATATATTTATGAATATAAATGAGTTAATTAAAATTATAAATAAAAAATTACAAGATCAAATTTTAATTGAAAGCATAAAAATAGAAGATAAAAGCTTTTTACACAAAAATCATTCTGGAAATCAAAAAGAAAAATTTCATATAAAAATTTCACTTAAGTCTAGTCATCTTAAAGAATTAGGTCGAATTGAAAGTAATAAAAAAATTTATAAAATCTTAGACAATGAAATGAAATTATATATACATTCTTTACAAATATTAATTCATTAATTCATTTCTAAGAAATTCTTTTAGATGTTTTTTACTGTATTCTTTATTTATTATTGTCTCACCAATTTTTTTAAGTAAAACAAGATTTATGTCATTGGAATTATTTTTTTTGTCTTTAGACATAAAAATTAAAATTTTATTAATACTTTTTAATGAAAAATAATTTCCAATATCATTTGGTAATTCTGCATTTTCTAAATGTTTTTTAATTAAATCATATTCTTCATATCTTAATATTTTTTTCTTTAAACTGAACTTGATAGCTGTGCTTATTCCTAAAAGTACAGCCTCCCCATGATTAAGTTTTTTTGAAAAACCTAATGATGCTTCATAAGCATGTGCAAAAGTATGCCCAAAGTTTAGAATTTTTCTTAAATTTTTTTCTTTTTCATCTTTTTCAACTACAAGTTTTTTAATCTTACAACTTTCATAAATAGCCTTTTCTATGAATGGCGATTTAAGTTTAAGAATATGCGAGATATTTTTTTGTAAAAATCTAAAAAATTTTTTTTTTGCAATTAAAGAATGTTTTAAGATTTCTCCATATCCACAAATTATTTCTCTTTTGGGTAAAGTTTTTAAAAAATCACTATCACTAATTACTAATTTTGGTTGATAGAAACTTCCAATTAAATTTTTTCCATATCTAGTATTTATTCCTGTTTTGCCACCAACTGAGGAGTCAACTTGTGATAAAAGTGTCGTTGGAATGTTTATAAACTGCAGTCCTCTCTTAAATATACTTGCAGCAAAACCACCTAAATCTCCAGTTATACCTCCACCAACTGTAATTAAACAATCCTGTCTAGAAAAATTTTTTTTTAATAAGAAATCTAATATTTTATCAATATTTTTTTGACTTTTATTTATTTCATTTACTTTAATAAAAAATAAAAATTTTTTTTTATTTTTAATAGATCGTCTTAGTGTATTAACCGCTTTTTTAGGAATATTTTTATCAACAATCAATAAACATTGTTTAAATTGAATAGAATTATCTCTAAAAATTTTGGATAATTTAGAAATTAAATTGGAACCTATCAAAATAGGATATTTTTGAGTAACAGTGTTAACCTTAAGTTTGATTTGACTCATAAATATTTTTAACTTTTTTGATTATTTCATTTTTTGTTAAATTATCACAGCTAATTTTATATAACGCTTTTGAATAAAAATTAGAACGTTTTTTGATTAAATCAATTAATTCAGCATTAGATGCTTGAAAAGATATTGGTCTTTTGTGACTATTTTTAATTCTCTTAATTAGAGTATCACTATTCCAATTTAACCAAAATGATAAGTGATTAGACAAAATTTCTTTTCTCACTTTTTTGTTTAAAAAAGTTCCACCACCTAACGAAATAACAACATTTTCTTTTTTTAAAATTTTTAATGTAATTTTTTCTTCAAATTCTCTAAAAAATTTTTCACCTTTATTTTTAAATATATTTGAAATACTTGCGTTTAATTCTCTTTCTATCTCATTATCAATATCAAAAAATTCTAACTTTAATTTTTTTGAAATAAGGGAGCCCATGCTAGTCTTACCAGACCCCATCATGCCTAAAAAAACAATATTTTCTTTTGATTTCATATGTTTATTTATTGAAAAATCACAATTATGTCTTAATTTGAAATTAACTAAATTTATATGCAATTTATAAAAAAAACAAGTTCGCGTAGAACTATTCTTGGGTTAGCAATAAAATTAGCTCTAATTTTAGTAATAATACTTGGTATTGTTTTTTTATTAAATAAAATTGATTTTCCAGCACCAATAAAAGAAATTGAAAAAATAATTCCTAATGAAAATTTCAAAATTGTTAAATAAAAATTATTTTTCAATTATATTTATTTTATTTCTAGCAATGAATTCGTTTGCAGAAGAACAGCCAGTCGATATTTGGAATATAGAAAATAAAGAAAATGAAAATAGTATTTCAAATGAGAAGATAACTAGTGAACCTAATTCTGAAATTAAAATTGAGACTAATTCAAGCATTTATAAAATGCAGAAAAAAAATAAAGATAATTTAATCGAAGAGACAAATACTTTAAATTCAAAAGATGTAAAATTAATTGGTCTTTATGACCCTGATGATTATAGTTTAGGGATTGATATGTGGTCTAATTCAAATGGTGATCAATTAAAGAATATTTTTTCTAAATTAGATAAAATAGAACTTTCAAAAGATGCATCTGAGATAGTACAAATTATACTTTTAACTAATGCTTACCATCCAAAAAAAAATATATCTGAAATAGAGTTTCTCGAAATTAAAACTAATTGGTTAATTAAAAATTCAGACTTAGATTTAATAGAAGAATATTTAATAAAAAATCAAATTATAAACTCGCATCCAAAATTGGCAAAATTTTTAGTAGATCAATATCTATCAGAAGCAAATATCAAAAAAGTATGTGAGATATTTTCAAAAGTTCTTGATCCAATTAATGATGAGTATCTTTCTAAATTTAATATATATTGTTTGATTAAAACAGATAAAATTGAAGAGGCTCAAATTATTTTTGATTTAAAAAAAGAATTAGGTTTTAAAGATAAATATTTTGAGGATAAGATCAATTACCTTCTAGGGTATAATACTAAAGCAAGCAACTCAGTATCTGAAAAGTCCATTTTTGAATTTTATTTAGCGCATCAAACAAATTCTAATTTTAAATTTGAACCAAAAGAATCGACAGATAAATTAATATGGAAATATCTCGCATCTTCAAATTTATTAAATTCATTTAAAAAAATTGAAACTTCAGACTTAGAAAAAATTGAACTTTTAGAAAAGGCAACACACAACAAAAATTATCCTGAAAAAGATCTTTTTGAAATATACAAACAATTCAATTTTAATATAAATCAACTTTTAAACGCTTCGACTGAGTACAAAGCATTATCAAGTATTGAAGCTAGAGCTTTAATTTATCAAAAAATACTTCTTGAATCTGAAATGATAGAAAAATTAAAATTACTTAAAATTTTAAAAACTTCTTTTAAAAAGGATAAAATAAATGATGCTTTTGATATAGAATTGAAGAAATTTTTGGAAAAAATTGATCCAACTGATGTACCAGACACCCTTACGAGTTTTTACTATACAAATATTAAGATTAAAAAAATCCAAGATGATAAAATAAAATTTAATAATGATATTTTACATCAGTCTAAACTAATAAATTATTTTAATGGTGATTATTCAAAATCTAAAATTGAAAAAGATGTTAATAATTTTTTACAAAAGATAAAAAAAAATAAAAAATATTTTTTTTCCAAAAAAGATCAAATATTTTTAGAGTCATTAAAAACCGATGGAATAGAAATTTCAAAAAAGTATGAAAATTTATACGAAGACAATAGTTCGGAAATTCCAACAGACATACAAGTAATGATCAATAACAATGAAAAAGGCGCAGCTTTATTGAGAATTGCTGAGGTTATTGGTCAAGATTCACTAGATAGAATTGATGAAGATACTATTTATTTTATAATCAATACTTTAAACCAATTAAATGTTGATCAATTAAGAAATAAAATTTTACTTAAAGTTCTTCCTTTAAAAGTTTAAAAATTATATTAAAATATAATTTATATGACTGTTAAAATAATTCTTACAGAACCAAATAAAATACTAAGGCAAGTTTCTGAACCTGTTGAGAAAGTTGGTCAAGAAGAACAAAAATTAATGGATGATATGCTTGATACAATGTATGCAGCAAACGGTATAGGTCTAGCTGCAATTCAGATTGGGGTTCCAAAGAGAATCATTGTAATGGACATTAGTAAAGATGATAGTAAAAAAAAACCTAGGTATTTTGTAAATCCAGTAATAAAGAATAAAGATATATCAAAAACAACTTATGAAGAAGGCTGCTTATCTGTTCCAAATCAATTTGCTGAAATAGATAGACCAAAAAAGTGTGAGGTGGATTACTTAGACTATGACGGTTCCAAAAAAACTTTGCATGCCGAAGGTTTATTAGCAACTTGCATCCAACATGAAATGGATCATTTAGAAGGAATATTGTTTATTGATTATTTGTCAAAGTTAAAAAAATCAATGATCGTTAAAAAATTGTCTAAACAGAAATCTGCTCGGATAGTTGTTTGATTAATGCCTAAAAAAATTATTTTTATGGGTACGCCTATGTTTGCGGTACCTATTTTAAAATCCTTGTATCAAAATGGTTATCCAATATCTGTTATTTATACTCAACCGCCACAAAAATCTTTACGGGGAAAAAAATTAAATAAATCACCTATTCAAGGAATTTCAGAAACTTTAAATATAGATTTTCGATCACCATTTACATTAAAGAATAATGATGAAGAGTATAATTTTATAAAAAAATTAGATGCTGATTTAGCAATTGTAGTTGCTTATGGTCAGATCATTCCAAAGGAATATTTAAACTTAACCAAAAAAGGTTTTATAAATATTCATGGTTCAATTCTTCCTAAGTGGAGAGGTGCGGCTCCTATTCAAAGATCAATTATGAATTTAGATAAAGAGACAGGGATAAGTGTGATGAAAATTGTTGAAAAGTTAGATAGTGGACCAATTAGTAATATTTATAAAATTAAATTAGATTTAAGTCAAAATGCTCAAGAAATTTCAGAAAAATTATCATTATTAGCATCTGAAAGAATTTTAGATGATATTGATGATATATTAGAAGATAAAGCAAAATTTGTTCACCAAGACCATGAAAAAGCCTCTTATGCAAAAAAAATTACAAAACATGAGGGAAAAGTAAACTGGAATAATAATGCAATGAAAATTTTAGGTAAAATTAATGGGTTGTACCCAACTCCTGGTGCTTTTTTTAATTATAACGGTGAAAGATATAAAATTTTAAAGGCACAAATTGGGAATAGTTTAGGTAGACCTGGAGAAGTATTATCTAGTCAATTAGAAGTTGCCTGCGGTGAAAATCAGTCAATTAAAATTCTTGAAATACAAAGACAAGGAAAAAAAATTCAAAAGATTGGAGAATTTATGCTTGGGTCAAAAATTAAAAAAGGCTCAGTATTAACTAATGTATAGATATCATATACTCGTTGAATATGTTGGAAGTAACTTTAGAGGTTGGCAAGTTCAAAAAAAAGGAAAAACAGTTCAAGGATTAATTCAAGAAAAAATTTCAAAATTATTAAAAGAAAAAATAATATTATTAGGATCAGGAAGAACAGACGCAGGAGTACATGCAATTGAACAATCTGCACATTTTGATTGTAAATCTGAGATTAAACAAAAAGCTAAATTTCTTAAATCAATAAATCATTTTTTGAGAGATGGAGGAGTAGCAATCTTAGATATTAAAAAAAAAAATAATAGTTTTCACGCAAGATATTCTGCTAAAATGAGAATATATAAATACATCATTATTAATCGACTTAGTGGACCAGTCTTAGAAAAAAACAGAGGCTGGCATATTATAAAGAAAATGGATTTAAAAATAATGAAAAAAGGTGCAAAAAAATTAATTGGAACAAAGGATTTTTCCACTTTTAGAGCTTCAAGCTGTAGAGCTAAAAGCCCTATAAAAACTCTTAAAATGGTTAAAATTAAATCTTTAAAAAATAAAATTGAAATAGAATTTAGATCTCAATCATTTTTGCAACAACAAGTTCGATCAATGGTCGGTTGTTTAAAATACCTTGGTGAAAAAAAATGGTCATTAAAACAATTTGAAAATGTTGTAAAATCAAAAAGAAGAGTCTTATGTGCTCCGCCAGCCCCACCAAACGGACTTTATTTAAAGAGAGTTATTTATTAATCTTTTTACTCATCGCAAATTTTTTATTTATTCGCCATCGTGACTCTTCTCTTACAATATATCCACAACAGTTTTTAGCACCACATTTACAAGGAAATTGTTTATAATCTTTATCAAAACCAAAACCGTAATCACAGGTAAATTCCTCACCTTTTTTTATATCTTTTATTGCTGTTATCCATATTTTTAAACCTTTGCCGTCATATTGTGAATTTGGGTTACAACTATGATTAATTAAACCTGCAGTATTCCACGGAAAATCACCATCTAATGTGTATCTCTTATTTAAAGTAAATAAATATATTGGTTTACCATTGTCATATTTATTAGACTCATCAACTTGTTTATTTGTAATTATCTTACCTTTGTAATCGATAATCTTTGTTCCTTCTTTTATATCTTTTGTTGCATAAAGACCTCGACCTTTATTATCAATTTTAGATTTTTTAATTCTGTAAAGTTTCATGCGAATTATTTATAGCGTATTATATATTTATCAATTGAATTCTATTAATGCATCAACATGTCTTTTGGTGCTATCTTGAAGCGCCTGTAAGTCGTATCCACCTTCAAGAATTGAAACAACTTTACCATTACAATATTTTTTTGATGTTTCTAATATTCTTTTTGTGATGTTGTAAAAATCCTCTGTTTCAAGTTTAATTTGTGCTAAAGGGTCATCTTTATGAGCATCAAATCCAGCACTAATTAAAACAAACTCAGGTTTAAATTCTCTTAATCTTTTTAAAGCATGTTCAAAAGCATTAAAGTACTCTTCAGAATTTGTTCCCGCAGGCAAAGGTATATTATAAATATTATTGAACTTCCCTTTTTCTTGTTCAGAGCCTGATCCAGGATAATAAGGATATTGATGTGTTGATATAAATAGAACATTTTCGTTTTCATAAAAAATGTCTTGTGTGCCATTACCATGATGAACATCAAAATCAATGATAGCAATTTTTTTATATTTGTATTTGTTTAATAAATATTTAGCTCCAATCGCAATATTATTTAAAATGCAAAAACCAGCTGCCTTGTTTTGATTACAATGGTGGCCTGGTGGGCGAACACTTGCAAAAGCATTTTTAAATTCTTTATTTTGAATACCATCAATAGCTGCAATAACTGAACCGGCCGCATCGAATGTAGCCTCCTTACTTCCAGGTGAAATAATAGTATCCCCATCAAGAGAAGAAAAACCCTTAGAGGGAAAAGATTTTTTTACTAAATCAATATATTTTGCGTCATGAGTATTTTTAATAATTTCATCTGAAATTATTGATGGTTTTTTCCATAAAATATTTGGGTTATTTAATTTTTTAAAATTTTCATTTATTACTGATATTCTTGCTATTTGTTCAGGATGTCCTGGTCCTGTGTCGTGATTTTTGAATGTATCAGAAGTTACTAATCCAGTTTTCACTTGAAATAATTTTGTAAAATATCTTGATAAATTTTAGTAAGATTTTTTAAATCTTTTAAAGATACAGCTTCATCAACCTTGTGCATAGTTTTACCAACTAAACCAAATTCTAAGCCAGGTGAAATAGATTTTATAAATCGCAAATCTGATGTTCCACCTGTAGTAGATAATTTTGGCTTAATTTTGGTAATTTTTTTTATTATATTTTGTATCATAAAAGTTGTTTTGTTTGGTTTTGTTAAAAAAGCTTCTCCTGAAACTCTATAATCTATCCTAAACTTTGATTTATTTTTTTTACATATTTTTTTAAAAACTTTATTAAGTCTTTTTTTTATAGAGCTCGATGAATGTTTATTATTGAACCTGATATTAAAAGTTGCTTCAGCTGATGCTGGAATAACATTGTCAGCGGTGTTATTTATGTTAATTTTTGTTACCTCTAAATTTGTTGGTTGAAAATCTTTTGTTCCTCTATCAAATTTAATGTTTTTTAACTCATTTAAAATTTTAACAATAGTTGTCGAAGGATTGTTTGCTCTTTGAGGATAAGCAACATGACCTTGAGCACCATTTATAATAAGTTTTCCAGTTAAGCTTCCCCTACGACCAATCTTAATCATCTCACCTAATTTATTTGGATTAGTTGGTTCACCTACTAGACAAAAATTAATTTTCTCGTGCCTTTTTCTTAAATATTCTACAACTTTTTTTGTGCCATTTACTGCATCACCTTCTTCGTCCCCGGTAATTAATAAACTAATTGATCCATTAAATTTTTTATTTTTTAATAAAAAAGTGCTTAAGGCAGAAATGAAGGCTGCAATAGAGCTTTTCATATCATTTGCCCCCCTACCAATTAAATGTCCTTTTTTAATTGACGGTTTAAATGGATTGACTGTCCAATCTTTCATATTTCCTGGAGGCACGATATCAACGTGTCCAGCAAACATAAAATTTGGCTTTTTAGATCCTAATCTTGCATATAAATTTTTTACAGGCTGAAAACCTTTTTCTTTAAATTCTAATATTTTTGTTTTGAAACCAAGTTTTTTTAATTTTTTCTCTAAAAATTTCATTACACCAGCATCAACTGGAGTTATAGAAGGAAATTTGATTAGCTCTTTAGCTAATTGTAAATCATTAATTTTTTGCATTTTAATCTCTCAAAAGATCATTAATAGATGTTTTTGATCTTGTTTTTTCATCAACTTGTTTAATGATTACTGCACAGCTTAACGATGGTGCAGATGGATTATTTTTATCAGGTAAAGTTCCAGGAACAACTACAGAATATGGTGGAATTTTTCCATAAGTTATCTCACCAGTTTTTCTATTTACAATTTTTGTTGATTGGCCAATGTAGAGACCCATACTTAAAACAGATCCTTCTCCTACGATTACACCTTCGACCACTTCTCCCATGCTTCCAACAAAAACATTATCTTCAATAATTGTTGGTAGTGCTTGTGCAGGTTCTAATACTCCACCAATGCCTGTACCAGCTGAGATATGACAATTTTTTCCAATTTGACAACAGCTTCCTGCACGACTAAATGTATCCATCATTGTACCTTCGTCAATGTAAGCCCCGATGTTTGCACAGCAGGGCATGAGAACAGCATTTTTACCGAC
>Ga0181597_10004522_pt1 | contig 13779 bp, 7 predicted proteins | sample 041ome_5_FD_148647 | JGI IMG/M metagenome (GOLD analysis project Ga0181597, IMG submission 148647) | Coastal salt marsh microbial communities from the Groves Creek Marsh, Skidaway Island, Georgia - 041403US metaG (spades assembly) | ecosystem: Environmental > Aquatic > Marine > Intertidal zone >... | reverse complement strand
CAAACAAACGAACACACAAACAAACACACAAACGAACGAGAGAGAGAGAGAGATCACGCGCGCGTGATACACCTACCTGGACGGATGACATTTTCAATACTATAGAGCTCACAAGAAATGCCGCGTTGTTGTCTTAAAAATTGTTGCCTCGCGAGGAAAAAGAAAGAGGACAAAAAAAAAAAAATTCTAAGACCCTAAACAAAAAAAGTTTGGTTGACTTTTCCAGCGTCGAAGAAGATCTCTTCAGAGTTGAAAAGACCGACAAAAAACACAACACGTAACGACTTTTGTCTCTCGTCTATAAATACGAACGATGATTACGACGAAGACGACGATGAAGACGAATGCGACGATTTCTTCCTCGATTATTGCGCTCCTGATGATGATGCTCTTCTCACACGCATCACACGCGGCGACGATCATACAGCAGAACGGTACGGAATTGCAATTGGTGCCGGTGTATCGCGACTCGGACCCGGTGGAGTATTACGCCGAGGCCTTGGCGGATGTGGAAACTTTGGTACGTTTTTTTCTGTATCTCTTTTCTCTCTCTTTTTCTCTGTTTTCTCGAAGAAATGAACGACGCGGACAGGGAGAGATGCGCAAAAGTGCGTTGCAATCGCGCGAGGCGAGAGCGTCTCGCGTTGGTGGTCGTTATAATCGTCAGTCGTCGCGCGCGTCTTTTTCTCGACTCTCCATGGATGATGTTGATGTTGGTTTTGTGAGAAATTCGAAATTTCGCGCGGGAAAATAAAACAGCGCGCCGCGCGAATAGATACGATGATGATGATTATGATTATGATTATGATGATGCTGACGATTTTTATTTTCTCTCTCTCTCTTCATCTCTCTCGCGCACACACATACGCATTCAAATGCATTACACAGATGACCGTACGTTTATCGAATATTGAAGGAACAAACCCGAACCCGGATTTGTACGTCTCGTGCGCCGGGACGAATTACTCCTCCACAAAAACCGCGAGGACGGAGGGCGAAGCGGTGCAGTTTGTCGCTCCGGCGGGCGCCAGAGCGGATATACGAGTGGAGATCTTTAAATCGTCGGAGACCTTTCAATCGTCGAGCAACACGTGGTCGATTAGTACGAGAGTTCAACCGTACCAGCCAGAAACGGTATCGTCCGGGTTGCTTTACGAGCGATCTTTTCAAGTTGGATACAGAGATTATTATCACTTGGAAGTGCCGGAAGGATTGCATAAAGTGCAATACACGTACACGCCATCCCCGAAGGCGCAAAGTTCGTATCGGTCGTACACGGATCTTTCCGTGAGTGTACCCAAGAGCGACAACGCGGAGGATTATAAATTGTACGATAAGGTGGCAGGTGGATACAGAACAATGAAAGTCTACGACGACCAATCCGAGGTGTATAGCTCGCTCACTCGAGCTGAACACAAAGATATACGCTTTATTTACGGTCCTCGATTGGTCAAGATTTACGCCTCGGCTGGATTGGAGAACCCCACAATCAACCAAAATCTCGAAAATGGGGAGGATGGAAACGGTTTCATCAAGTATACGTTCATCGCGACCATCGAGAAAGCGGAGACGGCTTGTCACGACGTATCGATCGGCGCCATCGAATCTTCGAATACGCTCGACTATAACGACGCGAGATTTTACTCCATTCGGGTCGATCAGTTCGAAACGCTTGGCTTTACCTACGCTCAAATGGTCGTCGATGGTAACGTAAACGTACAAGCTTCGTCTTTGGCTGAATATCCAATGCACACTGATTACGGTATTGAATACTTTTATCGCGGCACGACGTGCTCGTCGCCAAAAACGTGCATCAAAACGCACAATTTTCGAGATTTGAATGAGATCGCCGCGGTCACCAAACCAGGTGCGTGCGCCGGGACAGCATCAGACGTAGAAGGAGCTCGCTTTATTCACTTTTCAGTCGAAGCTGCCGTAACGGTGAACACGGGAACGAGCGTATACCAGTTTTCCTTTTGGGGCGCCAAAGAAGGGTGCGGCTGGCGTCCGGATTGTAAATCGTGCGCCGCTGGAACCAATGACGATTGCTCCTGGTGCGAGTTGAGTTGCTTGGATCCACCGTGCCGAGGCTACTGCGCCAGCGCCTCGGAACTGCAATTGTCGACGTGGCCGGCGTCGAAGAAAACGTGCGAAGCGGAATTCAGTTGCCCAGCCAACGATTGTAGCGCGAAGTTCACGTGCAATGACTGCCGAGCCGTCAGTGGATGCGGTTGGTGCGCGGCGGAAGGCCAAAAAGGCGTGTGCGTTCCTGGCGATACGGAGGGACCTATTTATACCGAAGGTACCGGTGCAAAGCTCCCGCTCGGGGTATGCGGTAAGTGGGCTTTCGCCGGCGACGCCGACGGGTGCGACGAAGCGTGCGCGGTGCACGACAGACACCCCACTCCGTGCGAAGCATGTTCGCAAGAAACAAACTGCGGCTATTGTAAAACGAGCACTGTGGGCGGGTGTGTTGCCGGGAGCGGTTCGAGTTCGACGAGCGGTGAATGTCCGAGAGAAGACGCTTTGTGGGCGTCCACGATTGCGCAATGCGCGGCGAACGATCTCGAAAAAATACCCACGGGGAAAGAAATCAACGCCGATGGTTCCAATACTGAGATCAAGTTGGATAAAAACGCTCTGATTTGCGCTTTAGGATCGTGTCCGAGCGAAACTTTACGGTACGAAGTTCCGTCGACCGAAGATGGTCCGCGCGATATTCTGGCGACGATTCGAACGCTCGTGCCGAGCGATAAGAACCTCATCCTCGTGCTTGCATCCCTCGATGAGGTTCCAACGGTTGATAAATACATGGCCAAAGCGGTAGTGCCGCCGGTTGATCCGAACGGGGCGAACGACGCGTTGGTCTTACACTTTGGTTTGTGCGGAAACGCCGGAAGTAAGGTCTACTTTTCCATCGCATTTGACGAGACGCAATCGGGATCGGATGTCTTGGACGTTACTTTTAAACTCGAAGTTTTACCAGACACAATCGTCGTTTTACCGAGAAACGAAACCGGCTTCGAGGAGACGAAGACGTTGTTGACGTCGGACGCGTGGTTGTGTTGCGGTCAAAGTCGTCATTTTAGCATGCCGATGCCGCGCGGGATGAACTCGGCGCAAACGCACGTAAGTATCAGTCCGAACAATCCCTCTCAAATAGCGTTACTCTCGAGAAGAGGCACGTGCCCTTCGCTCGGCTTAGCCGACGTCATCGCAAAAAACGGGACGGTCTCGTCCGAGATGGAAACGACGGAAGATTTGTGGTACGTCACCGTCGTGGCAAATAATTCGGGCGTCGGCTACCAACCTTTTAGGCTCTACGGTTGGAGCAGTGATATCCCGACTGAAAAAAACACTTGGTTCGAGAAATACTTTTGGTATGCTTTTGGAAGCGGATGCGCAGCTCTCTTTCTCTTCATCCTGGCTTGTATCCGATCCTATCGCATCAAATCAAAGTACAAAAAACGATTGAACGACCAAGTCTCCAACGCGTTGGCTATGCACAAATCTTTCAAAGGTTTCGGCGACGTCGAAAACGCCGAAAACGCCGTCGCGGTCATTCAAGCGGCGTCTGAGGCGGAAGAGCAGTTGGTTGATTTGATCATGGACTTGCAAACGAAAGTTCAAGTGCTCGAGGAAGACAGAATTGCCAAAGAGGACGTCGCTCGCATGACTGGCGGTGCGAAGAAAAATAGCAACAAATCGGCTCGCAAACCGCCCAAAGGAGGAAGCGCGCCGAGTTTAGCCTCGGTGGAAGAAGATAACATCTTGGACCCGATTTCGCCGTCTGTCATAGATAAGAGTAAAAAACTCGTCTCTGACTGGGATATCTCCGGCGCAACAGGCGAAGGTGCCCCGTCCGGCGCGAAATATTCCTTTGAGATTTTATGTCCGGACGGCTCCATCATGGAAATCAATCGAGAACGACAAACGCTCGGTCGCGGCGTCGCGGGCATTTCGTCCAAGAAAATCTCCCGCGAACAGTGCATGGTATCCGTCGATTTCAAAACCGGCGAAGTAGAAATTGAGACGCTCGGTAAGAATCCAATGGCGAGTAAAAAGCCGGGCATGTCCGTCTGGGAAGCCTTAGATTGCGGCAAGCGAAGGGACCTCACCAGCCAAGATAAATTTATGTTGCTCAGCCCAGACGCGATGTTACGCGAAGGCATCGAAGAAGAAACCGCGTTCGTGTTTACTCTCAAGGTTTCGAAAAACCCACTGAGACAGGTGTTTGGCGCGGATTCGACGGATAGACCTCCTTTACCGCCGTCGCAATCGCCGAGCCCTTCGCCCTCGCCGCTCTCTAGTTAATACTACTACTACTAAGAAGAACCAACAACAACTACGACGACACGAAGAGAGAAAAGGAAGAAGAGTTTTTTATGTAAATAGCGCGTTTATATATACATATACCACCACTGTGTAACATCAAATCCACAAAGTTACTTTAAAATCGTAATAAAAGTAGAAATACCATTCCGACAACGCAGCGCGCGATACGAGGACCACCGCTCGCGCTTTGGCACTCTCGCTTCTCGTACAATTTTTTTTCCCGCCAAAATTTTCCTTTTTTTAACAACCTCTGTCTCATCACACAACGAACTCAATACACTCGACACACCGCAGACGCACGCCTTTAAAGCTTCGTGAGCTTTTGGCCTTGAAAGAGGAGGAGGACGTCTCTCCTTTTGTCGTCGTCGCGGATATAAGAGAATTGCAACTTTTTGCGACGACGACGTGTACTACGACGACGGAGGAAACGGACTTTACTACTACTGCTACTAAAGCGAAGTTGATGAGAACGACGACGACGGAGATGATGTCGTCGCAAAATCATCATCATCGAAAGTCGAAAAAACGCCTCGACTCCGCGGGGAGGACATCTTTTTGCGACCACCTCGGCTTAGCCGAACAAATCCACCGAAAATCTCTGGACGTGAAAGAAATGCATCAGCTATTAGTGGAACGGTTGAAAGGGATGAACCATCATCACCATCACCATCGAGAGGAGAAGGAAGAAGAAGAAGAGATGGGAGGAGAAGAGATGGAAGGAGACGATCGGCTTTTCTCAGGAGCCGCTTCTTGGCCAGAAAATGGTCGAAAAGAGCAGAACGCCGAGGAGGAGGAAAATTTTCCAGCGTCTATCCGTTCTTCTTCTTCTTCTTCTCTGTTCATGCACTCGCCGATGACGAGTTTAAGCAACGCCGGAAGACGACAGAGCAGCAACCGAACAACGGGTTTTAGCGCTGAAGAAAGAATAGAAGAAGATAATAATACTAATACCACCACGCGCGAGGAACAAGAAATGATCAAGATGTTGCGAGAGTCGAAAGCGCAAAGGAGCGCGGCGGAGTTGATGATGTTAGAGGAAGAGGAGGAGGAGGAGGAGGAAAAGGAGGAGGAAGATATTTTCGCGACGAACCACCTGAGGATGGAGGAGGAGGGAAAAACGATGGCGACGACGACTGTGATGTCTACGAGTAGTAACGGTACCGCCACTCCTACCACCAAGAAGAAAAAATCCGCCGCCACGGAAACGGATTACTTAATCGACATCGAAAATTTGAAGAAAGAACGCAACGCGTTAAAGCGAGAACTCGCAGAGCTCGGGGAAGATGTGGAATATCATCGAATGGCCTCGGCGGCGAGCAGAATCGAGTGCGATAACAACGAAGACGAAAAGCAACGGTTGGAAATTGAGGTGCAAGATTTAGAAATAGAAATAAGAGAGGTGGAGAATCGATTGGCGCAAGCGAGAGTGGAAATGCAACACGCGGACCAAGAGGCGAGTTGTAAGATTTCGTTTTTGAAAGAGTTGGACCACGAGCAAGGTGAAGCGGAGAGAGAGTTGGAGCATTTGAAGGAGAGTTGTTTAGAGGAAGAGCGGAAGATGGAGGAAAAACTCGCTGAGAGAGAAGCGGTGGAGGAAGCGTTGCACAGTTTGAGAGGAGAGTTGGAGGAGGAGAAGATGTGGAAGGCACAGTTTGTAGACGAAGTGAGAGAGGCGGAAAGACAAGCCGAAGAGGCGACGACGGCAATGAAAAACGCGAACGAAAAGACGCGAATAGAGAGGAAGAATTGCCAGTTGTTGGATCAAAAGAGACGAGCGTTGGCGAAAGAGTGCGAGAAATTGTTGGAGATGAAGAAAGATTTCGAGAATTTTTTGGAAGTGAAGACGAGAGAAGACGTGTTATTGCTCGATGAAACAGAAGAAGATTTTCCAGTCGTGAACGACGAAGAAAAAGATCAAGAAGAGGAGGAGGAGGAGGAAGAAGAGGACGACGCGCCGAATGGATCGCCGTCCTCAACATTTTCGACGCCGGGAAAAGATTCGGATTACACGCAATACTCTCCAGACTCGCCGTTACCTCCGCAACATCAAAAAAAGTACTCCTTTAAGGAAGAACAAGAAGCGTTTACGCCGGGTGGATCTGTGAAAACGTCCCCACGCGTAACCGCGCTCATCGAGAAGGCGGCGAAATCGCCTCTCAGAGCAAACGTAGGAAACGGAATAGTAGTAGAAGAAGAAGAAGAAGAAGAAGAAGAAGAAGAAAGAAGGGTAAACGTTCGACGAAGACAACAACCACAACCACAACCACAACAACAAGATCACCTCCTCTCCCCGTGGTTGATGACGTTCGAGGACACGCCTCCAGAAAAGAAACGAAACTTGATCGATTTGAAAACGCCTCCGGCTCCTCGGGAGGAGTCGTACGAGTCGGTTCGATTACAAGCCGAGTTTATCAAAATGCAGCAAAACGCAGCCGCCTTGGAACGGAAAAAGCAAAGTAGAAGTAGCGGTAAACCAAAGAAAGTAAACAACAGCGACGACGCCGAAGACCAAAAAGAACAAGAGCTCTTCGCTTTACGCGAAAAGCTCGAAACGCAAGAGCGGCGCTTGCGCCAACTCGAAGCCGTCACCGCGAAGAGCGCCTCCTCTTTGACCGTACCAAAACAACATCGCTCTCAACAACAACAACAACAACAACAACAACGCGCGACGACGACGACGAAAATAAATCGCGAAAACGAGGAAAAGAAAATCGAAGCTCGAGTTCGTTTACTCCAAGCTTTGCGAATAAAATGAAAATGAAATAGTTTATTATTAGTAAAAACAGAGGATATAGACACGTTGTAGTATTGGGGTAGAGAGTAATCTTATTAAAATATCAAAAACTCTGATGTTCCCGACGTTTCGTATCATCATGTTCCAACGTTAGAGAGACAAAATCGCTCCTTTTTACAGCGATTTTTCGCCAGCAAGAAAGAACAAAAAAAAACAAAAAGAAGAGATCACCACACGGACGCGCAAGTAATCGTTTAAACGACGAATACTCTATTATTCCTCTTAAACTCCTCCGTTTGATCTTTCCGAGAAGAAGAGTGAACACTCACACACATAAACACAGAACACTTTATTAAACGCGCGCGCGCTTTCGAGTATATACATATAAACACTACGAGAAGAAGAAGAAGAATGTTCGGAGGACGGAAAAATTCCGCGAGCAACTCGGAAGCCTCCGAGTCCGATTTTCAGTCCGCCGACGATGCGAGATCGCAATCGCAATCCCGGTCGATTATGTCCGCGAAATCCGCGCAAAGTTCGAAATACGACGACGCGGACGAAGCGTTCGACGCCGCGAAAATGAAGAAAGGGAAAGGGAAAGCGGTGAAAGCCGATCCGGGGTTGATGGACGAAGAAGAGAACATGAGCGATAAGAGTTCGCAGTCGTCGCAGCAAGAGAAGCGAGGAGGCGTGGCTGGATTGTTTCAAAATCCGTTCCGAAGGCGCCCGTCGGTGGACGGACCGCCTCCGAATACTACCACCAGTAATAACAACAACAATCCGTTCCAAACGAGCGAGGCGATGGCTGCGCTTAACGCGGCCATGTCGGACGACTTTACCGCCGAAGAGAAGAGAAAGTTCCGCGAGCAGTTCAAGGAGAATTCGAAATACAAACCGCCCGAGGACAGCGAGGACCCGACGGTGAACGAACAAATCGCCAGGGAGGTTTTAGCGAAGGCAACGTCGAAGAGAGCCGCGCAGAAAGCGAAGCAAAACGCGAAAGCGAACCCGACGATGGACATGATGATTAGAGACGCGTTGGTGAAAGGTTTCGACGTGGATACCATGCGACGATTGCCGCCTCCGCAAGAGTTGGGCATCATCAAAGGTTTCATCGTCGTCGACGACACCAAGAGCAAAAAGTATCCGATTTATAAATATTACGTTCACGACGAGCAAGGAAAATACGATAAATTGGTCATGTGCTGCCAAGAGGAGCAAACGTTAGCGAAAGTGAAAATTGGTAAGAGATACATCTTTTCGACGTGCACGAACTTTAAAGCGGAAGGGGAAGATTACCTCGGGAAAATGTCAGGGAACTTTTTAGGCTCTCGATTTACCGCGTACGACCAAGGCGAGAAGAAAAGCGACGAGGTCGAGGAGGAGTATGAGCGCAGAGTCGTCACGGCGATCGTGTACGAACCGACTATTTTTACTCTGGGCGGAAGCTACCGAAAGATGACGTGCCTCGTCCCAACCTTATACAAACAAGACAAGAATGGAAAAGCGCGATTGGAAAAGTGGGAAGCGATGAGAGATATGAGACACATGCGATTATTAATGTCCAAGGTCCCGGAGTATAGAATGTTTGACGGGCAGTGGCATTTCTGCTACAAGTACGGCGGCCGCGTAAAGATCCCGAGTAAGAGGAACTTCCAGTTGGTCCGAGACAACAACGAAGACGAAGTAGTCATGTTGTTTGGTAAATTGGCGCACAACGTGTGGGCGTGCGATTACTCGCACCCGTTGAATGCCTACCAAACCTTCTGCATAGCGATGAGCGCAATGTCCGAAAAGTTAGCTACGAAGTGGTAAGAAGAAGTGAGGAGAAGAGTGAATATCTTTGCGGTTCGAGAGCGAAGAGCGAAGAGCGGCGAAGATCATCTATGCATATACCATAACCACACGCGAACACACACACACACACAGACATCTTGTATTATTTTAATAAGAACATATATACCATTATATATACCTGGTACACACATACATACATGCTCGGTAACTAAAAAAGCCTCCCGCGTTCTTTCTTTCTTTACTTTTTCCACTGCTCGAATTTCTTACATCGAATAAAGACGCACACGAGGAAGTGAGCGAGCGAGAGAGAGTGTGTGCGTGCGCGTGCGCGCGTGTGAGAGAGAAACAGAGAAGAGTCTGAATTCATCATGTCCACCTCCCTCTCTCGCGTCAAGTCTCTCCTCTTCCCGCCAGTGACGAGCAAAACCATCTTCCTCTACGCGTTCGTCGTTCGCCTCGCACTCGTACTCTTCGGGCGAGTCCAAGACGCGCACCCGGCGTTCTTCTCTGGCGTTCGGTACACGGATGTCGATTACGACGTGTTTACGGATGCCGCGAGATATGTGTGCAACAACCAATCGCCGTACGAAAGAAACACGTACAGGTACACGCCTTTACTCGCGTGGATGTTGACACCGAACGTGTTCTGGTTCGCAGAGTTTGGGAAGGTTTTGTTCAGTCTGTGCGACGTGTACTGCGGGAAACTGGTGCACGAAATCTTGCGAAAACGAAAATGTTCGGAGAGTTTTACCATTCAAATGACCGCGCTGTATCTGTTTAATCCTCTGACGATGGCGATTAGCACGAGAGGGTCGTGCGACGCCGTCGCGAACGCTTTAGTGTTGTTCTCGTTGAAGAGTTTGATGTTTGGGACGATATTGAATTCCGCGGTGAGTTTTGGGTTGGCGGTACATTTTCGGATGTATCCTGTTATATACATTGTGCCTCTGATTGTGGCTCTGGACGTACAGTATCACGTGAATTGGAACTATTACGGCGGAGGAAGTGGAGCGAAGTTGGAGAGAAGCGGGTGTAAGAGTAAAAGAGAAAGATTGCCGTCGTCCGGAGTAGGAGATGATCAAGAGCTACAGCAGCAGCAACAGCAACAACAAAATAAAGTAGCAGCAAAAAACAATAGCGATCGCCAATCGATGGCGATAGAAACAAAAGAAACCAGACGACTGCGAAGAGCGCGCGCGTTAGCTTCGAAAAGTGCATTCGGCGCCAACGGATTGTTCAACATCGCTCGACTCTTGTTTGCGGGCATCTCCTTCACCGCTTTCGCGTTCTCAACGTTCGCGTGCTACTGGAAATACGGCCAAGCATACCTGAACGAGGCCATCTTGTACCACTTCTCTCGAAAAGATCCGAGACACAACTTCGCGCCGAACTTCTTCAGCGTTTACCTGGACACCGCCATCGAAGACGCCGAATCCGATTTCGGCGCCTACATCCTCTCCAGATCTCTCACCAAAGCGTACGCCTTGGCGAGCAAAATCACCCAATACGGCTTAACCGTCCTCATCGGCATCGCGTTCGCGTACGACCTTCCTTTCGCGATGTTCGCGCAAACCTTCGCGTTCGTCGCGTTCAACTCGGTGATCACCTCGCAATACTTCGCCTGGTGGTGCGCTTTACTCCCGATCAGCCTCGCCACCTTCGACTACTCCAACCGCGACTCCGCCGCGCGCGTCATGAGCGCAACGATCACTTGGATCGTCAGCAAACTCGTCTGGTTAAAAAACGCGCACGCTTTGGAAATGTCGGGCGAAGAAAACGGCCACTTCAACGCATGGGCGGCGAGTTGCGGCTTCCTCTTCGCCAGCGCGAACGCGTTGCGCGCTCTCGTATCAGAGCAGAGAACGAAGCGAGTTTTCGTCAGAGGAAAAGTATACACGTTGGAGAAAGAACCACGAGTAGGAGGAGGAGAAGATCATCATCATCACGACCACCAATCCTTCAACGCGGGTTTTGGTGGTACCACCGCTCCAGAAGGTAGTATTTATACGTAGTTTTTAGTTATTAAAGTAAAGAGCAAGACTTCTTGGTTTTAGACTGTCCAAGAAGATAAAAACTTCTTCACAAAATTACGCACAAAACACTTTACTTTCCTCCTCTTTAAATGTCGTCGTTACTCTTATCCGCATCGTCGACGACGAGTTTCAGAGCCTCCTCGGCGTATACTTCTTCATCCTCTGGACGTCAACTTCTTTACGCGTCGTCGTTTAAGAAGAAAGTGACTCACGTTGTTGTTCCAATCGAAGCCGCCAAGGCGAAAGAACAACTCGCGCCGAAAGCTTCGAACAAGAAGAAACAACAATCGTCCTCGAAAATGGCAATCGATAGTGGTGCAACAACACAAACGCCGGATTTCTTACACGTTTCCAACGCGGTCGTCTCTTCGCAACCGTTCGCGTTCGTGGTTGGTTTTGTCGGCGCGATTGCGATTGTCAAAGCGCACAAAAGAGACAAAACGAACGCGTTGCGCAAGACGAAAGCGGTTCTGAGATACTTCGACGCGAAAGGCGCGGCGGAGGTGATTCGAACGTTATTTGCAGCCGCGGAGTGCGATTACGAGGATTTTAGATACAAATTTAACATGGTGGAGAACAAGCCGACGATTGAAAAGCAACATCCGTTGGATAAAGAACGCGGGTTGTTTAAGCAAAATCTGGATAGGTTGCCGATTTTAGAACACTCTGGGATGTCTGTGGGACAATCGAAAACGATCGAACGGTACGTGGCGAGAGATTTAGGTTTGTACGGTAAAAACATGGCGGAGAGTTGGAGAATCGACGCGTTTGCAGAGCACGTGAGAGATGTTAAAGACGCGTGGGCGAAAGTGAGAGGGAACCCGTTCGCGCCGCCGGACGACGACCAGATTGCAAAGAAGGAGAAATGGTACAACGAAGACATGACAAAATGGTGCGAACGACTAGAAAAAGTGATTGAAAATGGTGAGGAAGGGTTTGTGGTTGGTGATAAAGTGTCATTGGCGGATGTGGTTTTGTACGTGACGATGACGCAAACGTTCGACGACGCCGCCAGAGCGGAGAAAGCGAGAGAGAGTTGCCCGAAGATGAATAAAGTGATTGAAAACGTGGAGAATTTGCCAGGCATTCAGACGTGGTTGGCGAGTCGACCGGAGAACCGATTTTAACGATGCGTAGACGACGATGGTTGTGCCGAGGGTGAGAGCGAGAGAGAGCACGAGTATCACCAGATTATTTATTTCTTCTGTTTTAACGCACGTTCAACTCAGGTATTTTTATTACTTTTAAATAGATTCTCTTTAATAATCAACATCCAACGACCCGCCTAAATCTCCAGACCCACCCATGTGATCGCAATCATCGTCGTCGTCATCGTCGTACCCCCAACTACCTTTTGGTTTCTTCGGCGCGACTTTCGCGGCGTCCACGATGGCGTTGATCTCCTCCAGCGATTGCAGCTCCTTCAACATGTCCCCATCTGCAGGCCCGGGTTGCGTGTTTCCAAGCGGCACATTCGGCGACAAATCGTGCCGAAACCACGGGTGCATATAAATATCCTCAATCGACGCTCTCTTTTTCGGATCGGTCACGAAAATCTTCCCCATCAAATCCTTACACTCTTCGCTCAAAGAACTCGGAATCTCCGTCGTGCCGCTCAACACTCTTTGCATCATCTTATGACTACTCCCGGGATCTTTCGGATCTTGAAACGGATATCTCCCAACCAACGTCACGTACAACAACACCCCGCACGCCCACACGTCACTTGCCTGTCCATCGTACGGTTGCACTCCGGCGTACACCTCGGGCGCGATGTACGCCGGCGTCCCGATTTGCGTCTTTGGCTGCGAATCAAACCCACCTTTGCTAAACCCAAAATCGCAAATCTTCAGCGTCGGCGTCTCGTTCAAATCCACCAGAGTGTTTTCTAGCTTCAAATCTCTGTGTGAAATCCTCATGTTGTGTAAATACTCCACTCCGCTGATGAGATGTTGGAAAAAATACCTCGCCTGCGACTCGTTAAACTTCCCTTGCTGTTGGACGTAACTGAACAGTTCGCCTCCGCCGACGGCTTCCATCGCGACCGCTAAATGCGTCGGCGTGAGTAAACACTGCCTAAATTTCACCACGTTTGGATGGTTCAAGTTTCTGTGGTTCACAATTTCTCGTCTCACGTGTTCGGTGATCTTATCGCCTCGTTCGATGTATTTAATCGCGTATTGTTTGCCCGTAGATTTTTCCCTCATGAGTTTCGTCAACCCGTACGAGCCGGATCCGAGAAGTTTATCGTTCACGGGTTCGTACGTGGAGTCGTGGAGGTTTTCGTTTATTTTGTTGTTAGTATTCGTGTTGTACGAGGTTGACGTCATCTTCGTTATCTTTTCTTTATCTCTTCTTTCTCTTCTTTCTCAGCGCGCAGCTCTTCGATATTCTTCTTCTTCTTCTCGCAGGAGTAGGGGATTTTTGTTGTCTGATGTCCCAACAAATGCTTTCCTCTATCGATGAGAGAAGAAGAAGAAGAAGAAGAAGAACAACACTCTCGAGAACAACAACAACAACAACAACAACAAAAGGAGAGCCCGAGAGAGAGCGTGGGAGGAAGTACCCGCTGAGAGAGCGAGCAAACGCGAGCGAGCGAGTTTAGAGCGAGAGAAAGAGAGAGAGCGCTTTTTTAATGGAGAAAGTACTTTTGTGTTACGAGTACCATTGCAAACAAAAGGGGGCAAAATACGAGACAAAATGCCTTAAAAACCAGACAGAGACAGAGAGAATAAGAAAAGAAGAGGAAGAGGGAAGAGGAAAAAGAGGGATTTTCAATTTCTCTCTGCTTTTTGTCTCTTCTCTCTTTCTTTTTTTTCTTTTTTTTTCTTTTTTCAACTGTTTTCGAAGAGGACAAACTTCTTTTTCCAACGTTTGTTT
>Ga0181597_10004516_pt1 | contig 13789 bp, 11 predicted proteins | sample 041ome_5_FD_148647 | JGI IMG/M metagenome (GOLD analysis project Ga0181597, IMG submission 148647) | Coastal salt marsh microbial communities from the Groves Creek Marsh, Skidaway Island, Georgia - 041403US metaG (spades assembly) | ecosystem: Environmental > Aquatic > Marine > Intertidal zone... | reverse complement strand
TTGACCGGCCAAATGTTGAGCCCAAAGTTTTCTCGATGATTTGTTCACAGAAGTATTAGAAGATCATGCGCAGACCAGCGACCACGATAAAGAACCAAATCATTCTCTCGAACCAATCCTGTCTGATATAGACAACTATTTTGGGAGCAATCCATGCTCCCACCATCGCGGGGATAAATAACCAAATACAGACGGAAAAAATTTCGAGATTTAGAACTTCAAGCTCATACATAAAGGGCACCTTGGAAACATTTACAATGAGGAACAACCAAGCAGATGTTCCAATAAATGCATATTTGGGCAGTTTCATAGCCAATAAATAAAACTGGGCAATGGGCCCAGCCGCGTTGGCCAGCATGGTCGCCATACCCCCAACTAATCCGAGGACTGGTCCCAAAAAACGGGGAACCTGCAGAGTGTCGGATTTGCGGTTTTTGGTTACTTGTAAAAATACAAAGCGAAGCAGGGTCATACCCAGAAGGATCACACCGATGAGCACCTTTAGACTTTCTCCCCTACCCTCCGCTTGAAAGTAATCAAAGGTTAACCAACCCGCCAGTACACCGATCATAAAATAAGGGAGTAACCGACGAACATGAGTCCATTCAACATGCTTTCGATACACGATCGTAGAAACAAGATCAGCAGAAACCAGGACCGGTAAAAGTAGACCTACAGACAGAGCCACTCCCGATGGGCCCAGAGCATCCTCCAAAACCAACACATACAGAGCAACGGTCAGGTTCCCTGCACCAGGTATCCCTCCCTTGCTTAACCCCATAATCGCTGCACCTATGACAAGCACAACCCAGTGGGTCCATGTAAGCTCAATCATTCTTTATGAATGGGTTCAAAAGGTATGAAATTCCCAGAATCAACCTCAAAGGCTTCCCAGATATCTGCATCTTGCTGGGAAGGAAATTCAGTACCCGTGGCAAAAGTTTGAGCACTGGGAGGAAGTAATTTACGAAAATTTGCCCGACGAACTTGGTCTAACTCTCCCAGAAAATCATCCGCAAGCAGGATGGGCATGCGGCCAAGCTTTTGCTTCAGGAATAAAAATTCTGCCATTCTCAAAGCAAGCACAACTCCCTTTTGTTGCCCTTCCGAACCAAACTGACTGGCATTCTTATCATTCAGGAGCAAGGCAAAGTCATCCCGATGGGGTCCTTTTCGTGTAGCTCCAACCTGGCGGTCGCGCATGCGCTCCCTGGCAAATAGATTCATCCATTGATCCGGATCATCTGCCTGTGAATCCGGAAGGTAGGATAGCTTGGCAACTTCCAAATCGTTACTAAGTTTTGAATAGGACTCCTCAAAGGCTTGCTCAAGTTCGGGAAATAAAGTTTTTCGTACCTGAAACAGGGTATGCGCCGAAGCAGCCAAGGTATGCTCAAAAGCGACCAACTCAGAATCGGAAGCCTGTTTTTTGAGCAATACATTGCGTTCCTTCATCGATCGATAATACCTTTGCAAGGCAGACAAATACTCAGCAGAGGTGGAAGATAAAACCAAATCCATCCACTTTCTGCGATCCGATGGGCTTTCCCGAACCAAGCGAAAGTCTCGGGATGATAGACAAACCAAAGGAAACTGCCCCAAGAGATCGACTAATCGCTGAGTAGGCTCTCCATCCAGACGAACCGCTTTCGCTCCTTTCTTAGCAAAACTGACCAAAATATCTCTTTCATTCCCATGATCATCGAGAAATTGTGCAAAAAGAGATGCCTCTGATTGATCCTGTTTTACCATCGATTCGGAGATAGCTCCTCGAAAGGATCGTAAGGTCGAACACATCCCGATCGCTTCCAAAAGGTTCGATTTCCCCTGGCCGTTTTTCCCTATAAAAAAAATTCGGTCACTGGAGAACTTCAGACTCACCGAACCTAAGTTTCGAAAATTTTGTAGATTAATCCCGGTGAGTCGCACTTGGTTGGATATAAATTAAAGTGTAATGACCCCAGTTACTCCACGTTCATCCAGCAACTGCTGATAAGCCGCAATGAAGGAATCTGCCAAATCCAACCAATCTTGTTCGGTATTTTCGATGTAAGAACTAACCCGAACCAGTCGCTGGCTTTGTGATTGATCCAAACCAATAGCACCCGCAAGAGATGAGGGTTGAGCACGGGCTGTAGAGCAGGCAGAGCCAGTAGATATTTGGTGACCCAACCTATCAATCCTACTGATCCAACTCAGGTTATCGAAATCTGGCAGACATAAAAGAGAGGTGTTCCAGAGGCGTGGCACCCCCTCTCCAAGAATCATCGTTCCAGGTAACTCATTAAGGAGGGTTTTCTCAAAATTGGTTTTCCATTCTGAATGATCATGAGTGGACTGAAGTGAGAGACAATTTCGCTCCCAGGCAATATGCATTCCTTGAATTCCGGGAAAGTTTTCTGTACCGCCCCTCGATTCCTTTTCCTGCCCACCCCCCTTAATCAAATGGACCGGCGACGCAGAAACCAGTGCCCCTACTCCCTTGGGCCCACCAAATTTATGGGCAGAGAAAGAAAAACTCGAGCAATGATTCAATCCATCCAGGTTCATTTTCCCAAGCCATTGTGTGGCGTCGCAGTGGAACCAAACCCCTCTTTGCTTACAAATCCGAGCAACCTCCTGCCAGGGTTGAATGACCCCGGTCTCATTGTGAGCCGCAAGCAGGCTAACCAGAACCGGTTGGAATTGATCCAGTAATTTTTGAAAACCAGACAATTCAATGACTCCATTTCGGTCGATCGGTATCAAATGCACCTTGTTTGGAAAATAATACATAGAGGCTTCCAGGACACTCGGATGCTCGACCTGGGAGATCAGGATATTGGAAGGATTGGAAGAAAGGTTGCGTGCTGCCCAGGAGAGGATCGTGTTATTCGATTCGGTAGAACCAGAATTGAATATCAGGCACTCAGGTGACACCCCAAAAGACCTGGCCATCTCCTCTCTTATTTTTTCAATTTGTGCTCGAATCCGGCTACCAAGGCGATGAGGAGAAGATGGGTTAGCCCAGCTTTCACCCAAAGCATGGGCTATAACTTCCGTTACCTCTAAACTCGGACGAGTGGTGGAGTTATTGTCAAAATACGCCATGGCGCATATCCTTAACAGAATAACTCCACTTAGCGGGATGGAGGCAAGCGAAGGGTTTGCCCTACTTTGAGACTGTTCTTGCTTTTCAAGATATCCCGATTGGCTGAATAAATCGAATCGATGTAGCTGGCATTTCCGTACACTTTTTTGCTGATTGCATATAAACTGTCCCCTGGCTGCACAACATAGGAAGCCGGTATGGTTGGTTTTGCGATCTCGGGCGGAGCAACCCGAACAGGTTCGGCACTTACTTCAGAGGAAACCTCATCTACAGATACGGGTAATGCAGGAACAAGCGGAGAGCCTAAGCGGGCTTTAAGATCAGAAACTTCACGACGCAAACGGTCGTTCTCATCCTTCAGTTCTATACTTTCCAGGTAGTTCTTGTAAGGTTCACCCGGTAATTTACGAATAATTTCACGCTCAGCAGAAACAATCAATTCTTCCACCATCGGAGACTCTCGGGAATCCGGTTCCAACAACAAAAATCTACGAAAATGGTAAATTGCAGCAACTGGATCCTTTCGGTCCGATAAGGTAAGCAACAATCGCCCTGCTTCAAGGTGAGACTTTGGAGCCTGAGTGACCCGTCGGGTAACCGAAAGAAACTCATCCAATGCTTCCGCATCTCTCCCTACCCTGAGGTAAGATCTTCCACGCTCGAAGGCAGGATCATCCCCTTCCTCAATAATACTACCCACTGGGGCACAACCCCATTGAAATACAAACCCAATTGAGACCACCCAAGGCAAAAAGATCTGTAGTTTCATTCTCCGATAAAGGTAAAGATAAGCCTACGATGGTGAGGGGCCGCTCGGTGCTCCCATAAAAAAAGGCCTTGCCAGGTGCCTAACTGCAATCGCCCCTTGGCAAATGGAATTTGTTCACTTGTACGGGTCAGAGCCATTTTCACATGAGAGGGCATATCATCAGGCCCCTCATGAGTATGGATAAAGTAAGGATAATCCTCAGGAACCAATTCCTCCATAAACCTTTCCAAGTCTACACGAGCAGAGGGATCGGCATTTTCCATAATGACCAAGCTGCAACTCGTATGTTGAACAAATACACTGACCAAACCGTCGGAAAAGCCAGACTCAGCGAGCCCCTCTTCGATCAGATTGGTAACCTCGTAAGTTCCCTTACCTTGAGTCCGCACCTCAGAAATCTTTTTGAAAACTCCCATACTATGTGGACATATCTAACTCAAACCAAGCGAGGTTGGCAAGGGTTGAGAAAGCTCAAAAAGAACCTCAGACCTGCAACTCCGTTTCTGAATTCATCCAGAGTTGTAAGCTGTGAAGGAGTTCATGAATTCTTTCCATTTCAATGGCCACATCCTTCACAGGAGTTTGGAGGACTTGCAACGCAGCTTCCCTCAAGTCATTCGGCAAGCCAGTAAGCCAAGACTCCCGAACTGGGAGGCCCTCATTTCGTGCGAAACAAAAATAAAGCTTTATGAGTACGACTTTCGAAAAAGATGCCCGTATCAAAGACGCCAGAGATGTGCGTAATAATTTTAATTGAGGAGCTGGGTCGAGTAAGTGTGATCCGTTGGCCAAATAAAAACGGGCGATCTCCCCAGCAGCTAAAAAATGGGCAGGATGCGCCGTTAATTCTCGATGGGAATGAACTTTTTCAAAATCCCGGGCAAACGGGATGGATTGCTCAGACTGTTTTTGGTTAACCAGGCATTGTATATCGTCAAACAGGTCAGGTGGCGGAGCCTTGGACGATCTTTTATCGGGAGAAGAAAATAAAACTGCCCGCAAACCTGTAGTTTGATCAAACAAACGGATCCGAAAAAAGCGTTCACCGGCTGGATCTCTAGAAAGGATGACCCCGGACAATTCTTCCGATGAGGTCAATGGTAAGTTTTAGGCTACAGGAGGAACCACTGCACCACCAGAAATCAACATTTTCATACCGTCCCCAACTGAAACGTCGAGCCGGTGAATCTCCTCGTCCTTAACCAAAAGAAGAAAACCACTTGTTGGATTTGGGGTAGTAGGGACAAAAACATAAGTTAAGCCTTCTCCAATTTTACTCGTAACATGCTCGGAAGTTTCAGCAGTGATAAAGCCCAAGGCATAACAATCCTTCCTCGGGTATTCAACCAGGCAGACCTCCTTAAACAAAGCCCGGTTCTCACGCCCAAAAGTATCCACAATCTGTTTCACCGAACGATAAACGGCATTAATGAAAGGAACTTTATCCAGAACCTTTTCGGTCAGGTTGATAAAGAACCGACCCAACAAATATTTCGAAAAGTATCCAAGAGCGGTGAGTAAAACAACTCCGATAATCAAACCAGCAACCGCTAAAAGAGTTTCTAAACCAAAGAAAGAATTCTCTTCGCTTAATCCGAGTTGGTAGGCGAGTTTGAGGGCAGGGTCTTTAAATAAATCGAGTAAAAAATCGATTACAAAAATCGTTGTGCCCAGTGGTAGAAAAACCAGAAGGCCAGTGAAAAATGCATTTCGGAATCGCCGGGATAAACTACTTTTGGGTGCACTCACAGGCAGTTATAGATATTAATCGTGTAGATTTTGAGCGAGTCGAAAATCAGGCCAAAGCGAAAGCTTTTGGATGTGTCCCATAACCCTTTGCTCCTCCAAACGCATGACTTCCCGGTCTATTGAATCGAGATCATCAAAGCCAATGATATGGAGCCAGCCATGGATCAAGTACAAGCTCATCTCCTCTGCGAAGGGGATCTCCCTGCTTACTGACTCCTCAATAGCCTGGTCGACAGATACGCAAATTTCTCCAGCCAATTCATTTTCCTGATCGGCAGGGAAAGTGATCACATCAGTGGGTCTAAAATCTTTTAAAAACTTTCCATGTAATTGATTGTGTGCATCACGATCCATGAAAACAACCGATAGTTCCCCTGATAAATTATGCTGATGCAGAGAAAAGACAGCTTTAAAAAAGCTATCTAGCCTGGACGGTTCAAACTCCAGTCGGTCATATTGGTTTGCAACCTCAATTTCTGGCACCAGACCTTTGGAGGGGTCAGGTAGCATTGTGAGGGAAAGGGTTGCGAGAATCCTTATCTTCATCGGGATATTCAATCCTCGAGTGAAGCATATTTAAAGTGGTCTTAAGAAAGCTCTTCTTGATGGTTGCGACTTCCTCCAAAGTGAGTGGACACTCGTCTAACTGCCCATCCTCTAAGCGATCCTGAAAAATCGAATCCAATAACTCTTCCACGCTATGATGGGTAACTTTAGGAAGGGACCGTGCGGCGGCTTCCACGGAATCGGCGAAAAATATAATCGCACTTTCTTTAAAGCGTGGGCGTGGACCATCATACCTGTAGGTTGATTCATCGGGTTCCTGAAGGTCAGAATCTCCGTATGGAAGATTGGCTTGTTTTGATTTTTGCTTTGCCTGGAAGTAGAAGTATTTCACCAGGGTTGTTCCATGGTGTTGGCGGATCACATCGCGGATCACTTTGGGCAATCGGTGCTCTCTAGCAATTTCAAGACCTTCCTTAACATGGCTTTTAATGATTAATGCACTCATGGCAGGATTTTGGCGGTTATGCGGGTTACCAAAATCTCCCTGATTCTCCGTAAAATAATTGGGCTGTACCATTTTTCCAATGTCGTGAAACAGTGCACATGCCCGGCAAAGGGTGGGGTTGGCTTTGACTTCGAGGGCTGCATCCTCCGCCAAGTTTGCTACCATTAGGCTATGGTGATAGGTCCCGGGTGCTTCTACCTGCATTCTACGAAGCAATGGGTGGTTATAATCGGTGAGCTCAAAAAGGGTGGCATCCGTGGCTACTTTAAAAGCATTTTCGATCAAGGGCATCGCACCTAAAACCAGGGCACCAGTAAAAACTGAAACCACAAAGGATGCCAGGGCATGATTTAAGGGAACCACCCATCCGCTTCCCGAAGCAAAACCAATACCCAGGGCAACCACTCCACCAGTGATCCCTGCCATCGTTCCTGCTTTTAACACACTTCCCCTCAGTCTGACCTCTCTACAAAAATAAACCCCCACCAAAGCGGTGCAAAGAGATCCCACCAGCATCTCGATCCCGATTTCCTGCATCGCCGCATGAAAAACGCAGGTCATCATAGCCGTCAATGTAGCCATTCTCGGACCCACCGTGATCATAACAATCATCGGAGCAAAAGCGATCGGGAGAAGGTACGGGAGTAAGCCAATAAGAACCGGACTTGATCCAAATAACTCTGTCTCTCCCAGTTCCATCACGAATCGGGAAAAAGCCAGATTGGAAAGAATCGCAATGGCGACAATGCTTGAGCGGGGGCCATCCGCCCAGAAGTTTGGAAGGACCAACCGAATGTAAACAATTCCGAATAACAGGGTAACAAAAGTTACAAAAATTCGTTTGGGCAAAAGAACACTATCCTCCAATGCCAGGTCTAAGTACTCCTGATATTTTTCAAGATCGGATGCGGTGACTTTCTCTCCGCGGCGTAGAATGATATCTCCCTCCTGCACAGATATAACAGTCGGCTCCATATCTGAGATTGCACGCTCCTGTGCCGCTGTAGTGGCTGAACGGTCAATCGAACGTAACCGAAGCCCTTTAATCAAAAACTCTCCAAGATCGGATGCAAAATCGTTTCTTAATTCCTGAGCAGCAAAGGACTGGTTTTCATCGGCATACTCAATGATATCACGAAGTTGTAAACGACTTTTACCCTTAAAAGATTCCTGCTCAATACTCTCTTCATCTGAGGATAGATTACCTAAAAAATCAGCTAGTACTGGATAGCGGCTGGACAAATCATCCATGGTGGTGATGTTTTTTTCGCGATCGTAAAGAACCAATCGATTCGAAAAATCGATCATTTGGGCTTTAATCCTAGCCGTCGCATTGGACTCTGCTAAAAACTTTTGATCCACCGATGGGAACTTAACAACTCCAGTCAGATGGAGCTGGGAAAGCAGCTTATTTCCCTGAGAGAAAAAGTCTTCCCCATTCATCATTATGATATTTAACAAGGTAAGAGCTTCCTGATCGGTTAGAATCACCTGAAATTTGACCTTCAATTCATCCATCAAAGATTGGAGTGCTAAATTTTGAGATTCCTCAGGCATTTCCACGACCGCAAGCATACCTTCACGTAAACGTACCATTGCTTTGGCAAAACTCTCCTCTCCCACAAAATCCCGGGTAAACTCTCTTGGCGTACTGCTTCTTATCCATTCCTCTGCTTCTTTTTTGCGGACCTCACTAAGATAGCTGAATGCACGGTCACTGTAGACATTTTCTGGTGCCACCTCCCCGAGAGTTCGCAAACCAGGCGGTTCCTGTCCCACAAAGCAAATAAGCACTATGGCTACTCCAAAGAAAATGGTTTGGAAAAGGTTCTTTCCTATTTTCTCCCAAAAACCCGAAAAGCCTTCTAAATTTTTTTTCTTTAAATCCTCTTCTTGCAAAGCACGCCGCCTTCTACTGCTCCGCAAATTTTTACGGACCAGATCTTTTTTATCCTCACTCATCTTTTCTGTTTGGAGGCTTTTTCTTCGGAGTCCTTATCCTCATACGCCGCAATAATTCGACTAACTAAAGGATGGCGAACGACATCTCCATGGCCAAACTCATGAAAATGCAAACCCTTCACCGAGTGCAGGATTCTTTTGGCTTCACGTAAACCTGATTCCTGCTTTGGAGGGAGGTCTACCTGAGTAAGATCCCCGGTGACCACCATTTTACTGCCCTCTCCCAAACGGGTAAGAAACATCATCATTTGAGACCGGGTGGTATTCTGTGCCTCATCCAATAAAGCAAAGCATTTACTGAGGGTTCTTCCCCTCATGTAAGCGAGAGGGGCAATTTCGACCACCCCAGTTTCCACTAACTTTCTTGCCTCCACCGGTCCCAACACCTCGTCCATCGCATCATAGAGGGGGCGCAAGTAAGGAAGCAGTTTTTCCTCTAGGTCTCCTGGAAGAAAGCCCAAGGCTTCTCCAGCTTCCACCGCGGGTCTGGCTAATACAATTCTTTCAATTTCTCCTTCCAGCAAAGCGTGTAAGGCAACAATCATGGCTAAAAATGTTTTTCCGGTACCTGCCGGACCGATCCCGAAAACCAGATCATTTTTTAAGATCAAATCCAGAAACTTCCTTTGGCTTAAATTTCGAGGAACTACGGATTTTTTTCGTATCTGTAGACGAAGCGGACGATTCAATAATTCCTTAAGCTCCTTAATGTCCTTTTGATTAAATTGCTCCAGAAACCTAAAAAAGTCGAATTTACCATGAACTAGGCCCTGTTCTTTTGCAGATTGCAGCAAGGTAAAGAATTCTTCGGCACGATTTAGAGGCTCACCCTCCCCTTCCATTAATAAAAGGTTCCCTCTGGCGACGATTTTAACCCCCAAGGATTTCTCTACAGAAAGTAAGTGCTCGGGGTTTTCGCAGTAGAGCTTGTGGAATTGACGCTCCGATTCAAATTCGATGGACCGGCTAGGCATGGGAGAACCGATGGTTTAAATGGTGAAAGAAAAATCGATCAAACAAGGCTGCAGATCCATGCAGGCTTACTTGCCCTTTGCCAAATAAGGATAGTATGATTCACAAATTTTTAAAATATCGCTTCATCATGGGGTTTCGCAAGCATTGAATAAGCATGCTTAATTCTGTTTTCAAATTGCTTATTTACAGCGATTAGGCATCAAGATTCTTATTTTTATCAAATTTGATGAATGTTTTATTTGTTAGCCCGGAAGTAAATCCTTTGGTACGAACGGGGGGGTTGGGAGATGTGGTCGGTAGCCTACCCATTTCCCTGAAAAAACTTGGGGTGGATGTACGCGTTATTTGTCCGCTCCATCGGGAGTGCCAAGAAATCGAATCCCAATTGCTCGATCAGAAAATCACCCTCGAGTTGAACGAGAAACCGATCGAGGCAAGTATACGCCAAGCAAGACTAGGCAATCGGGATATTCCTGCATACCTCATCGATCTTCCACAGTTTTTTGACCGAGCAGGAATCTATTCGGATGAAGGCGGAGACTTTCACGATAATGCCCAGCGTGCCTTTGCCCTTTGCCAGGCAGCCTTGCAACTTGAAAAAGTCACAAGCTGGCGACCCCATATTATTCACGCCCATGATTGGATGGCAGCTCCTGTATGTGGATACTTGAATGCCCTACAAATGGATCTGCCTGAAGCATCTAAAATTCGATCCGTGCTTACGATTCATAACCTTCAGCATCAAGGCGTATTTTCCTACGAGGACTTTCTTTCCTCGGGTCTCCCTGATTCCAGCTGGGCCCTGGATGGTTTCGAAAAAGATGGCTCCCTCAACCTGCTCAAGGGAGGGATTCAAAACGCCGACAAAATTACCACTGTCAGCCCAACCTATGCCCAAGAGATCAGGACACCTTCTTATGGATGCGGATTGGAAACCAGCCTGCAATACCGGGGAGCCGACCTGATTGGCATTCTCAATGGGATTGATCAGGAAAACTGGAATCCTCAAAAAGACTCCTCCCTTGTCCATTCCATCAGCCTGAGCCGGCCCAAGGCAGGGAAGGTGGCCTGCAAAATCGATCTGCTCAACGAATTTAAATTGGATGCGAAGGTAGAAGCACCTCTATTTGGCGTGGTTTCAAGGTTATTTGAACAAAAGGGATTGGATCTGCTGATTGAAATCATGCCTCAGTTGATGGCCGAAACTCATGCCAGTTTTGCGATTCTTGGCAGTGGTTCGTCGGAAGAAGAGCAAGCCTTTCGGGATTTATCTTCTTCCTTTCCCAATCGAATCGGTTCCTTCATTGGCTTTGATGATGGCTTGGCTCGGAAAATTTTTGCTGGATCGGACTTTTTCATCATGCCAAGCCGTTTTGAGCCCTGCGGTTTAGCTCAACAATATGCGATGAGGTATGGTTCTTTACCCATCGCCCGTAGAACAGGCGGTCTCGCCGATACGATTGAAACGCAAAAAGATGGAGCCAAGCAACCCAATGGCTTTCTTTTTAATGAACCTACTCCAAAGGCACTCTGGGATGCCTTGAAGGAAGCTATTGAAGTTTTTGCAAACAACCGAAAATTTACCCAGATGCGTAAAAATGCTCTTTCCAAAAAGTGCGATTGGGATGAAGCGGCCAAGGAATATATCAATACATACAACTGGGCACTTGGAAAAATTTAATATTCCAACCTCTACCTTTTTTTCTAAAGTAATCCACATTCAAATAGCACCTGTGGATAACTTTACTGATCTTTTAAAGCTTTCCACTTGCCCTCAATATTTTTGAGACACTAGCTTTAATGCCATAATTTTTATGGCTGCTTATGATATCTAACGGACCTTCAAGAACCTTTACTCAGGAAGCAGTGGAGGCATGGTTTCGAAGGTTGTGTACCTCTGACTGGGAATCTCATTTCTCTCCCAAGCAGCTTAAAGATGCACAAAAATATTACCGCGAGGGATATCTTTCCACGATCGATATCCAGGAGAACCAAGCGGTGATTACCAAAAAGATAAACCGCGAGGAGACATACTCTGTGGTGGAGTGGAATGGGAAGGGTCCGGAAATTCGAACCTCCTTGGATGAGGAAGAACTTGGAATCGCCCTCGCAACTGCGGGGTTATACGAGATTGAAGAACTCATCTCAGAACTCCATGAAGATGATCCTTTGCTGGGAGAAGGGTTATTGGATGAGGACTCTGAAGCAGTGGCCCCAAAGGAAGAATCTTCTGAGGTTCCTGAGGAATCTAACCTTGAGGAAACGAGTAAGGTTAAACTTTTGGTTCGGATCGAAGTATCTGCTCAAAAAGGTCTACGGATCACACCTTCCTGGCAGAGCCCTCAATCAACGCCAATACCCGTATACTCGAAAGAAGCATCCCAGCTAGAAGATTGCGACCGTCCCTCTTTAATGCGCTTTGTGGCCGAAGCGGGCAAATTTGGATTTCAATTTCAAAAAAGTGCAGGAGAATTTTGGTTATCCGACTGGAAACAGGTAGCAAAATTTTCAGAGGAACACCTAGCTGGGTGGGAAAGTTCCTTCGAGGTCGAATACAAGGGAGATGCTCACCTGCTTAAAGAAGGCCAGAGGACATTAAGTTGGGAAATTGAAGCGAGGAGCCGGGACGAGCAAAGTATGATCCTTCGGGAAAACTTTCACATTGGAAATCGTAGGTTAGGAACTCAACATATTCGTCGAGTCACCAAGGCCACTCAGGGGGCAACTTTTATTCGCGGATATGGATTGGTTAAGCTTGATCAGGACCAAGTGGAAGATTTCGAATGGTGGCAAAGAAATCGCGGAGATGCCAAGCGAGCCAACTGGCCAAGATACATGCTTTTCTCACTTTTTGCCCGGAAATACCTCCGTACCCGTGCGGATGGGCACCTTGAACTTTGGCGAGATTCGATCAAAAATTTGGAAACCAATGGGGTCGGAAAGAAATTTGCATTTCTTCGCCCCTATCAAATGCAAGGAGTTGCCCACCTACATGCCTTGCATCAGCTCGGATGTCATCCCTTACTCGCCGATGAAATGGGGCTTGGAAAAACTGTACAAACCCTTGCTCTGCTCAGCTCCAGTGCGTCTTCTGAACTCCCAGACCTGGTTACCTGCCCAGCCTCCGTGGTTCCCGTATGGGTCAAAGAAGCAGCCAAGCACTTCCCCAAGCTTAAGGTTCGTGTATTATGTAAGGATGAGACCTTTGAAGATGCGGAGAATCCCTATCTCTGGATCGCGAGTTACACCCAACTCCGAAGACACCGTCACTTACTGGATAAGGTAAACTTCAGGTATGCAGTGCTGGATGAAGCACAACTCATTAAAAACCCAAAAGCAAAAGTGACTCAGGCCTGTTTATCGATCGAAGCAAACCACCGCCTCGCTCTATCCGGTACCCCCATTGAGAATTCTGCCTTAGATTTATGGACGATTTTCCGCTTTTTGATGCCTGGTTTATTGGGTGCCCGTAAAGAATTGGAAAAATCCCTTATCGAAGATTCAGCCAAAACCCTTCTGCTCCTACGAAGACAAGTGACTCCCTTCGTTCTTCGAAGGATGAAAAACGAAGTGGCATCTGAACTCCCCCCAAAGCTGGAAACCGAACTCCCCTGCCCCTTAAATGACGAACAAAAAAAAGCTTACAAAGCCTTGGCCGAAGGAGGCATTTTGGAGCACGGGAACAATTTAAAGGAAGCGATTCGCACCTCTTCGATGCATGTATTTTCTCTCCTTACCCGTTTGCGACAGGCATGTTGCGACCTTGGACTTCTTCCCGGAAGGGAACACCTGCCTGCATCAGGATCCAAAAGTGATATGTTGATCGAAAAATTGCACGATCTATCGAACTCTGGTGCAAAAGTCCTGGTTTTTAGTCAGTTCACCACCTTTCTCCACTTACTTAAAAAGCGAATTAAATTAGAACTACCCAGCCTAGAGGTGCTTGAGCTTACTGGTTCCACCCGGGACCGATCCAAACCGGTCGACCGTTTTGAATCGAGCGATCAACCTGCAGTTATGCTGGCATCGCTCAAAGCTGCCGGATTGGGGGTAACTTTAAAAACTGCAGATTATGTATTCCTTATGGACCCATGGTGGAACCCAGCAGTGGAAGAGCAAGCGATTGACCGAGCTCACCGATTGGGCCGGGAAAAACCAACCTTTATTTATCGCATGGTTACCCAGGGAACGATCGAGGAAAGAGTCCGCGAATTACAATTGGAGAAAAAAG
>Ga0181597_10004513_pt1 | contig 13795 bp, 10 predicted proteins | sample 041ome_5_FD_148647 | JGI IMG/M metagenome (GOLD analysis project Ga0181597, IMG submission 148647) | Coastal salt marsh microbial communities from the Groves Creek Marsh, Skidaway Island, Georgia - 041403US metaG (spades assembly) | ecosystem: Environmental > Aquatic > Marine > Intertidal zone... | reverse complement strand
AGGTTTAAATCTGGGGTAGAGTTTCCTCTCAATCTTTGAATTTCAGCAATCAGCTCCTCATTTAATCGGGTGAGCGAGGCAATCGATTGATCTTTTCGCATATTTGCAGCACGAAGTTCACTCAAGGTGATTTCAAAGGAGTCACCTATTTGATTACCCTGCAAAGCAGTGTCAATTGAATCTGTTTTTAATTCTACCTCGTTGATATGAATATTACTTTGCTCGACTACTTGCGTTTGTGGTTCGGGACGAGTCGCAACAGATGGCTGTTGGGATGCACCATCTAAAACATCGATGGCATGAACTTTTTCCCCTTGATCTAAAAAAGATGCTAATTCTTGACCACCTCCCATTTGGCTGGAAACTAGAGCAGCAATATCAAGTTCGGGATTGTTTCTTGATTCAATGGTTGGATTCTTTTCCGCTCGATCAGTACAAGCCGCCCATAGAAGGGAAATAGATATAATTATCAGAAATTTCAGATTGATCATAATCCTATACAATTTGGCTAGGCGACATCGCTAAGTAGAGCAAGGTTCTTATTTACACCTTTTACTTTTTTTGACAAAAAAAAAGTATGTCTCCTCTACCCCCTCTTGAGACTAGTTCGCTCGAACGCGAATTAAATTTCTTGAAACAAACTATAAGTTCACTTCGTGATCAATTGGACCATAGTTTGGAGCTCCATGAATTGGAGATTCAATCCTTAGAAAAAGATTTTAAGAACAAGGAAGTCAACCTGCAAAAAGTCATTGGGAAATTAAGGGCTGATTACGAACTACTTTCATTCCAAAATTCTACCGATAAACAACTTCTGGAAAGTTCCTTTGTGACCGAGCGTAAGGAATTTAAAACCCTAGTTAAAAGTTTAAGGTTACAACTAGAAGAAAATGAACTGAATCTTAAAGAAGTAAGGCAAACCGCAATCTCATCGAAAGAAAAGGAGATCCTTGATCTTAAAAACTTAGTCTCCAGCCTAAGAGAAAGTCTCGAGGTGAAGAATAATGAGCTTCAAGATACTAACCATCAAGCTACACTTCAAAACCAAACTGAAATCAAGGAACTTCAAGCTCTGGCTTCAAAACTGAGATCTCAGATAAGTCAGATTGAGTTTAGGAAAGATGATCAGATCGCTAAAGTTCAGTCCCTGCATTCAAAGGAGATCCAATCCTTACATGATGTGATCTCCAAATTGCGGCATAATCTTGAAGATGCACAAGCTGATAAATCGAAAGAGATCCAAAAAGTAACAGCCGATCTGATTTTAGAAAAAAAAGCCCTTCACCAATCTTTGCAAAAAAGCAGAGATGGCCTCGACCTTGCCAATTTGCGACACCAGGAACAGTTACAAAAAGTCCAGCAAGCTCATGTAAGCGAAGTTTGTTCTTTAAAGGAAATAATTACCAATTTAAGGAATGAAATTGAGTCCTTTGGCAGTCGCATTAGTGAAGCTGTACAAGCTGAACAGAGAGTGCATCTTCAGGAAATAAAACAACTCAGAGCCACATTAGCACATACAAGATCGCAGATGGATCAAAGGCAAAGTGAGTTTGAGCATAAGCTTCAAACCGCAGAAAATGCGAAAGTACAAGAACTGCTGCACTTAAAGGACACAATCGCCAACCTTCGTATAGATTTGGAGAAAGTGGAAGCATCCAATGAAGATGAGATTCAACGGGCTGTAAGTTCTAAAAATGCAGAGATTAAACAGCTCAAAGATTCCATGTCCTTGCTGAGAGAAAACCTCGATAGACTTGAAATCAGAAAAGCAGAAGCACTTCAAAAAGCTCATCAAAAAAGCAATTCCGAAAAAACTGTTCTCCATTCAACTATTGAAACTCTGAGAGAAGAAATCGATTCGATCCTTTCTCAGAGAGATGAATCATTACAAGAACTCGCTAGAGTTAAAGAACTGGAAATTCAGCAACTCCGCAAATCTCTCGTTTTGTCTAGAAATTCGATCGAAAGAGAAAAGGAAAGATACGATTCTTTGATTCAAAAGAGCACGGCTTCATCTAATCAGGAGATTGATCAGCTGAAGTCTTTGGTCTCTCAGTTACGTGATCAAATTGATCAAACCAAAGCGAACGAAGAAACGCTTGTTCAAAGAGCTTTGAGCAGTGCTAATTCTGAAATTTCAGTTCTCAAGGAAAGCTTATCCAAAATTCGTGCTGAACTTCAAAAGCAACAGGATTTGAACGATAACAAAATTCAATTCCTTGAATCCAAAAAAACGGGTGAAATTCTTGATCTGAGAAATACGATATCCGAACTGCGTGAACAAATCGAGCAACTTGAATCTGAGAATGAGGCTAAACTTCAATCTCATACCGCATCTCTAGGGCAAGAGAATGAACTTCTTAAAAGAAATATATCATTACTTAGAGAAAACTTCGATAGACTAGAGGCTAAACATCAAACAGAATTGCAAAAGAAAACCGCTGAATCAGAAAATACTTCAAATTCCTTCAAGCAAACTATACTCGAGCTTAGAAATGAAAATGAGTCGATCCTTTCTCAGAATGAATCAAATATTCAAAAGGCAACGACTTCTCTCAATCAGGAAAACCAATCACTTAAGGCAGCGTTAGCAAATCTTCGCAACAAGCTAGATTATTTGCAAACAGCTAAAGAGGTGGCGGTTCAGGATGAAAATAAAAAATTCGAGAAGGAAATCCATCAACTGAAGGCTACTGTTGTAAAGCTTCGAAAAGAAGCCGAAAGTTTAACCGCGCAACACACCGAAGATAAGCAAAAATTAACATCCTCTAATGCCAGGGAAGTGAACCACTTCCGGAATTTGGTGCGATCCCTACGAGAGCAAATCGACCAAAATAGTTTGCGGTATAACGAAAAAATACAACAAAATGCCCAATTAAAAGAAATGGAATTTAGTCAACTTCGGGAAACAATCATTGAGCTCCGATCAGAATTAGAAAAATACAATGGCAACTAAATCAAACACCCAAGAATCAAAAAAGAGAACCTCGAGGTTTTCTGACATGCTGCTCCAAGTAACGACTGACCTAGCTAAAACTAAAAGCTTGGACGAGGCTCTAGAAACGCTTGTTAAGATTACGACTTCAACAATCGGTGCTGAAAGAGGTACTATTTTTCTAAATGATTCTTCGACTGGAGAGCTTTATTCACGAATCGCTCAAGGAAATTTTAGGCGGGAAATCAGAATCATGAACAGCAAAGGAGTCGCTGGGTGGGTATTTTCCCACAATGAAGGTGCTATCATCCCAGATGCCTACAAAGATGATCGCTTTAATAAAGCCGTCGATGTGCGAACAGGTTTTCGGACAAAAAGTATTTTATGTGCCCCACTAAGAACTGTAAATGGTGATAAAATTGGTGTTTCACAAATACTAAACAAAATCGATGGTGAGTTCACACAAGAAGACCTAGACTTGCTTGAGGCAATGACAGAACAGGCTGCCATTGCAATTCAAGGAAATATTATTGTGGAACAAGTCGAAGCGGCCCGCAGGCAGGAATTGGAATTCTTGGATGTCGTTTCACAAGTTTCTTCCGAACTCGAACTGACCCCTCTCTTACAGAAAATTATCTCCACAATTTCAACTATGCTTGATTGTGAAAGAGCGACTCTTTTCATCAACGATGAGAAGACCAATGAACTCTACACAGAGGTGGGTGAAGGATTGGATGAAAAATCAGTTATAAGATTCCCAAATCATCTTGGAATTGCTGGTACAGTATTCACTTCCGCAAAAGCTGTTAATATTCCTCATGCATACGCAGACCTTCGTTTCAATCCAAGTTTTGATAAACAAACAGGGTTTTTTACACGATCGATTCTATGCATGCCTGTATTAAATAAAGAAGGCAAAACCATTGGGGTGAGCCAAGTTTTGAATAAGCGCGGAGGATCATTCAACCAAGAGGATGAAAAAAGGTTAGCCGCTTTTACTTCCCAAATCTCAATGGGAATTGAAAACGCCAAACTTTTTGACGATGTACAAAACCAAAAAAACTACTCAGAAAGCATTCTCTCCAGTATGCACGATGCTGTGCTTACAGTTGATGAAGAGAAATTGATTAAAACATGCAACCCAGCTGGGTTGAAAATATTTCGGCAAGTACACATCAATGATATTCTCAACTCCTCCATAGAAGAACTATTGGGGCAGGAAAATTCATGGCTTTACAAAAAAATTGATACGGTTGATGAACAGGAAGAATTCCTCGATGCCACTCTCGAAATCCAAGGTGAAAAACTTTCGGTTAATATTTCAATAACTCCACTTCTTGGTCAAAAAAACGAAAATCTCGGTGTGATGATTATGATCGAGGATATTAGTTCCGAGAAAAGAATGAAGTCAACGATGTCCAGATACATGGACCCAGAGCTCGCCGACCAGCTCATGAATGCTGGAGAAAGTGACGATGTCATGGGGGGGAAGCAAAGCATTGCTTCTGTCTTATTTTCGGATGTCAGAAGCTTCACTACGATTACAGAGGAACTTGGTGCACAGGGCACCGTTAAGTTATTGAATGAATATTTCACTATAATGGTAGATTGCATTACGGATGAGGGCGGAATGCTCGATAAATTTATCGGTGATGCGATGATGTGTATCTTCGGAACGCCCATTCCACACGACGATGACCCAGATCGTGCTGTAAGAGCTGCGATTCGAATGATGACTGACTTGAAAGTCTTCAATGATCGCAGAGCTGCAGAAGGTAAAATGCCGATCGACCATGGCATGGGAATCAACACAGACTCTATCGTATCTGGAAATATAGGATCTCCGAAAAGAATGGACTATACCGTTATTGGGGACGGGGTTAACTTAGCGGCTAGAATAGAAAGTGCATGTAAACAATATGGAGCTCATATTTTGATTAGCGAATTCACTTACAAAGCGGTCAAGGCAACCTATCGTACGAGACAGGTAGACTATGTAATTGTGAAGGGTAAAACAGAACCTGTAGGAGTTTATGAAGTATTGGATTTTCATGACAACACATCTTACCCCGATATGGTTGAAGCCTTAGGCAGCTTTAATGATGGCTATAGAGCATGGAATGATGGCAAGTGGGACCAAGCGATCAAGCAATTCAATGTAGTCAAAAAAATTAACCCGAATGATAAAGCTGCACAGCTTTACTTAGATCGATGTGCTCATATGAAAAAAAATCCGCCAAAGGGAGATTGGGATGGTGTATGGGTCATGACATCCAAGTAACCAACTTGGTAAAAGATGGAAAAAGAAATCAAAACCTTGCTTGAGAAAGCTATCGATTTAGATCCAAACCTTGCTAATGCCCATTTCAAATTAGGTATACTATACCAAAGTGAGAAAAATTTTGAGGCTGCCATTTCATGTTTTCAGAAAGCTGTTCGTTTAGACTCAACCTTTCCTGAAGCTGAATGTGAATTTGCTATCGAACTTCAAAGACTAAATCAATTCGAGGAGGCAAGGGAGCATTTCTTAAACGCTCTCGAACTGGATCCAAATTCAGTAAAAACCTATTTCAATTATGCTCTTCTCCTCATACAATTAGATGATATTGAAGAAGCAAAAAACAACTTCGATAAAGTCACAGAAATAGACCAGAATTATGCCCCTGCATATTTTCATAAAGCCCAACTTTTAACCAATCCTGACGATTTTGAGCAAGCAAAGAAGAACTACGAAACTGCAATTGATATTAATGATGAATATGTAGAAGCTCATTATTATCTGGCTAAATTACTGATGGGAGGTAAAGCCACCCAAAATGACGGATCCGTTTTAAACAAAAAAGATTTATTAAATGCTAAATTCCATCTTTCGAAAGTTCTAGCAATAGACGGTTTGCACACTAAAGCCTGTTATAACCTCGCTCGCATTCACTTTGAGGAAAAACATTATTCAAAAGCAAAATCTTTTCTTAGTAATGCACTGAAAATCGACCCGAGTTACTCTAAGGCTCACTATCTGCTCGGAAGAACTTCTGAATTGAATGGGGATCATGAGAAAGCTATACACCATTACAAAAAAGCAATTGAGTGTCATCCTGATTTCCCAAAGGCTTTGTTTCATTTAGGAAGGTTACTATTTATTCAAGAAGATCATAGTAATGCTGAAAAGAACCTGAGGCTTTCCTTACAACTTGATCCAACTAATCCAAAATCTCATTACTATCTCGCTAAGATACTCTCCGAGGACGAAGACCCTAACTTAGCAAAAAAACATTTTTATAAAGCTCTCGAGTTAGACCCTGACTTTGCCGAAGCATATTTTGATTTAGCATTTCATGCAGAGAAATCCGGAGATGCGAATGAAGCAAAAATACAATTTCAAAAAGCTACTGATGTGGATCAGAACTTTGCAGAGGCTTACTTCAACTTAGCCCGCCTATCGAGCTCCCCTTCTGAATACGAACTTGCAGAAAGAAATTTTGAAACAGCTTTAGAAATAAAAACAGACTACGACGAATGTCACTACTTCTTTGGTAAACTTTTAGCTAAAGGGGAAAAGATGAGCAAAGATGGCACTCTAATTATAGATCCACAACTAGATCGGGCGAATGAACAATTCAATGAAGCGATTCGGATTAACCCAAAAAACTACAAATCACATTACCAACTCGGCCTTCTGCTTTATAAGCAGGAAGATTATCTAGCTGCTTTTGATTCGTTGCAGGAAGTAATTAAAATTAATCCCAAATTTGCTGAGGGTCATTATCAACTTGCCGTATTGCTAATGGATGTGAGCGCAAAGAAGGTTTTGGATAAAAGAAGAAAGAAAAACCGAAATTCCAAAACTTCTTAAGTTCTAGAATTTCAATCTTATGGATCCCTCTTACGACCCAATCTATTATTTGAAAAGGTCGCTTGAACTAAATCCAGGGAACTGCCATGCCGCTCATTTGCACGCAAATTACTTGATTGGTAAAGGAAGTTTTAGAAAAGCGGTTCATTACCTTAATCAATTTCTTCATAACTTTGATGAACAATCCCTACTTAGAAATCTTTTAGCTAAAGCATACTTGCATCTAAATAAAATCGAAGAGGCCGAAGAATCTATCCATATCGCCCTCACTCACGAACCTAGATCAAAAGAGATTCTTTACACCGCTTTTCTTATCAAAAGGAAGAAGGGGGATAAATTTTCTGCTCTTCATTTTTTGGAAAGAATTCTTAGCCTTCACGAACAATCTAGTGAAGTTCTTTATGAAATGGCCGAATTACTTGATTCCAATACAGAGCTTGTACGAAAAATTAATGTTCTTGATATTGGATACGCTTCCAATCCTGGAAATAGAAAATTCTTCCAAAAATTAATCGAATGTTACCTTAAATATTTTGATGTCACCGCCAATGAAGATCTTCATCCACAAATGATCAGAAGCTTTTTAAATCATTTAGATAAAGAGGTGCCCTCTTATTTTCCTATTCAAATACGCCAAAAAATAACATTACGATTAAAACAAATTAGGGCAAGTAGCACCCTACTTTGAATTAATTTTTTTTGTATAAATTGAGAAAACTGGTATCGAAATAAGATAAAGCATAATCGCTATAGCTAAGGATAACCATTGCTCTTTTACAATAACAGCTGCCCCAAGTATAACAGCAATCAAAACAAAGATAACTTTCCTATTAGAAATCCTGTATTTTATACTTTTAAGGGAAATGGTTGGAATCCTTGAAACCATAAGAAAGCTCACCAACATCACCCATAAACAGACTAAGAGAGGATTGATATATTCAAATTGAACGATTCCGAATCTCTGAAGATTCACAGAAAAAACAATAGGTGATAGTAAAATGATAGCACCCGCAGGAGATGGTACTCCAACAAAGTAACTTATCGGTCTCATTGGATCTTCCTTATCAATTTCCCGACTCGCAATATTAAATCTCGCTAGACGTAGCACACAACAAGAAGTGTAAAAGATAAAAGGAACCCAGTACCAACCTTCTAAGTAAGTATCAGAAACATTAGAAATTGATAAAATCCATAGATACAAAATAATTGTCGGAGTCACGCCAAAGCTTACTGCGTCAGATAAACTGTCTAATTCCGCACCCATCTTGGAGGTGGCTTTTAGCATCCGAGCAGTCAATCCATCCACTAAATCAAAAAAGGCTGCAACAAGCACGCAAATAACTGCAGATTCCCAGTCTGATTCAATTGCAAAACGAATGCCCGTGAGACCAATACACATTCCAACAGTTGTAAAAATATTCGGAATCAAACGAACAATCAGAAATTCTTCAGGCGTCGCCCTATTTTTGCCATGATTTGATCTCATTATTTCTTGAAATTTTAGTAATATGGTTTCAATTTTGGAATTCCCATGGAAATGAATTTTAAAATCATGTTTTTATTTCCATTCACTTTAATGATTAGTTGTAAGAGATGGGATCCAAATCAGCAATTCTCTGAAGAAATATTTCAAAAGCAAAGAGTTAAAATAGCAGAACAAGTAAACTTTCAGTCGAGGAATTTCGTAGAGGCTCAGTTAGGGCAATCTCTGTCTGATATTATCATGATGTACGGAATAGACTATAAAATTTTAGCAAGCTTAACCAATGACGATTCCAATTGGCTCAGAATTGAGTATGTAAACAATAATGGTCTATCTTCTTTACCGATGAGGATCGAGTTACTTTTCAAAAACAATCGTCTGATAGAAATTCACAAAAATTAAAGTTATTCTTTAACGAAAGTCAGCATCACTTTAATGAGTGCTCCTTCGCTCATTAGGGACGGGGTTATAGACAGTAATTTGTATCCTTCTTTATCCATTTGCATTGATTTCCGGTCAATTTCTAGGGCAAGTTCACTGCTCGTATCGTCGCCCTTAATTCGAATACCCTTTGCTTTAACTACAAGTGTTTTGTAGGAACTGCTCATAAACAAACTTTTCTAAGACACAGATTTTTTTTCATTGGGAGAGGAAATTGGTGGTTCATCATCTTTCTCTCTGCCGTAATACTTATTATAATATTTATATCTAAAATATCCATAACCATAGTATCCCGAATAATAATAACCAGGGGTTTTCTTCTGAGGTAAATCATTAAGGACAACCCCTAAGATTTTGGCTCCCGTTTCATCTAGGCTCTCTAAAAGGCTCTTCGCAATTTTTCTAGATACCTTACCATATCTAGTCACAAACAATACTTCCTCTACTTTTCTTGCCATCGCAAGGGAATCCGGGAATAAACCAATCGGTGGGCTATCAATAATAATCACATCTGCAATCCCTCTGAGTACTCTATGAATACGATCAAATCCATTGCTCTCAAGTAGTTCAGTAGCAGCTCGAGTTCGACCTCCTGACGGAAGAACAAATAGATTCGGGTGGATTTGGGTTACCGTATTCTGGGCCATCTCTCGTAAGCCTGCATCGTCCGCCTGCTCTGCATTGATAAGAGATAATAAACCTTTCTCGTTCGTTATGTTACAAAATTTATGAATGCCAGGACGCCTTAAATCAAAGTCGATAAGAATCGTTTTCTTACCATGGTTAGCACAACTGTAGGCTAAATTGGCAGATATAAGGCTTTTCCCCTCACTTGGAATAGCTGATGTAACTAAAATTGTTTTGGGGTAATCGTTCAGGGAATTCATTTGAATTCGACTAAACATACTTCGAAAAGATTCGGTCAATCCATCATCTAAATCATTTCCAACAATCAAAGGTCTTTGCGTTTCTTCCACTTCAGATATTTTCGGAATACCTGCAATAAGATCACGGCCAATGAAAACCTCAACATCCCAAGGCGACTTAACTCGGTTATCCACAAATTCTAATAAAAATGGTATGATGAGAAAGATTGCTGCACCTAACATAATTCCATCTCTTTTAATCTTCACTTTATCCGGAGTAAAAGGGGCTCCTGGAAGATAAGCAAATTGCTCTTTATTAAGAGGCTCTTCCTGCTCACTTGGTAGGGCTTGTTCAATCCTTACATCGTTTAATCGGTTATGAATTTGATCCGTCGTGCGAGTCACAACTGAAAGCTGTCTGTCTAAATTCTTGAGCTTCTCTTCGATTTCACTCAAGGTTCGAGATTCTTCCTGTACTTTAGACATAGCTTGTGCAAATTCCTTTTCCTGTGCACTCAATTGGATGTGCTTATCGCGAAGGTCTTCAATCGCAGATTTAACTTCTTTATTGAGTGCTTGTTTGACCAACTGAACTTGTCTGGCATTTTCAATCATTTTGGGATGGCGCTCCAGATAACCTGATCCAGTTTCTTGGTAATCTCTTCTTTGACTCTCCAAGTCGTAGAGGGTTTGTCTCAGAGAAGGAATGGCACCGAAAGACTCGATCGCATCAATTTCAAAAAATTCTTTGATTACAGCTATATCGTCATCAATGTCTTGTGAACTAATAGATTCATTTTGGGATCCTATTCTAACCTGAATTTGAAGAATTTGTCTCAGTAGCGAATTGATACGGATCTGTTCGAGTTTGGAACGAGTTACCTCAGCCGAATATTGGCTCTTTCGAGCCGCGGTATCCTGCTTCTCATCCTCAAGAAATGGTAAGTCATATTTCCTTTTAAACTGGGATTGCTCCTCTGAGATTCGTTCCTCTTCCTGCAGACTTTTATCAAGCAAAAGCTGGAGCACATTTTTTACATTTTCTACCTGCAAGCTTTTCTGGCTCTTGTGAAGTTTTTCGTATTCGGACTGAACAACATCTGCAATAATTTGGGCCCCCCTTCCTGAGCGTGCAGTCGAATTAATCGTAAATCTAGGTCGGCCCTCTGAAGGAGGAGATACAGAAACAGAATAAGAAATCGTAGCCCCTACATCAATAGAGATACCATCTTTTAAATATGGGCTTAAAAGCTCAGATTTAAGTTCAGGTGAATCCTTAATTTTTTGGACAACATTGAGTCTTAAATCCTGACTATTTAAACCATCTAAGTGTTTAGCAACGAGACCCTGTACATGTTGATCCCGGTCGACTTTTTGAAGATTAAGTATTGCTGGTGGAGGAATTAAACGAAAAGAAGAACTAGATCTGTATAACTCTAAACCTTGAGACTTTATGTATATATAGGCTAAGGCTACAGGCAAAGAAAGGGTAAGTGCAATCAACCAGCGATCCCGTAATATTAATAAAAAATCGCCTACTCCTTTAATTTTAGATCCGGTTGAACTTCCTCCCGAATCACTGGTCATCTTGTTGTAATTTTCGTCCATCATTAAAGCAATCTTTCGGGCACTTCAATCCGGTCACCCGGGTAGATCCAAAATCTTCTTGATGTGCTGTTAACATTGCCCCCTGAGCTCAATGCCTCCACATCAACTTCGTAGGTTTTGGTATTTGTAGGACTGCCGCTCTCATCAAAAAAGGTTCTCGTTACGAAAACCCTATTTTTTTTGGCAATATCATTAAATCCACCCGCACGCGCAATGACTTCTACAATATTCATGGCCTCTACTTCCGGAGGAAATACATATGGCCCCTTTCGATTCACAGACCCGGTCAGGAAAACAACTCTCTCAGAGTAAGAAGTAATGCTCAGCAATGCCTTAGGGCGGGCAAAAATGAGCTTCTTTATGTACTCCCTTTGAATGGCTGATTCGGCTTCTTTCTTATTTTTCCCGACAAGCCTGAGATCCCCGATGTATGGCATACCGATAGTTCCATCATTTGTGAGAACGGTTTCAGTTGTACAGTCTGCTTCTCCTTGTATTACAACACGAACCCGATCTCCTGGTCTTAACTTGTAACCCGTTGGATCTTTAAGAACAGATGCATCGAAATATGCACCCTGAGCATACGAAAAGTTGATGCTAAACAAGAGGGAAGATAATGTAACGAGGAATTTTAAGCCCATTTTAACTAAAATCGGCCGGTAATTTGGGCATGAACAAGATGTCTGCCGTAACTTCCAGATTTCGAGTTTTTATCCATTAAGGTGTAGTCATATCCCGCTGATGAGGAGAAGATTTTGCTGTGCTTTTTAGACACACCAAACCCAAATCCATAGGTTTTCATGGAGGAGGAATCGACCTTACCTTGGTTAGGGTCATTGTTTGTGGAAAAAGTTTGTGGGTAGGTGTAATCAGTTATCCCAGCACTAAGATATGAAGTCCCAGAAAGAGTATCGGTAAAACGGTGAGATATTCCCGCACGCAAAGATGTAGAGAAGGTAGAAAAACCTTGGGCCGTTGGCGAAAAAGCCCGACTTAAGGAATAATTGGATGTCGTTTTAGAGTTATGCTTCCAGTTTAGAGAAACGGAAGTTATTAAATTATCTTGATTCGGTTGATTTGCGAGTTCGTAATCCACAAGACTGTAGCCCAAAGATACAGATCCGCTAAACTTCGAAGAGTATACCCCATCGGCACCAATACTTATGGAATGGTTGATCGCATCCGTTAGGTTAGACTGGGAAGTGCCATGGGCTTTGGAACGGGCGAAGGTGTAATTTGTGAAAAAGTCTAATTTTTCAGAATAAATGTAAAAAGCTCTAAGACTTAAAGGAAGTGTAGAGAAATCTAAGTTGGGCCTGTCGTCCGTGTTAGCAGATTGATAGAAACGGTATGAGTAGGATGTTCCTCCCCCTACTCCGAACTTAGCACTATGATTGTAGCGTACATTCAATCCAGCAGATATGTAAGTGTAGGAAACAAGGTCTTGATCAAGAACACTCGCCCCAACATGCTGACCGACATCAAAAGTGGACTCAAAACGGATTTTTGCATTATTTGAAATTCTCTTTTTAAGAGCAAGTGTGTCATCAAAATCTATACTTAACGAGGTAGTCGGGACGATGTTACTCATATCTCCGTTCAAAATATACTGATTGATTTGAACACCAGCAGAACCATTAATTTTGAATAAACCAAGCTTGTTAGTGAAATGTACAGCAGGCGAGAAAGTCAGGATGAAATCATGTTCACTTTCAAGTCTTGAGGTATTAATTCCTGTAGATCCGTTACTATCTTTTACAGATTTAAACTCATCGCTTGGCATCCCAAATACTCGTGAATCATAGGCAACCTTCAAAGTTGCACTTGCATCAATCCTACCAAGTTTACTTTCATATAATGCAAATAATACTGAAGTCTGCAAAAGTGCACAGGTAATATATATAAATAACCTCATAATAAGGATTTAAATGAATAATTGAATTTACAATCCTTAATGATGTCAACCTAATCATCCACCATAGTGAGTACTCTTCTAAAACTTAGTCTTGCCTATGTGATTCTGGTTACCTGGATGAAAGCAGGTCATGCTGAAGGGATCGGTTCTGTAATTTTAACCGTACTTGGTTCAACGATATTAATCTTGCACCTTTGTAGTAAAAATTTTCGGGAACGGAAAACACTTGTTATTCAACTACCCATTTTTGCACTCACAATCATTTCCGTGATTAGTTATCTAAATCCAAGATATCGGGTAATAAGCACGAAGGATATAATCGAACTAAAGATTGAGGAAGTTTTACTCAATTCGAATGACCCATCCAAAATTGAAATGATGACAAAAGCGGTGAATCTTATCTTAGACTCTGGGAAATCTTCACCTTCCACGAGTATTTCACTATTCTTTCACTTCAAAAGTACTTATTTAGATAAATTTGGCCTCAAAAAGAATGATTCAATCATAGACTTTCTAGATAATCTAGAAAAACGTTTAGAAATCCCATTTAATTCTCTCCTTCCAAGTTCGATAGTCCAAGATACTAAAATTCTAAAAAGGAATTACTTGTTTATTATTAATTTAATCATAGGTATTGTTATATACACTCATATTAAAAAGCTGTATCAAATTGATAGAATTGCCTTACTATTTG
>Ga0181597_10004511_pt1 | contig 13799 bp, 10 predicted proteins | sample 041ome_5_FD_148647 | JGI IMG/M metagenome (GOLD analysis project Ga0181597, IMG submission 148647) | Coastal salt marsh microbial communities from the Groves Creek Marsh, Skidaway Island, Georgia - 041403US metaG (spades assembly) | ecosystem: Environmental > Aquatic > Marine > Intertidal zone... | reverse complement strand
TCTTGGTACCCAACCATCGGCAACGTAGATCTGTATAAGATCCCAGCGCACAGCAGATTTGATGCTTCAGCAACTTGGACTTCTGCAGACGAGCAGCTCTCGGCGCAGTTCTACATCAATAATCTCCTTGACGAAATCGCGCTTAATGAGTTTATTGCTGCGGGCGGTCATGGTGGTCAGGTGTTCCTAGGCTCACCGACTAACCATCGTGAGATGGGTCTGATCGTAAGATGGATACCCGAGCTGTAATAGCCGGCTAAACGCTTTTTTGAAAAGCACAGACGGACGCGCCGCAAGGCGCGTCCCGTTTGTCCCGAGTCCCCCCTGTTTTAAGTCCCTTCCCTCTTTAACCCCTTCCCCTTTTTAACTCCTACCGCTTTATATTTGTTACCAGAAAACTGCGTTCGTGAGCTGCTGTGGCTTAGTTTTTGAACTGATCGAGGGAGGCGATGCGCGCGAGGGTTGCGCGACCATGATCAATGGTCCATTGGCCTATTTGGCGCGAGTTTTGCGCCGAGTCCCAACTGCGACCGCGCAGGTACTTTACCGCTGCACGTAAGCAGTGCACCGAATCTGAACGCTCTAGCGCGCTGCAGGCGATCAAGGCTGGGTAGCCGTTTTCATCCTGCAGGCTTTCCAGCAGCGCAGCTTCCACTTGCGGAACCAGATGCGGCAACTGCACTGCGCATTGACTCAGCCAAGACGACAGAGCAATCGCGCTGAGATAGCGCATCTGCCCCATCATACGAAGTCTTGGCTCGGTCTCGGCATCTGTCCCCCACTGCGGAACAGTCCCCGACAAGAAATGACGCATGCGCTCAATGGCATGCTCGTCAAAGGCCCCCAACGCGGCGCAGGCATCGAGGGTTACACGGATCACACTTGGTTCAGGATCATCCAGCAGCTTAGCCAATCGACTAGCATGCTCACCAACCACCACCGGTCCCGAGTCACCCAGGGCATAGACCGCATTAATCCGTATCCACGGATCCGTATGGTCAAGCAGGTTCGCCAGTGCCGCCACCGCAGGCTCGCCGATGGCGCTTAAGGCGATGGCCGAATCCTCCGGCGTAAATTGCCCATCGAGAAAAAAACGCCCCAAATGACGCTCCTGCGTATTGGCCGGCAGCTTAGATGCGCTCTTGTCGTGCCGACCTTGGCCCGCACTGGAAAGCAGATCGGCCACCAGCGCCTCAACGGCCGCCGCACCCAGCGCTACCAGACCGTATAACGACGACAACCGCTGTTGTTGATCCGGGCTTTTCATGGCCGCGATCAGCGCAGCCACATCTGTATCGAGGGGCGGATCATTGTGGGTTGAGCTAGGGTCTTCACCGCGCAACCAACGCCAAATCGAACTCCACGCATCCGGCAACTCATGGTGAGTATGCAGATTGCTCGGCGTACACCACTGCGGCTCGACACTGTGCCAAGTTGGCCGCGTTGGGTTTTCGCAGCGCAGGGCGACAAATTTCATCATGTAGCGCATCTGTTCGCTGTTGTTCGGCGAACCGGCATGCACCAAATCAAAGTGTGCAATCACCACAGAGCCTGCGGGAATTTCCTGCATAACCGCCTGTTCTGCTCGCAGATCGTGCAGTGTGGCGTACAGGTGGGAGCCCGCCAGAAATCGCGTTGGCCCCATAGCCATGGAGGTCGCATGGGGAAAATAAAAAACGTTGGCGGCGCGAGGCCTATGCCAGCGCGTGCGCCCGCATGAGGCATGCGAGTCCTGATGCCAAGCCGAGGCGGATATTGAACCACGGGCCATCTTCGGCTGAGTGGCAAAAGCCGTTATCTGCGATGTATCGGTGGCATCAGAGCTGGTCTCTGAGTCAGCCTTTAGGTCAGCCTCTGCGACAGCCCCAGCAGCACCGGCTTTGTCCGTGGAAGCTTCGGTAGTACCCAGCCCCAGTGGATCGCTGTTATGGGGAAAACGATGTGGCAGGAACACAAACCCCTCGCCCAAAAGGCTTGTTAGCGCACCTTGCACGGCAGCAGACTCACAAAGTTGATTTAGCGCTGGGACGCGGGGCACGATGTTGTCGCCGGGATGCGGTAACTCGTATTCCAGCGCATAGGCGATTTGTTTGGTCACGCGCTGGTGAAAATCTGGCGCGAGCGCTGAATCGATAATCACAAACCCGTCTGCGATAAAGCGCCGCACCTGATCATCACTTAACAACTGCTGGCTTTGTTCACTCATCACGCTTCTGCACTTTTATCTGCACTTTTATCTGCACTTTTATCTGCGCCAACTTTTGCTCCATGAAGCCGCGCCCGACGACAACGCGGTCGGCGATCACTGGCCAACCAAAACGAAGGAAAACAGCTGGGCCGATACCACCGTAAATTCAAGGCGCACTCGGCTCGTCGCAAGGGTAGTCGCGAGAGGCGATGCTGGCACGACCACACCATTGGTTGTCGAGCCGGTGATGCTATTTTCGGCAATCACCTCGTAATTGTGGTTCAACAGCTTCACGACGATGGAGCCTTGGGGCATCACATCAGCGGTGAGCTGAATTTCTTCGCCACGATAGTCAATGAGGTTTGTTGTAAGTGTACCGGGCTGATCTTGATTGATTGGGCTGTAACCCGCAAAACCATCGGTCCGCAACGTGGCGAGGGCCAAGCAGCCGTTGCGCCAGCCAAAGTGCAACCAATCGCTGCCACCATAGTAGAGGCGCACTTCATCGTCTAAAAACACCGGCCCAGCACAGGCATAAACACAGCCGTAATCATAGTCCAGTTCCGCGTCACTACAGCCAATCAGGGCATTACCAGGGTCAATACGCTGCCACGATATCGTGTCATCGCTGTAGGCCAGTTCCGTCCAAGCCCGGTCGGAAACCTGATCGTGAATCACCAATAAACCAAGGTATGCATCGCCGTGGGGAAACACGGTCATTGCGTATGGCTGCTCTTCCCAGCATTGCGCATCGATCACCACGGTCGGCTCTGACCAGTTCACAAAGTCACTGCTTTCAATTCTCGCCACCCTGCGACACCAACCATGATTGGTCTTGGACTCTTCGCCCACCAGCACACGGTCGGTCTTGATCCAGTCACGGGTAAAGGCCACATATTTATTCAACTGCGGCACCCACATCGCATTGTTGTGGGTATCGCCTGCCAACTGACAGTTAATCTTTTGCGGCGTGGACCATTCGATGCCATCTGCTGAGAAGCTTACGCTTAGGCCCTGAAAAAGCGCCTTGTAGCGGCGGCTAGGGTCTTCCTCACTGTCATCCCTGAAGATGCCCGAGCCGTGCACGCGGCGCATGACAAGGTTGTTGCGCTCGCTGCCCTCGTATTCGACCAAGCCCAAGTCGGGTTTTTCCCAAGTAATGCCGTCCCGAGACTGCGCATAACACACGCCCATCTCCTGCTGTGCATGGCCCTCAAAGGGTGACTCAAGTCGCTGCGCCAGCGTCATGCCGTGGGCGGCATGGGCGACGATGAAGGGGCTATACCAGCATTGATACAGGCCCCGGTCAGAATCAAAGACAATGTTCCCATACAGGTTATCGAACCTGCGCTCCCATGGATGCTCTTCCACGAATAGCGGGTTTGCAGGATGCTTAGTCACCGTGCCTACCCGCAGTGCCAAGTTAGCGGTGGCCCAAACGTTAGCCTGGTTTAGCAGTAAAAACCTGCGCTCAGCCTTTTGCTTAATGATGTTATCGCCAAATCTGTGTCTCTCAACGATACTAGGGCGCAAATAAATTGAGTAAAAGCCAGCCTGTTGGTTTGAACCGTCTTGCAGAAAAAATTACCACCCACAATTGCTCTAAGCTCCGTTTGCAATGCGCTGAGCGCGAACCATGCAGCAACCTAACGCAGAAATAACAGCAGCATTGCTTACCGAGAGTACTCTGCAACAAGCCGTAGACACCCTGCAGGAACAGGGCTATGTCATTTTGCCCCAGGTGCTGCCCGAGGCTTGGGTGACGGCCACCCGCTCGGCGTTCACCGCTAAGCTGCAAGGGGGCTATCGCGACAGGCCAGCCAGTCAAAGCGGACACGGCGGCTTCGAGCCGCCACTTAAGGCGCCGTTTTTAGATCCACAGATCATCGAAAATCCTGCGGTAATGCAGGTACTAGAGCGCGCACTGGGCGAGCATTTTTTCGGCTGCCTGCCCTACGGTTGCAACACCGCGTTTCCCGGCAGTGGCATACAAAACGTCCACCGAGATTGTGGGCACTTGTTTCCCGAGCTGAACCAAGCATTACCGCCAATGCTTGTCGTAGTGAATATCCTGCTCGATGACTTCACCGCAGCTAACGGTGCAACAGAAATCTGGCCAGGCTCCCATCGCCTGGTTGATGCGGATCAGGCGGAGATCAACACGCTGAAAATTTCACCAAGTCGCTGGTCGGACTACCCTCGGGTGCAAGTGACGGCGCCCGCAGGTTCTATCGTCATTCGTGATATGCGCACGTGGCATCGAGGTATGGCCAACACCACCGATACATTACGCACCATGCTGTCGCTGGTGTATTACCGTCAGTACGCTTTGCCGGACAACTTACATGCCAGTGAGGAGAGCCTTAAGGATACTGCGCTAGAGCAGCTATCAGATCGAGCCAAATGGATTTATCGGCTCTGGCGCTAGCGCCAGCGGCAGAGGAGGTCTGGCCGCCATCTACGCCGTCGGATAAATGGGGGATATCAACCAGTGCCCATCTTTCTTTCGCCTTTCTTTCGCCTAACCATCGAAGCCAAATTGCCAAGTCAAAACTGAGAGAAGTGCTATGTCCACGGTGTTAGGCATCGACATTGGTACCCAGAGCGTCAAGGTGCTTTTTTATTGCGCAGACACCAAGCAGTGCACGGCACAAGCCAGCGCACCGTTGGCCATACACCGCACCCATGACGGCGTTGCTGAACAACAGGCGCATTGGTGGATCGACGGCCTGCACGCAGCACTGCGGCAGATAGCACCCAGTGTGCTCGCTAGCGTGAAGGCCATTGGCGTATCAGGTCAGCAGCACGGTTTCGTGCCTATCGATGCCAGCGGCCAACCACTGGTGCCGGTTAAGCTGTGGTGCGACACGTCGACGACCGCAGAGTGTGACTATCTCACCGCGAAGATGGGCGGTGCCGATGCCTGCATCGCCGCCCTAGGCAATCCGATTTTGCCGGGCTACACGGCATCGAAACTGCTGTGGTTTCGCCAGACCCACGCAGATTTGTATGCGCAGATGGACTGCATACTGCTGCCCCATGACTTCATCAATTTCTACCTGACCGGCGCAACGACCATGGAGGCTGGTGATGCCTCGGGCACAGGCTTTATGGACATTGGCGCGCGACAGTGGTCCCAACAGATGCTCGGCATCATCGATCCAAATACAGACCTGCGCGATCGCTTACCCAGCATCGGTACTTCGATGGCACCAGTCGGCCAACTGCTACCCAGTATTGCCCGAGAGCTGGGACTCCCGTCGGGCATACCCGTGGCCCCGGGCGGCGGCGACAATATGATGGGCGCCATTGGTACCGGCAACGTTAAGCCCGGCGTGGTCACCATGAGCTTGGGCACCTCTGGCACCATCTACAGCTTTGCAGAAGCGCCGGTCACCGATCCCAACGGCGACATCGCGGCCTTTTGCTCGTCCACGGGTGGTTGGCTGCCGCTGGTTTGCACCATGAACTGCACAGTCGGCACCCAGCTCATGCAAGATCTCTTTGGTACGACGATCAGTCAGTTTGAGGCGAACCTACGAAATTCTGCCCGCGGCGCCCAAGGTGTGATCGCGGTGCCCTTCTTCAACGGTGAACGTACCCCCAACCTGCCTGGCGGCAAGGCGTGCCTGTTTGGTCTCGATGGACAAAACATGCGCGAAGAACATTTTCTGCGCGCCACCGTAGAAGGCGTGACCTTCGGCCTTCGCGCTGGGCTTGCGCTGTTGGCCAAACAAGGTATGACGGCGCAGGACATAGTGCTTACCGGTGGCGGCGCTAACAGCCCCGCTTGGCGACAAATCGTCGCCGACATTTGCAACGCCCCGGTGACGGTGCTCACGAATCCAGAGGCTGCGGCTCTGGGTGCTGCGCTGCAGGCCCTCGCCAGCCTCACTGGCGCCGACATCCAAGCACTAGCTGACGAACACCTTACAAGGGCTACCGACGCATGCTGTCTGCCCCAGCCCGACGCAGTGGATTTTTATCAAGAGCACTACCACGCTTATCAACAGGCAGCAGCCCACGTCGAAGCCCTATACCGCGAGGACAGGCCACTATGACCATTGCGATTGTTGGCGAGGCCATTATCGATTTTATGGCCAACGCACAGGGGGAGTATCGGCCCCATCTCGGCGGATCGCCCTACAACGTTGCCGTTGGGCTGGCCAGAAACGGCGAATCCGTCAGCTATTTATCACCTTTTTCCTGCGATAACTTTGGCGAACTGATGCATTCGAGCCTGCGCCAGGAAGGCGTGCAAATTCCGCTGCAGCGGCGCTCGCGCTATCCAACTTCTCTGGCTCTTGTCACCACCGATGCAAACAGACAGCCGAGCTATACCCTGTATCGCCAAGGCATTGCCGACACAGACATTACCTTCGCTGAAATCGCCGCCCAATTGCCCGCGGATCTCACGGTTCTGCATACCGGTTCGCTGGCGATCACGCCCAGCCAGCTACCTAAGATACGCGAGCTATTGCAGCTCATGCAGCGGCGCTCAATCGTCATCAGCCTAGACCTCAACATTCGACTCGGCGCGAGTCTAGACACGGATGCCTATCTCGAAGGCGTCCGCTCACTGTTGCCCTTCGCTGACCTCATCAAGGCCAGTGACGAAGACCTAGCGCCGCTGCAGTTTGCTAGGGATGCTGAGCGCGCCGCGCGGATAGCCCACGGGCAACAGGGTAAGGGTATGTTTGTGTTGACTCAGGGCGCCGGTGAAACGGTGTTGTTTGCCGGCGACAGGGTCATGCGATGCACACCGCCAGCGGTTGCTGAGGTTCGCGACACCGTCGGCGCCGGTGATACATTTTACGCTGCGCTGCTGGCATGCCTTCGGCGCAATGGCAGCTGCAAGTTGCCAACAATCCACGATGCCGCGACCACTATCGGCGAGACGGCTTTGTTGCAGATGCTTCAGTATGCCAACGCCGCCGCGGCAATTAATGTCTCGCGAAGCGGCTGCGCACCGCCTACTCGGGCGGAAATTCAGGCCTTACTCGATGCCTAAGCCAAAGCGCGCCAAACCGGCGAGCTAATAAGGATTAGACGGCGACATCAGCCACGACTGTAAGACGTGTACCTTCGCACTACCGCCGACGGCAAATAGGCTCACGCCCAAGCTGTCCGTGCGGGCAGGATAAATGCGCCGCGCGACGGCCTGTCTGTCATTGGCAAACACTTCAATCACCGACTTATCGATAAATATGCGCAGTCGCAGTCTTTCGTTTGCATCCAGCAAAAACGGCGCCGTCTCAATGGCCTTGGGTGAGTCCGCTGGCCCGGACTGACGCGTATCGACACTCAAGCCGCCCTGCTCTGGGGAATAGGCAATAATCGTTTGCTCTTCGCCATTCGGCGCCACACACACTTTGATGCCAAATTCACTGGCATCAGCGCTATCCATTTCGACGAACAGCTCAAGGCTATCGCCGCTCACACCGTCAAGGAACAGATCGGCACCCGCAGGCACGTCGATGTCGTACAAATGCGCAGGCCTGTAACGCAGCCGCTCGATTTCTGCTGCCACCTCAATACGCAGGTAACCTTCCGCACCCCGATCGGTGCCCAAGGAAATCACCCGAGGCAAGCTCATAACACCCGACCAGCCAGCCTCGAAACGTGCATTAATACCGGCAAGGTCCAACAGCCAGGCCCACATGATTCTTCTGCCCTGCTCGTCGCGCAGACTCTCAGGAGCAAAGAAAACATTGTCGGTCCAACTCATTTGCCCGTGAGCTTGAGGATAGAACTGCTCGTTTTTCCACTCGCCAACATAGTAGCGGCAGCCCATCCGATGGCTGATACAGAGCAATATGTCCTTATCCCCCAGCCGGAACAATTCCGCACAGGAGACATCTTCATTGAGGGAGACCCCGTCGATGCCATGAGCAAACAGGTCGCCAACGTAGCGCCACTCACCGTCCATGGTGGGGGATTTGGCAATGGCAGGATGCTCGCCACCGAAAATCGCGTAGTAATGCCCGTTTTCATACCACGCAAAGGGATCCCAAGATCGATAGCGCTCCTGACCCGGAGCATGGCTCGCCGGAGGCGGCGTGATCGGATTTGCCGCCAGCTTCTCCCAGTCATCGAGATTGTCATCGAGCGCAACTGCGAGCGCATTACCCTGCCCCACTTGGTGATAGCAAATGGTCGGCACCCCGTTTTCATTGAGAAAGCAGTTGCCACTGTACATACCCTCAACCAATCCCGTGGGGTGGTGACGCCAGTGGCACAAATCGGTACTGGACACATGCCCCCAATGATCGGATTTCTTGCCGAGGCGCTTGTCTTGAAAGATGTAAAAAAGGTGGTAACGGCCCTGCCAAAAAATGGCGCCGTTGGGATCGAAAGGCATGGCGACGCCCTCGGGTGCAACAAAGTGATACCCCGGTCGCCAGCGATCATTTAGCAATTGCTCGCGATGGGCGCGCACAATCATCGCGGTCGCATCGATGGCATCCTTGCGGGCCTGACTTGCGTCGTCCATTGGTCCGGATTCCCAATCGATCACTTGGGAGTAGACAATGCGCCAGACACCGTCGGCTTCTTTGCGCAGTTGGTGCTTTTGTGTGGTTCTGCCTTTTGCGGTGTCTGTGCGCACTGGGCTGAAGGTGGCCTCATCACCATCGACAAGGATGTCAACAGTGCGCAAATCTATCGTGATCTCGAGCTTGGCATCGCCAACGGCGGAGGCAATATGCCAATCCTTCTGGGTACGCTTGGTGAACCCTTTGTCGTCTGTCCACTGGTCTGAATAAGAACTCACAACCGCGTCGACATCGTCATTCATTCGTGCAGCGACATGGGCCTGCATGGCCGCTAAAACCTCGCTTTCCACACTCACCGTAATACTCCCAGAGGTTGACCGTTTGACCCTACGCAGGCGTCTGATAAGTCTCAAGCGAGGGCCTGCACATGCCCCCCAAAAATCAAAATTCGCCGGTTTGTGGCGAGCCACAACAAATTTGGGGGAATTACCCCCCATATCGCTACTGGCCGCTACAGCCTGCTGGGCCGATCATATATCTTGCATCAGGTTCCAATGTGGCAATGACTGAGGAGGGTTCATGACCGCAAACTACGAAGAAATACGCTACGACATTGAAGATGGTGTGGCCACCATTACCATCAACAGACCGGACCAACTCAACGCCTTGACGGATTTGACCCAAGCCGAGATTCGTCACGCCTTAGGACAGTCAGAGAGCAACCCAGAAGTTATCGGTACCGTGCTAACCGGCGCAGGTCGCGGATTTTGCTCCGGCGTAGACATGAACGCCCTAGGCGGCATGAGCGAAGCCGGCAAGCGGCTCGGCAATAGCTACGAGCACCTCAAGGCCGATCCGGGCAACCCCGACGACGATCCGAATTACAAATCATCGCCGAGCTACTTTCTTGGCCTGCGTAAACCCCTGATCGCTGCGGTTAACGGCGCCGCTGCTGGGCTGGGCTTCAGCTATGCGACTTTTTGCGACATGCGCTTTATGGATAAGAGCGCCAAGATCGTGACCTCATTTGCACCCAGGGGCCTGATCGCAGAGCACGGCACCAGCTGGATGCTGCCCAAGTTGGTTGGCCCCTCAAATGCTTTGGACATGAATTGGAGCTCGCGCAAAATCAATGGCGAAGAGGCCTTTCGCCTTGGCTATGCGAACCGACTTTGCGAAGACGGTGAATGCGTTGGCGAGGCCCAGCAATATCTGAAGGACATTGCACAAACCTCAGCACCAATGTCGATCATGATGATGAAGCGACAGATTTATAAGCACCTCAGCAAGGAGCTGGGAGACGCCATGAGCGAGTCCAACGTCTGGATGGACGAAAGTCTGGCGCGTAGCGACTTCAAGGAAGGGGTTGCTTCCTTTGTTGAGCGCCGACCGCCTAGCTTCGAAAAAATCGACGTTTCCGAGTAAACCCAGAAACACGGGGGCAAGCCCATGGCCTTTAGCACGATCGATGTCACCACCGATGACTTCGTCACCACCATTACGCTGAACCGGCCGGAACGGTTAAACGCGCTGACGTTGACCATGGCCGATGAGCTTTTCGACGCCCTGCATGCTCATGACCAAGACGACGCGACCCGGGTTTTCATCATTACTGGCGCAGGTCGAGGCTTTTCCGCTGGTGCAGATCTCGCGGACTCAGCGAGCGAGACGCATCAGGCCACCAACAGCCCGACCTTGGCGGAACGGCTTTATCAGGCGCTGGTGGACATCGAAAAACCCGTTATTGCGGCAATCAACGGCGTTGCCGTCGGCGGAGGCTGCACGCTGACGCTGCTTTGCGACATACGGCTTGCAGCCGAGAGCGCCCGATTCCAACTACCCTTTACTAAACTCGGCATATCGGCGGAACTGGGTTCGACTTATACGCTGCCCAAGTTAGTCGGTTCAGCAAAGGCTATGGAATTGGTGCTGACGTCAAAAATGATTACCTCTGCCGAGGCTCTTGAGATCGGCCTGATCAACCACCGCATTGCGGATGATCAGTTGCTGGCCGACGCCACCGAGATGGCGTCACATATCGCCAGCATGCCACCGCTGTCAGTGCGCACGAACAAAGCGACACTGAAGCAGGCTGCCGATCAACAGACCCAATTTCGCACCGAGAATATGGCCCTAGCCATGCTCAAACAAACTGCGGACGCCAAGGAAGCGGCAGCGGCATTTCGCGAAAAAAGAGATCCGCTGTTCACGGGGCGCTGACAGCTCTACCTGTCAGGGCACTTGGTGGCTAGCGACACATACCTGAAGACGACAGAGGCGATGTCTTAATGACAGAAGAAGAGGCTTATCTTTTTGATCTTCGCGGCTTCATTGTCGTTAAGAACGCATTACAGCCAAACCAGATTGACGACCTATCCCAACGGCTGGAAGCCCATCGCAGCAGCAATTCCAGTCCAATCCTCGGGTCGGATCGAACGATATTGGGCGACGACAAAGATGCCTGGTCAGCGCCATCCTTACTCGAGCTTGGCGGCGCATACCTCGATCTGATCGATCTGCCCACCATCGCGCCATACTTGACCAAACTGCTCGGCGAGCACTATCGCCTCGACCACGACTACGCCAAGATCGACAGCAAGATGCCCGACCGGGAAAAAACGCTGTATCTGCATGGTGGCGGTCAGGGCGCAGGCGGCCCAGCAGATCTCGTAGGCCCAAGTGATGGTGGGCAGTGTTTTTACCGCTACAGCAATGGGCGCTTCTTTAACGGCTTGGTGGCGGTAGCGTTCGAGCTGGACGATGTGCGAGCAAGCGATGGCGGCTTCGCCTGTGTACCAGGCAGTCATAAGTCCAATATCGGCCTGCCCGCAGCGTGGCGCCACAGCAAAACCCAAGCCGAGGTTCCTGACTTCGTGCAGCGAGTCGCCGCAGCCGCTGGCGATGCGATCATTTTCACCGAAGCCTGTGCCCATGGCACGGTGCCCTGGGAGGGCAAACCGGGCAACGAGCGCAGAACCCTGTTCTATAAGTACTGCCCCCATGCCGTGGCTTGGAGTCCGTGCTATTACAACGCCGACAACTATCCAGACTTAAGCGCAGAGCAGCGGCAGATGCTCATGCCGCCCAGCGCCTTCGGCAGCCATGCGGTTAGCCAGAAAATTTGGCAGCGGGCGCAGGACGAACAACGAGAACTCCAGCAGCGACGCGCCGAAACTCAGGAACCGACATAAATTCTGCGGGTAACATGCCGGCACGCACTGACAGGCACATTCGATCAATCACTAGGCAGATAACATGAGCAGTACACCCTATCTTCCGGCAAAAATTTTCAATTCTCACAACGAAATCACGCCGCGGGTGATGGTCGCGCCCCAGCGCTACATTCAAGGCCCTGGGGTGTTGAACCAAATCGACCGCTACCTGTCTTTGCTCAATGTTAAGCGGGTAGGAATACTCGCATCGCAACGGGGCCAAGCTGCAGAAGGCCAGCGTATTGCCGAAAAGCTCAACAACGACAGCATCGATTGTGTTGCCGCCGTCTTCGCCGGGGAATGTTCATTGGAGGAGGTCGAGCAACATGTCGCGACGCTGGCTGAAGAGAATCTCGACTGCCTGATTGCGGTCGGTGGCGGCAAACCCGTCGATGCAGGCAAGAGCATCGCCTACCGCCTAGATATTCCAGTGGTCATCGTGCCGACCCTTGCGTCCAACGACGCCCCTTGCTCAGCGCTGTCCGTGCTGTACACACCCGAAGGCGCCAACGACGTGGTGGAATTTTATCCCACCAATCCGGCACTGGTGATTGTCGATACACAAATCATCGCCGCTGCTGACGAGCGCTATCTGGTGGCCGGCATGGGCGACGCCATGGCGACGTGGTACGAGGCCCGCGTGTGCCTGCAGAACCCAAATGCGCTAACGCCCATTGGTGCTCGCCCGACGCTTGCGTCTTGCGCCATGGGTGAGGTTTGCGCCCATACGCTGTTTGAACACGGCGAAGCCGCCAGTCGCTCTGTGGTTGGCAATACCTGTGACGATGCATTAGAGCGCGTGGTGGAAGCCAATACGTTGCTCAGCGGCATTGGCTTTGAAAGTGGTGGCCTTGCCCTTGCCCACCCAATCGCGCTGGCATTTACCCAAATCGAAAACATCCACCACAACTATCTGCACGGTGAAATGGTCGCCATGGGCACCATGATTCAGCTCGCCATGGAAGACTCAGCTGATGCTGAAAAGGTCGCCCACTTCTTCGCGAATGTTGGGCTGCCCATACACATGGCGCAGCTATCACTGTCGCCAAAGGATTCAGCCGCCCTAGACACCATTATCGAAGCGACGCTGAAGAACAAAAATGCTCACCACATGCCGATGCCGGTCACGGCTGATTCGCTGCGCGACGCCATGCTTAAGGCCAACGAGTTGGGTATGTCTGTTGCCGCTGATATCGGTGATACCGCCTACCGCCGGTTACAAACAGGTTAGTCTGCTTGCTACCGCGCCGCGCGAGCAAGGCTACTCCAGCACCCTCGCCAAGCGGTCTAGGCCACGACCTCGCCGAAGAACGACCCTATCGAGTCGATGGCCGCGCGCGCCTCAGGAATGTTGGTGAATATCTGAAAGTCGTGAAACCCGTATGCGAAAACTTCGATCCGACTATCAACACCTGCAGCGCTGGCGCGTTGCTGCAGCTGAGTAGAGTCATCACGCATTGGCTCGGTGTCGACCACCTGCAGCAAAAGCGGCGGCAAACCCTCGTGATCACCAAAGAGCGGCGACACACCTACCGTATCCAGCGGGTAATCCCCCGCATAGCCGCGCATGCCCGTACAAAACTCCGCACGCCGCGCGCCATAGCTTTCGCCACTGGCCGTGCCGTCTAACCAGGCCGATAGCAGCGCTGCCGCCCCACCCAGCGCTAGGCCTTTTTCCTTCAGCGTTAACAAACTCGCCAGCGCCAGACCACCACCGGCAGAATCGCCTACCCACATGATCCGCTTAGGCGCGACGCTTTGGCTCAGTTCGACAAAGGCAGAGACCGCATCGTTCAATGCCGCAGGATAGGTATGTTCCGGTGAGAGGCGATAGTCGAGTCCATACACCGGCACCCCACACGCCAGCGCAAGGTAGGCCATAAAGGACTTGTATCCATCCAAGGA
>Ga0181597_10004506_pt1 | contig 13808 bp, 16 predicted proteins | sample 041ome_5_FD_148647 | JGI IMG/M metagenome (GOLD analysis project Ga0181597, IMG submission 148647) | Coastal salt marsh microbial communities from the Groves Creek Marsh, Skidaway Island, Georgia - 041403US metaG (spades assembly) | ecosystem: Environmental > Aquatic > Marine > Intertidal zone... | reverse complement strand
TAAATAGATTGGACACTATCCAACTGGAGTTAGTGAAATGTCACAACGGGTCTGTTTGGGTGTAATTATTGGGGTGCATGGTATAAAGGGTCTAGTGCGCATCAAAAGCTACACGCAAACAGATAGTGATATAGTCTCATACGGAAATCTCGAAGACGCGGCTGGAAATAAGTTACACTTGAAGATAAAGGGGCGAGTAAAATCGGGCTTATTGGCAGAAGTTGCAGGAGTTATTGATCGAACTGGCGCTGAAAAATTAAAAGGGGAGAAGCTTTTTATTGCAAGAGATGCGTTGCCTGTTCCTGATGATGACGAGTTTTATTATGCCGACCTCATTGGTCTTTCAGTTTATAACCATAAAGATGTTTTTATTGGCATAGTGAATGGCCTGCATGATTTTGGGGCCGGAGAGCTGCTCGACGTTGAACTAGACGGGTCCGATAAGTCAACTTTAATTCCATTCACTAAAGAATGTGTACCTTTAGTCGATCTAGATGCTAAAAAAATTATAATAGAACCAATCTTGGGTTTAATTGATGACAGCGACGACAATTTTAATGGCAAAATAACCCCTGAAAAGAATGGGGAGTCCAAACCGTGTATGTAAAAGGACCACGATATTCGTGGAATGCAACTGTTCTAACCCTGTTCCCTGATATGTTTCCGGGGCCTCTGGGTCAATCTTTAGCTGGAAAGGCATTAAAAACAGGTATTTGGTCACTAAAATCACTAGACATTCGAGCTTTTGCGGGCGATAAGCACCGCTCAGTGGACGCGCCGCCCTTTGGGGGTGGAGCTGGAATGGTTTTGAGACCAGATGTGATGGACGCTGCGTTAGCCTCTGTAGATCAGTTGCCGGGGCGCAGAATATATCTCTCTCCGAGAGGTAAAAGTTTTGATCAGTCGGTAGCAGAATCTTTAGTTGAAGACCCAGGCGTGGTCCTAATATGTGGGAGGTTTGAAGGTCTTGATCAACGGCTAATAGATGCCAGAAACTTGGAAGAGATAAGTGTTGGTGACTATGTCTTATCGGGTGGTGAAATTGCTAGCTTAGCCGTCCTTGACGCCTGTGTTAGGTTATTGCCAGGCGTATTAGGATCGGAAGAAGGGTTAGAAGAGGAAAGTTTTACAAAAGGGTTGCTTGAGTACCCTCTTTATACTCAGCCAAGGGAGTGGAAAGGAAAAACTGTTCCGGAAGTCTTGTTGTCAGGCCACCATGGAGATATAAAAACATGGCAGCGTGAGCAAGCAGAAATGGTTACACGGGATCGGCGTCCAGATCTTTGGGCACGGTATCTGGAAAGAAGTTGAATATGGAAAGGTCCTGTTACTGCAGAGGCCTCAATAAAATATGGAGTTGGGCGGATGAACATCGTCGAAAAGATTAGCAAGGATCAAATTGATAAAGTATTGGAAAGCAGACCTATTCCAGAATTTGGGCCTGGCGATACACTAAAGGTCCATGTCAAAGTGGTTGAGGGTACGCGAGAGAGGGTTCAAATTTTCGAAGGCGTATGTATCGCGCGAAAGGCTGACTCTATTAATTCTAACTTCACGGTACGAAAGATTTCGTATGGTGAGGGCGTAGAAAGGGTTTTTCCCCTATATTCCCCAAGGATAGATCAGATAGAAGTTGTTCGACGGGGTAGAGTGCGTCGAGCCAAATTATACTATTTGAGAGGACGCAGAGGTAAATCGGCAAGAATTGCAGAAAAAATTCAGCGTACAAGCAAAAGTTCTTAGAGCTAATAGCAGAGTTACAAATGTGAATCATCTTAGCTGTACGAATTAAGAACCCTTGGATAATTGGGCAAGATCTATTATCAATATGATGATACAGTAAAGCGTTTGGCCTGTTGTCCAATAAGTTAAAAATCAGCTTTGTCGATTAGATTTTTTTAATTAGAGTTTTTAAGGGATACGTACCGACTCCCACGTGGGAGCTTCTGGGGTACGACATTGGTAGTAATGGGAGACGCTGTAAGATGTCAAAACCACGCACACTTTTTGATAAAATTTGGGATGCTCATCTAGTTGACACGCAAGATGACGGCACTTGCTTAATATATATCGATAGGCATCTTGTTCATGAGGTTACAAGTCCGCAAGCATTCGAGGGACTAAGAACCGCTGGCAGACAGGTTAGGAGAACTGACCTTACGTTAGCTGTGGCCGATCACAATACGCCAACCACCGATATATCAGAGGGCATTGCCGAGGAAGAGTCCCGCATCCAAGTCGAAACCTTAGAGGAAAATGTTAAAGAATTTGGTGTTCCTTATATTGATCTCAACGACGCGCGGAGGGGCATAGTCCACATTATTGGCCCAGAACAAGGTTTTACCCAACCAGGCATGACAATCGTTTGTGGTGATAGCCATACCGCAACACACGGCGCCTTTGGTGCTCTGGCCTTTGGAATTGGCACGTCCGAGGTAGAGCACGTCCTAGCCACGCAGACATTACTCCAAAAGCCGGCCAAAAATATGAGGGTAACTGTAGAGGGGTCTTTGCCAATTGGCGTGACAGCAAAAGATGTGATCCTTGCAGTAATCGGAAAAATTGGAACAGCGGGTGGTACAGGACATGTCATCGAGTTTGCAGGTGAAGCAATTAAAAATCTTTCTATGGAATCAAGAATGACTGTCTGTAATATGGCAATTGAGGGCGGCGCGAGAGCCGGTATGATTGCCCCAGATGAGACCACCTTTGAATATATGAAAGGAAAGCCGATGGCACCAAAAGCTGGGGCTTTTGAACAGGCTGTAGCTTATTGGAAGACATTACCGTCAGACGAAGGTGCTGTATACGACAAGGAAGTTTTACTTAAGGGTTCTGATATAGTGCCTCAGGTTACTTGGGGCACTAACCCTGAAGAAGTGGTACCAATAACGGGGCTAATCCCTAACCCAGATGATATTGAGGATGCAGTCAGGCGTTCAAAAATTGAACGATCTATCGAATACATGGGTTTAAAAGCGGGAACTCCTATATCGGAGGTCCAAATTGATAAAGTTTTTATAGGGTCCTGCACGAATGGTCGTATTGAGGACTTGAGAGCGGTCGCAAAGGTTGCGAAAGGTAGGAAAGTTGCTTCGGGAGTTCACGCTATGATTGTTGCGGGCTCGGGGCTGGTTAAAGAACAAGCAGAAGAAGAAGGCCTTGGAGCCATCTTCGAAGAAGCTGGCTTCGACTGGCGTCAGGAACCCGGGTGTTCTATGTGTTTGGCGATGAACGCCGATAAGTTAGAGCCGGGCGAACGATGCGCTTCTACGTCAAACCGAAACTTTGAGGGAAGGCAAGGCCCTGGTAGTCGAACGCACCTAGTTAGCCCAGCAATGGCGGCTATGGCCGCAATAAAAGGTCGCTTGGCCGATGTTCGTGATTTGTAGAAGTCAAGGGAGGGTTGAATAATGGAGAAATTTGATAAGCATAGAGGCGTTGCAGCGCCCCTTAATATGATTAACATCGACACCGACAAATTAATTCCAAAACAATTCTTGAAAACTATAAAAAGAACTGGATTAGGGAAACACTTATTCAACGAGATCCGGTTTAATGCCGATGGAAGTGAAAATGAAGACTTTGTTTTGAACAAGCCAGCGTATCGTGAGGCAAGTATACTAGTAGCTGGCGATAACTTTGGTTGTGGGTCTTCTCGTGAACACGCTCCATGGGCCTTGTTAGATTATGGCGTTAAGTGCGTTATTTCTACCAGCTTTGCAGATATCTTTTTTAACAACTGTTTCAAAAATGGTATTTTACCCATCGTGGTCTCAAAGGAAGAACTGGATCAATTGATGGATGATGCTGACAATGGGGCGAATTCGATTTTAGATATAGATTTAGAAAACCAGCAGATAGGCCGCCCTAATGGCGAGACAATAAATTTCGAAATTGATGAATTTCGTAAGCATTGTCTGATAAATGGTTTAGATGACATCGGTTTGACCATGCAGAAGCAATCTAATATTGATAATTTTGAAAAGAAACGTGAAGTAGAAAAGCCCTGGATCTAAACGGGTCGACGCGTGGCTGCTGAAAAACGTGGATTGATTTTAAGGAAACTGAGATGGCATCAAATAGAAAATTACTTGTACTACCAGGTGATGGAATTGGGCCCGAGGTTGTGGGACAAGTTCTTAGAGTTGTTGACTGGCTTGGCGCCAAACGGTCTTTGTCGTTTGATCTACAGGAGGGGTTGGTTGGTGGAGCAGCATATGACGCACATGGGACACCATTAACGGATGAAACACTCGCTGACGCAGTTAGCGCTGATGCTGTTTTGTTTGGATCGGTTGGTGGTCCAAAATATGACGATTTACCGTTCGAGCTAAAACCCGAAAGAGGCTTGCTGCGTCTCCGAAAGGAGATGGATCTTTTCGCTAACCTTCGACCTGCAATGGTTTTTGATGCAATGGTAGATTCTTCAACACTGAAAAAGGAAGTGATAGCAGGCCTTGATATTTTAATCCTTCGAGAGCTAACGGGAGGTATTTATTTCGCTGAACCTCGTGGCATCGAGGAATTACCCAACGGGGAAAAGAAGGGTTATGATACAAATTTATATACGACGTCAGAAATTGAGCGAATTGGTCGAGTAGCAATTGATCTTGCTCGGAAGCGGCGTGGAAAAGTTACGTCAGTTGAAAAAGCTAATGTAATGATGTCGGGGATACTCTGGCGCGAAGTTATGGATAATTTATTTAAAGTTGAAGCTCAGGGCATCGAAACAGAACACATGTATGCCGATAATTGTGGAATGCAGTTAGTGAGAAACCCAAAACAGTTTGATGTTATAGTAACCGATAATCTTTTTGGTGACATGTTATCAGACTGTGCGGCCATGCTAACTGGGTCTCTAGGAATGCTTCCGTCGGCCTCTTTAGGGGCGGTAGACGAAATCACTAAAAAGAGATTTGCACTTTATGAACCGGTACACGGGTCAGCTCCAGATATCGCAGGAAAGAAAATGGCTAATCCTATAGCTGAACTTTTAAGCTTCTCAATGTCCTTACGATACTCCTTTGATATGCAGGAGGACGCAGATTTGATTGATAATGCGATACAATCTGTTCTGGCATCTGGCATCAGAACGCCTGATATTATGCAGGATGGAATGACGTTAGTTTCGACTGATGCAATGATGGACAATATCCTCAAAGAACTGGACCAATCAGTTTAAAAAACCTTTGATAACCGCATGATGCAAATTCAAATCGATTAAAAGTTTTTTCAAACTCATTTGAAATATTTGGACTGGGCAAGTTATGAGTTTTAAAATCGCAGTAGTTGGCGCAACAGGCGCGGTTGGCAGAGAAATGCTACAGACTCTTGAGGAGCGCAGTTTTCCAATTAAGGAAATTGTAGCATTAGCTTCTGAAAAATCTTTGGGTAAAGAGGTATCTTTCGGAGAGAAAAAGCCTCTAATGGTTCAAAACCTTGAAGCCTTTGATTTCACAGGCTGCGATATAGCTTTATTCTCTGCGGGCAGCGCCATAGCAGAAAAATTTGGGCCAAAGGCAGCTCAACAGGGGGCTGTAGTTATCGATAATAGCTCGCGTTGGAGAATGGAATCTGAAATACCACTAATAGTTCCAGAAGTGAATTCAGCAGCGTTGGCCGGATACTCAAAAAGAAACATAGTGGCCAATCCAAATTGTTCTACCGCTCAGCTTGTCATGGCTCTGAAGCCTTTACACGATGCTTTTAAAATCAATCGCGTAGTTGTCTCGACTTATCAGTCAGTGTCGGGAGCGGGAAGCACAGGTATGGATGAATTATTCAATCAGACACGGGCTGTTTATGTTAATGACCCAATAGAGAATAAAGAATTCACTAAAAAAATAGCCTTCAATTGTATCCCTCATATCGACATGTTTATGGATGATGGATTCACAAAAGAAGAGTGGAAAATGACGGCTGAGACGCGTAAAATCCTAGACCCAAATATAAATGTTGTTGCACATTGTGTCAGGGTTCCGGTCTTTATTGGTCATGCGGAAGCGGTTTTTATAGAGACAAATAAACCAGTGGACGAACAAGGGGCACGTGACGTTTTAAGTTCATTCCCAGGTGTCATAATTGTCGACCATCGAGAAGACGGTGGATACGTGACTCCAGAGGAATGTGCAGGGGAAGATGGCGTTTATATCAGTAGATTGCGACGCGATCCCACGGTAAAGAATGGTTTAGTATTCTGGTGTGTGTCGGATAACTTACGTAAAGGCGCGGCCTTGAATGCAGTTCAAATTGCAGAAGCATTGATTGAAAATCATCTAACGCCGATGGGCTAACGAGTTTACCGAGAATAAAATCACAAAATTATTTATGATTACGTGGCTTTTTTATACGCGAGAACTGATTCAAAACGGGTAACACACTTAATTCTTTCGAATCTTTTTTCTGCGTTTCTCTAACAACTATTGAACACCCCTCAGTCGCAAAATTAAGCGCGTTGTATAAATCCTTTGTTTGTAAAAAAGCACCCGTAAATAAAGAAGAAAATAAATCCCCTGTTCCACTAAATTTACGGTTTAGTTTAGGTGTCGAAATAGCCCAGAATGCGTCACTGGTGACCACATAGTTTGTGAGAGTTTCAATTTCAGGAATGCCTGTTACCACAACAGTCTTTGCGCCACATCTAATCAAATATTTTGAAGCTGTTTTCAATGATGAAACATCGTTTATCTTTAACCCAGATAACCAACCCAATTCACTTTGGTTTGGGAGTATGACATCAGCTTTCGGTAAAAGCTCGTTTTTAAAAGCTTCAATTAAGCCATTTTTAACGTAAATTTGACCATCATCTCCAATCACGGGGTCTAGTAGATAGATCGCTGTTTCGTTTTGTTCTTTTATTAATTCTATTGTCCGTGAAACTGTTTTGGCGGTCTCCACCTCACCTAAATAACCAGACAAAATAGCATCACATTCGCCAAGTATATCAAGGTTCACCAAACCATTGATCTCTTCTTGAATTTTGTGGGCTTCTTTGACTGAGCCCGTGAAACTTCCATAGCCAGGATGGTTCGAGAAATTGACGGTATCAACGCACCATACATCATATCCCAGTGTTTGAAGTACGGGTCTTGCGATATTGTTTCCAACGTATCCAAATATGACCGAAGATTGGATGCTCAGAACAGTCACAGTATATAATAGATCCTTAAGAAACTAACCAATATAGGGTTTAAGATGCGTATTTATTTGATGTCGCATTTCACGATCAAAGCTTTCCATCAGACGTTCAACCAAATTATACCACAAACGCGACTGAAGATTAGGGGATGCGTCTTCGCGCAGGGTTTGTGATCGTGATGCAGATGCCCGTGCAATTGACTTACTTTGATCTTTATAGATTTCAAGTCTCACATTTACAGCAGCCTGAAAGCGTTTCGATTGATCTATTGAAAATATACCCTTAATCCCCTTTTGTATTTTCAAGTCTTCTCGAATGACAGACCCATTCGTTATGACAAACTGGGCTATGCCAGATTGACCGATTGGCCGCAAAATATCAGATGCCCAACGTTCAGCGCTTGCACCTGGTGATACGGGAACCAGATGCTCCACATTAGGAGATTTAAATGGCATTTTGAATTCATTAATAATTTGAATACTTTCGACATCTAACTGAATTACACTTTGATGTTTAAAGGTTAGCTCGGGTAAAGAATTTTCAAGATTAGGTGTATCGCAGCCAGCTAGTGGAAGAAATAATACAAAAATGAATAGCAGGTTTTGATAAAGCTTTTTCCTAGCGAATAATTGATTTTCTTTAACTAGATCTCTCACTGAATGCTCCGGTTTGTAGCTATACAGGGCGGTGTAGCTGTTGCGACTCATCAATCCTAACAAGCGCTTCATCATCATAAATTCTCTCGGTCTTGCAAAACTCACAAGTCACCGTTATCACACCATTAACTTTCATATCATCCCTTTCATGAATATCAAGGGAATGCAGCAATCTCTCAACTTTTTTCACTGAACACCTACATTCTGCTACTATAGGCTTAGTGGGGTATACCCGTACACCAGTTTCATGAAATAACTGGAATAAAAGTTTTTCGGGCGTTGCTAGATTATCAAGTAATTCCGTATGTTTACAACTGCCAAGCATCACTGCAGCATTCCGCCATCCCTCGTCATATTCATCTTCTGTTATTCCTTTAGGGATACCTTTTCCGCCAGAGAACCCAACTCGCTGTAACATTATTGCGCTCCCCCTCCAGTTTGCACCAGATGATTGTCCTACTGCCAAACTTATCACGGTTTCTAGTTGCTCCGAATTTTGAAAATAGGCATGGGTGCAGTCCACTAAACTTGAAGCAGATAATTCTACTATCCCTTGATAGCGCTCACCCTTATCACCCTGATCTACTGTAAACGCTATGTATCCGCCGCCTGTAAGTTTTTGAAGGGGAGGTTGGTCTCCGGGTTGTAGGTTCAATGATCGTAATTGTTCAGCATCAAAGCTGGCATATCCACGCAACTCACCATTGCTTGTAACGTCTGCCATGAGAGTCTTAATGGGACCGTTGCCGCTTACTTGTAATGTGAATACACCCTCATATTTGAGCGCACTAGATAGGCACGGTGCTAATACAAGCATCTCACTTAACAAATGTGCTACGGGATCGGGGTATTGATGTTTCTCAAGTATAGAGGTAGCCGCAGTACCTAAGGTTATATATCGACCTCGGAGATAATGAGGTTCGATTTGGAAAGGTAAAATAGCATCACACGAGCCGCCATCTTTGTTGTTTTCTTTATAGAGTGTTATGGGTTTCACTTTAGACACCAAAGTAAAATGGCCTTTTGTGTATGGAGACGGTTTTCAGCTTCATCCCAAACAACCGATTGGGGCCCGTCTATAACGTCTCCTGTAACTTCCTCGCCACGATGTGCAGGTAAACAATGCATAAATATAGCATCGGGAGATGCTTGACTCATCAGTTTTTTATCTACTTGATAAGCGGCTAGTCGGTTGTGGGGATTTTCTTTACCATCTCCCATTGAAGTCCAAGTGTCTGTAACAACACAATTTGCACCAGTCACCGCCTCTACGGGGTCTTCGTACATTTCAACGGAGCTGTTATTTTTCTTAGCCCAATCGAATAGGGCCGTGTCAGGTGAGTGTTCTACGGGACAGGCAATACGAAGGTTAAAATTAAATTTAACTGCCGCGTGAATCCAAGAAGACGCCATATTATTTCCATCCCCGCTCCAGGCTATAGTTTTGCCTTCGATTGGACCTAAATGCTCTTCAAAAGCCATTACATCGGCTAAGAGTTGCAAGGGATGCGAACTGTTGGTTAGGCCATTGATGACCGGCACTGTTGCAAATTCTGCCATCTCAGCAATTTTTTCACGCTCAAATGTTCTCATCATTATACAATCAACGTATCGGGATAGAACTCGGGCTGTATCAGCAATACTTTCCCCTCGTCCCGTCTGTAAATCTGAGTTACTCAAAACAACCACATCTCCACCAAGTTGTTTCATGCCAACTTCAAATGAAACACGGGTTCGGGTTGAAGGTTTTTCAAATATCATTGCCAAGGCTTTGCCTGCAAGGGGCCGGTCCAGGGATATCTTGCCATTTTTTAATTCTTTTGCGTGATCTATTATGGATCTTAGCTCATTGGCGTTAATAGTGTCTAAATCAAGAAAATGTCTATCCGTTGCCGTCATATCACGGTCCTCATAGTAGGTCGTATGTCAAATTTAGGGAATTTATGAGTAATCATACCATTCTTATGATGGCATTGTTTCACACACTTTGCTCATTATTTCAACCGCTTCATCTAACTCATTGAATTTCACATTCAGCGGCGGCAATACTCGCAACACATTGTCTCCAGCGACCACAGTCAGTAATTTTTGATTTCTGAATTCTGTCATCAAATCTAAATTAGAAACACAACATTTAAGGCCTAGCATTAGTCCTGTTCCACGGACTGAATCAATAACATTGGGATATGAATTAGCCAACTTATCTAATTCTTTGTTTAAGTAATCGCCTTTTTTTCTAACAGAACTTAAAAAATCCGGTTCTAACATAACGTCTAGGACAGCATTAGCCGCTGCCATAGCTAGAGGGTTCCCACCATATGTTGAACCATGGGTCCCTGGGATCATCCCTGCTGCAGCTTTTTCTGTAGCCAACACAGCTCCCACCGGAAAACCACCTCCAATTCCCTTGGCTAAGCCCATTACATCTGGTTCTATGTTCGCCAATGAATAAGCAAAAAGGCTACCTGAGCGGCTCATGCCACACTGAACCTCATCGAAAATCAATAAGACGTCGAACTCATCGGCTATTTTTCTCAATTCCTGCAGATATTCTGCTGTCGCAGGGTTGATTCCACCTTCACCCTGAATTGGTTCAACCAGTATAGCTGCGGTGGTTTCGTCCATCGCCGCCCGCATTTCATTCAGGTTTCCAAAAGCGACATGCTTAAATCCACCAGGTCGGGGGCCAAAACCCTCTCTATATTTATCATTATCACCTGCAGCTAGTGTTGTTAAAGTGCGTCCATGAAAAGACCCAGTTGCACAAACTATTTGATCGCGCTCTGGTTTCCCGTTTGCGAACTGGTATTTTCTGGCGACTTTTAATGCGCCTTCTATGGCTTCGGCACCGGAGTTACAAAAAAATACGGTATCTGCAAATGAATTATCTACTAGTCGATCAGCAAACCTTTGTTGTTCGGGGATATTATAAAGATTTGATACGTGCCATAGTTTTCCAGCCTGTTCTTGCAGTTTTTTCACTAAATGCGGATGCGCATGCCCCAGAGAGTTTGTGGCGATGCCCGTAGCAAAATCCAAATATCTATCACCGGCTGCAGTGTAAAGATAAGAGCCCTCCCCGTAATCGAAAGCTATGTCTATTCTTCCGTAAGTAGGCATCACGGCTGTAACCACGATCGTTCTCCTTAATACTAGATCAAATCGTCAGGAACTGAAGAAAACTCTATAACTATAAAAATCAAACCGCTACAAGTGTCGTATGTCAAGAAGCTTAAAGTTTGCCCTCAGAAAATAAGGATATCAGTATAGAGCATCTATTATCTCAAGGAAACTTTTTTAGATTATTATAACATTAATTAGCAGATAGTTCTCTGAAATGTTTTGATAATTTCAACCCTTGGCCTTGATAATTAGAGCCAAAGTCATGTGTTCCGTATAATCTCTCTGGCACTTGTGTCATTCGCTCATATATAAGCCGGCATACAGTCTGACCGTCTTCTATAAGAAAAGGGACATCATGCGACCTAACTTCCAGAACTGCACGAGTCCCTGCTCCGCCGGCTGATTTATGGCCAAAACCAGGATCAAAAAATCCTGCATAATGTACTCTGAATTCCCCAACTTTGGTATCGTAAGCGCGCATTTCGGCAGCATAATTTAAGGGTACGGTAACAAACTCTTTCGACATTAAGATATAAAACTCGTCCGGATTCAGTATTAGAGCTCCGGGTCGGTTTTTCTGTCTATGGACAGGTTCCCAGTAGTCTAATACAGAGCATGAGCCTGGCTTATCAATATCAACGATTGCTGTATGGGGTTTTGCCCTGTAACCAATTAGTCCAGTTTTGGGGTCTCCTGCTAAATCAACACTAATTGCGACCCCATTGTTTATATCTACTTTATTTTTTTCCGAAGCTACCAGCCCCTCAGTTTCCTGTAATTTACGCATCGCGGAATCTGCTGCGACGGGATGCCCTTTCCTAAATCGCAACTGATTTAACGTACTGCTTTCTCGAACTAAGATACTAAAAGTTCTCGGAGAAATTTCGGCATAGAGCGGTCCATTATAGCCATTACAAACCGTCTCAAATTCGGATGTATAGTCTGTCAGTAAACGGGTAAACACATCTAATCGACCTGTTGAACTCTTCGGGTTAGCGGTTCCTGAAACACCATTATTTAATCGAAGACCCTCTTGAAGCGGAACAATGTAAACACAACCCTTTTCTAAAACGGCCCCATTAGATAGATCGATTTGGTGCATCTCCATAGTTTTTAATTTCTCGAGCACTGTGGACCCTTGTCCAGGCAAGAAGCTTGCCTGAACCCTATAGGCAACATCACTCAATCGGAGGTCTATACTGGCAGGTTGGATCTGTTTTTCCGTTATGCTTAGATCGCTGATAATTTGACCTGATTTAATCATATTCCTTATTGTTTGGCTCGGAAGGATGCCGGTGGTATGGACGATATGGGGGTCAGAAATTGGCGGCATGGGATGGGTTCTCAATTATCGTGGTTGAGGGGTGTAGAAATTTTTATTGAGCCTGCAAAGATATTAGTATTCGTTAATCTATGTTACATTATTTCATGGCTTTTCACCAAGTGTACAAGTCTTATAAACTTTATATTTTGTGCAGATAGTCAATATTGGGGAAGACTAATGAGACAATGTTTTTAGCTAGTAAGAGGGCACTATCGGGTTGATGTCGAAAACTGAAAGCCAACAATCTCTGAGAAAAGCCGGACTTCGCTATCTCGAAAAATATGCTGCCTCAACGCAATCGTTGCGTGAAGTGCTGAAAAAGCGAACTCTCAGATTTGAAGTGCCAGATGCTTCCGATGTGAACGTTTTTGATTCATGGATAGATAATATAATAGATCAGTTCACAAAAAATGGTTTATTAAATGATCAATTATTTGCTCAAGCGAGGGCTAATTCCTTATTCAGGAAAGGAACGTCAATAAGAATGATACGTTCCAAATTAATAAAAAAAGGAATTTCCAATAAGATTATAGATGAGACCGTTGCCGAACTGGCTAGTGAATGGAAGGATCCAGACTGGAAAGCTGCAATTCGATTTTCCCAACGCAAAAAGCTGGGCCCTTTTCGCATTTCTAAAAATCGTGATGATTTTATTAAACGGGATTTAGCCAGCTTGGGGAGAGCGGGCTTCTCTTTTGAGATGGCAAAAAAAATAGTTTATGCCTTAGATCCGGAAAAGATTGATAAAGACGACGGATATTAGACGTTACCCGCCGTCATTTAATCTTTGAAGTTTAGAGTTTACTTAAGACGTATTCTGCACTCGACACTTCAAACGCTCCCGGTTCTTCAGCCAACATTTCTGTAACAATTCCATCATCAACGATCATGGCATATCGAGCGGAGCGAATTCCCATGCCCCGGTCTTTTAGGTTGAGCTCCTGTCCAATTGCTGTTGTAAAATCTGCGCTACCATCTGCTATCATTAAGATATCATCACCAACGTTTTGATCAACTCCCCAAGCATCCATAACAAATGCATCGTTTACGGATATACAAGCTATTAGGTCTATTCCCTTTGCCTTTAAATCGGCGCATTTATTTACAAAACCGGGTAGATGTTTAGCCGAGCATGTCGGTGTAAATGCACCAGGCACAGCAAAAACGACAGCTTTTTTTCCAGAAAAAAGCTCATCGGTCGTAATATCGTTTATGCCATCTGCTGTTTTATGCTTAAGCGTTACGGTTGGAATTGTATCCCCTGATTTGATACTCATTTAAATTTCCTCTCTGGATATAACGATCCATAATATATGATATTCAATTTTGAATTGAATATCATTTTATAAAGCCTGTTTAAGCAACACAAATTATTTCTCTACGATCAGTTTATTATGGAGTGTTTTTTTATATGTGCCGCTGAACCAAAATTTTCCTGCCAGGTCTTATGGGTTAAGTGCCTTCCTAAACCCAAGTAAAATATTGGACTCACTTAATAGTTCAGGAAGGATTATACCTCCTGTCGCCCCAGGTCCATAGACAATATTAAAAGGTATTCCAAATC